>Ga0209724_1002211_pt1 | contig 16806 bp, 16 predicted proteins | sample grotaG_FD_184143 | JGI IMG/M metagenome (GOLD analysis project Ga0209724, IMG submission 184143) | Glacier valley bacterial and archeal communities from Borup Fiord, Nunavut, Canada, to study Microbial Dark Matter (Phase II) -... | ecosystem: Environmental > Aquatic > Freshwater > Ice > Glacier ...
AGGCCGCCGTTCCAATGGAACGTACGCGTGCCGAAGCGGGAATATGGCCGGTCTTCAGGTTGTAGAAGGTGATCAACCAGAATGACGGGATCACCACCGACCAGGTTGCCATACACCACGGGCAGAGCGTGCCCAGCACAAAGACACTCTCGGTGATGAGGAAAATCACGAAGGCAAGAGCGAGGGTGATGCCGACGTTGACGGCGATCCAGAACCAGCGGGCGAAGGTCACCCCGCTGATGATGAGCACCGCGATCACGAACAGGGCCATCCATCCGCCAATACCCAGAATCGGGTTGGGGAAGCCGAAGAGCGAGCCCTGCCAGGACGAGAGGTTCTTGCCGCACTGCACGAGAACGCTCACGTTGCACGACGGCGCGACGTCGGGGGTGGTGAACGTGCCGACCTTGTCGACCGTGAGGCGGAAGGCCGCGAAGAACCCGGCGACGGATGCCACGGCCAGAAAAATCCCGAGTTCGAGGGGCCGTCCGTCCCGACGAAGGCGCGGCACGGTCAGCGCGAAGACCATCGCCATGAGCACGAGTTGCGCCGCGAGCAGCCAGGCGACAGGGAGGCGGACGGCGACAGCGAGGTAGGCGGCCCAGATCTGAAAGACCAGTCCCACCGCGAAGATCGTCGCCAGGGCGCGCCACCAGGCGGGGGAGATCGTGGCACCCGCGAACTGGGCGGCGCCCACGGTGAGGGCGATGACAAAGAGCGCCATCGAGAAGGTTGACGACGGATACCCGAGCTCGTTGTCGGCCCCGACCAGCTTGGGGGTTCCGCTCGCCGACTCGATGCCGATGAAGGCGATCGCCGTGCTGGTGAAGGACACGAGAACGCCGATTGCGCCGACTACGGTGAGAGAGAGAATGCCACGGCGGGAGACAGATGCCGGAAGGGTCGTGGTCACCCTCAGGATTATTGCATGAGCCAAATGCGGCGTAACTGCCAAGGCATGCGATAATTTGGGGAAGTCATCCGAGCCGCGCTCGATATGACGCCAAAGAATGCTTACCGGGCACTGTGTGCCAAGACCTGCGGGTTGCCGAACACAACACCGGGCGGCGCTGAATCGGCTTCGATCCGCCAAGGATCAATCCCCATCGAGAGCGTGTCGGATAGCGAGTTCCGAACAGAATTACCAAGACAAGCGAACGAGACCAGAGCCAGCCCCAGCGTGTCACAGCGACCGGGGGCCGGGGGCCGGTTTCGAAGCGAAGAATTAGCGGCACATCGACCGAGACCAGAATCGCCGGAGTCGACAACCGCGACGAGAGAGTACCCGACGGGTCGCGCGGATTCCCGTTCCGGGCTAGGAGTGCACCAGCGATGGTGGAGACAACTACAAACAACCACGATGGTTCGGCGCAGGACGAGCCGAAAAGGCGCTCGCGCCTCTTCGGCTCGCGTCGGGCATCCAAGGCCACTGCAGCGCCGGAGCCGGTAGCACCCGAACAGCCTGCGGCACCCGAACAGCCTGCGGCACCCGAACAGCCTGCGGCACCCGAACTGCCTGCGGCACCCGAACCGCCGGAGGTCGGGCTGTCGACGGCGCCGGAAGCCACGGTCGCCCAGCCGAAGGCCGACACTGCTGCTGTTGACACTGCTGCCGCGGCCCCCGAGGCTCCGGTGAAGCGCGCACCGGTGCGCCGCACGGCCGCACTGCCCGACGGAGCGAGTGTGGAAGAAAAAACGGCGACCGAGTCCACGGCTGTGGCACCGAAGAAGGCAGCGATCGCACGCCCGACCACGTCGCTGCTCTTCCAGGCGCCCGATCTTCCCGTGCTTCCGCCAAGATCCGGAGCGCGCGACGAGGATTTCGATGACGAGCCGCGAGATAACCGAGCACCGCGCAACTCGCGCAACTCGCGCAATGATCGAGCCAACGATCGCCCTGACGATCGGAACAATGATCGTGACCAGAGGGATGACGACAACGAGCAGACGACGCTCCGTCGCCGCTCACGCCGTCGTGCCGGCGATGAAGACCGTGACTCGGGCACCGGTAACTCCAACCCAACCAACACGGTCGTCAAGGTGCGCACTCCCCGCGCCGCACCGGAACTCAGTAACGAGCCCACCAAGGTGCGCGGCTCCACTCGCCTCGAGGCGAAAAAGCAGCGTCGGCGCGACGGCCGCGACGCTGGTCGCCGCCGCCCGGTGATCACAGAAGCCGAATTCCTTGCCCGCCGCGAGAGCGTTGACCGCAAGATGGTCGTGCGCTCGAAGTTCGACCGCATCCAGATCGGCGTGCTCGAAGATGGCGTGCTCGTCGAGCATTACGTCGCAAAGGCTGCGGACGCCAGCCTGATCGGCAACGTCTATCTCGGTCGCGTGCAGAATGTGCTTCCGAGCATGGAAGCCGCCTTCGTCGACATCGGGCGCGGTCGCAACGCCGTGCTCTACTCGGGTGAAGTCGACTGGGAGGCCGCAGCGGAGAACTCCGCCGACGGCAAGAGCCAGGCCCGCCGCATCGAGCTCGCCCTCAAGCCGGGTGACAGGGTGCTCGTGCAGGTGACGAAGGATCCGGTCGGCCACAAGGGCGCGCGTCTCACCAGCCAGGTCAGCCTTCCCGGTCGCTATCTCGTCTACGTGCCGAACGGGTCGATGAATGGCATCAGCCGCAAACTGCCCGACACGGAGCGTGCGCGTCTCAAGAAGATCCTCAAAGAGGTGCTTCCCGAGAACGTGGGTGTGATCGTGCGCACGGCTGCCGAGGGTGCAACTGACGAACAGCTCACGCTCGACGTCAACCGCCTCACGGCGCAGTGGGCGGCGATCAGCGCGACCCTCGAGAACGTGCAGGCTCCCGCCCTTCTGCACAGCGAGCCCGACCTCCTGGTGAAGATCGTGCGCGATGTCTTCAACGAGGACTTCCACGAGCTCGTGATCGAGGGCGAGGATGCCGAAGCCACGATCACCACATACCTCTCCCAGGTAGCCCCCGATCTCGTCGACCGACTGCAGACCTACGAGGGCACAGCCGACTGCTTCGACGAATACCGGATTACAGAGCAGATCGAGAAGGCCCTCGACCGCAAGGTCTGGCTGCCCTCGGGTGGTTCGCTGGTCATCGATCGCACCGAAGCCATGACCGTCGTCGACGTCAATACCGGCAAGTTCGTCGGCTCCGGCGGAAACCTGGAAGAGACGGTCACGAAGAACAACCTCGAGGCCGCAGAAGAGATCGTGCGGCAGTTGCGCCTGCGCGACATCGGCGGAATCATCGTTGTCGACTTCATCGACATGGTGCTCGAGTCGAACCGTGACCTCGTGCTGCGTCGTCTGGTGGAATGCCTGAGTCGTGACCGAACCAAGCATCAGGTCGCCGAGGTCACCTCGCTCGGCCTGGTGCAGATGACCCGAAAGAAACTCGGCCTCGGGCTAATCGAGTCGTTCAGCGAACCCTGCGAGTTCTGCGCGGGGCGTGGCATTGTCATCCACCACGACCCGGTGACACGTCATCGCCAGTCTGTACAGCCGGAGACCCCCCGTCGGGGACGCGGCAAGGGCGGCAGCGGCAACGGCGCCAGCGATTCCGGGCGCTCGAACGGCGCTTCGAACAACGGATCGCCAACCGGACAGAAACTCAACGGCGGAACCCACGCGATTACTGACGACGTGAAGAATGCGCTCGCCCAGATCGCGGCGTCGACGATTGCCCACGCGCCCGTCGAAGAGCGTGCCACCGAAGAGCGTGCCACCGCTCCGGCGAAGGATGTCGCTGCGCCCCAGGTCGATCTCGAGGGTGCTGCAGAGTCGCCGGAAGTGGAGGCCGTGACGATCGCTGCGGCCGAAGCCGCTGTCGAGATCCTCGACATCCCGGTGAAGAAGAACTCGCGCGGACCGCGACGGATCTCGACCCACGATGCCGAGCAGATTCTCGGCTCCGTGCTCGATGCGCTTCCGGAACCGAAGCAGCCGGGGCAGGGACGCTCGCGTGTTTCACGTCGTGCTTCCAGCGCGGGCACAGTTCGAACCTCCGGGTCGATCGAGGGTTCGAGCACTGAGTAGCGAGCACCGACTAGCTGCTGGTTCGTAGCGAGTCGACGCGACGGCGGCATGGTCGCAACGTAGGATTCCGCAGGTGGGCATCCGGGTAGTAGAGCGCGAGCGACGCGGCATCCGGGCGCCCACTATCGTGGGTCTGTCCGTGGGGATCGCTGGCATCGTCGCCATCTTCCTGGTGCGCGCTCTTACCCCGGCCCTCGGCCCGTGGTCGCTGCCCAACCGGGTGCAGGACCTCCTCACGCTGTCGATCAGCGTGATCATCGAGTCGCTGCCGTTTGTGATCCTCGGCATCATGCTGTCGATCCTCGTGCAGGTCTGGGTTCCCGACCGCTGGATCATGCGCATCCTGCCGCGCAATGCTTTTCTCCGGCGCGCCATGATCTCGTTTCTCGGCATCTTCCTCCCGGTCTGCGAATGCGGGAATGTGCCGCTCGCGCGCGGACTGATCGTCAAGGGATTCACCGTTTCCGAGTCGATGACCTTCCTGCTCGCTGCGCCGATCGTCAACCCGATCACGATCCTGACCACCGGTCAGGCCTTCGGCTTCGACAGCTGGGTGTTCGTGGCACGCCTGATGGGCGGCTTCGTCATCGCCAACGTGATCGGATGGCTCTTCTCGAAGCATCCCGACCAGGACACCCTGCTCACCGATAGCTTCGCCGCCGAATGCCGCTTGCCCGACGACCCGCACGAACACGAGCAGTCCCGCTGGCAGAAGAGCGTGGAGCTCTTCACGCGTGAGAGTGCCGTGATCATGCCGGCCCTGTTCATCGGCTCGCTCATCGCCGGTCTGGTGCAGGTTGCCGTGCCGCGCTCGGTACTGCTGAGCCTCGGGAGCAACCCGCTCTGGTCGATCCTCGCGATGATGGCGCTCGCGTTCGTGATCTCCGTCTGCTCGAACGTCGACTCATTCTTCATCCTCCCGTTCGCCAGCACCTTCATGCCCGGCTCGATCGCAGTGTTTCTCGTCTTCGGGCCGATCATCGACATAAAAATGCTCACGCTCATGCGCACGACCTTCCGTGCGAAGGTGTTGGTGCAACTCACCGTTGTCGTCGGGTTGCTTAGCGCCCTGATCGGATTGGTCGTGAATTATCTCGCCTAGATCCATGCGCTGGCAGGGCACCGCCCTGTGTGTCGCAGCTCTCGTGTCGACGGTCTGGCTGGCGGCCACCAACCAGCTCATTCTCTATATCCATCCGCGATACATCGTGTTCACGGTGATCATGGCGGCACTGGGGCTCGTGCTGGTCGTGGCGAGTTTCCGGCAGTCGCCGGCGAATGATCATGACCATGACCATGACCAGCTGAGCCCGCGTGGCTACCGCAGCGTGATCACCATCACCGGCACGGTACTCACCCTGGTCGTGGCCGTCGCACTCGTCGTCGTGCCTCCCGCGACGCTCACCACCGCCACCGCCGAGCAGCGTGTGATCAACAGCACCCAGGTGGGCGCGGGCACGAGGACGGTCGACTCCGCTGCATCCGCCCCGGCCGGTGCGTTCGCACGCTTCACCGTGCTCGATTGGTCATCGCTGCTTCGCCAGACCACCGACGCAGGGTTCTACCGCGATAAGGCAGCCAATGTGGTGGGATTCATCACCAAGGACACGGATGACCCGCAGAACGTCTTCTACGTCTCCCGGTTTGTGATCACCTGCTGTGCGGTCGATGCGCAGCCGGTGGGAGTGCCGGTGTATCTCCCGAATTGGCGGGACCGTTTCGCGGCCGACCAGTGGGTGAAGGTGAGCGGGTCGTTCGAGACCAATCCCAGTACAAAGAGTCAACAGTCCATCGCCCTGGTACCCAGCGCGACGACGAAAGTGGATCAGCCGAGTGAGCCGTACCTCTACTGACGATGCGGATGCTGCCGACGAGGTGGCCAGGCCGTTCCGCCGCGCGCTCGCGATCACCGTGATCGCGCTAGCGATCCTCGTGGCGGGCTTCGCTGGGCTGAATTATCTGCAAGGGCCAAAGCTGTCGAGCGGCAGTGTCGATGCCGACCGGGTCGTTGCGCAGGCTGGCCAGCAACTGCGGCTCTTCGCCAACCAGAGCATCCGCGACGTCTCGAAGAAGCACGTGTCCGTGAGCCCCGCCGCGCCGTTCACGGTGAGCACTTCCGGCGCCGTCATCGCCGTGCAATTCACGGACCGCCTCCGCTATGCCACGAAATACTCCGTGCGAGTCTCGGATGTCGCCAACGCCTTCCAGCCCCGGGTCTCGACCTTCGACTATGCGTTCACCACCGCACCCGCAGAGATCTTCTACCTCGATCGGGCCGACCCGGCCGCTGGGCCAGGGCAAGAGGATTCGATAGTGCGAACCGGGATGCGCGGCAACGAGCGCACTCTCGTCTATTCGGCACCTCGCATCCAGCAATTCGTGGTTTTCGCCCAGGCGATCGCGGTCACGACCCTCGCTGAAGACGGCACGAGTTCGCTCTCCCTGGTGGCACTCTCGAGCAAGCTGGTCGAACACATTCCATTACCGGGACTCGGCACCATCGACGAGCTGCGCGGCGAAACTGAGGCCGGGTTCATCGGCTTCGTCTTCACCAGCGCGGGCCCCGCCATTGCGCGGGAGTTCAACTCGGTCCTGATGCGCATCGACCTCACCGGAGCGCACACCGTCACCCCGGTGCCCGACCTCGCCGGAAGACCACTGGCTGTGCTGGGCTGGGACTTTCTCGGTGGCAGCACCAGCATCGTCGCCCAGGGCGAGGATCAGACCGTGCTTCTGATCGACGCCGCCAAATCCGGCCCCCCGGTGCCGCTCGGGCAGTACACCGAGCTCGGGCGAAGCTCGCCCGATGGAAAGACGATCGTCGTGAGTGATGTCTTCGGCAAGATCGCCTATTCCCTGGCGGATGGCACGGAGACTCGCATTCCGTCGCTGCCGATTGTCGGAGCATCCACCTATGGGGGCGATGTCGTGCTGCTGGGGCGGGGCACAGCCCGAGTGCAGCAGGTGGCCGTGTCCGATTCGGCCACCGGAGGAAAGTTCCAGAGCTATCTCGTCTATGAGAACGGCACGACCTCCCGGGTGCTGTACCAGACGAAGGATGACACGGGCAGCATCGAGGGCTTCAGTATTTCGCCGAATGGTCAGTTCGTAGCCGTGAATGTCATCCCGGACTACGCGAACAGCGTCTCGGACGGCTATCCGGTGGATGCGCAATCCACCTCCATCAGTACCGTCTATATCGACATCGCGAGCGGTGCGATTGTGCGAAGCGTGGACGGTTTCGACGAGAGCTGGTAGGGCGGGGAGGTCGCGCTGAACAGATTCAGCCGTGGCGGGGGATACGCGTGCTCGCGGAGTTCCGTGTGCGTCGCGGCGGGAGTCACGCCTCCCGCCGAGAGGTTTCTTCCCAGCCGCGACGGACAGGTAGTCGGCGCACGTCCCGCACCATCGGGGCAGGAAGCGCGGCTACTGCCGACGCTCTCGCTGGGACACCCGCAGTCCACTGTCGCGCAGCCGCTCCACGAGTTGCCGGATGCTCACCGGTTCCGCCCCCGCAGCCACCAGTTCGTCGTACTTGGTCTGGGGCACGTCGTAGTGATCGAGGTCGAAACCACCCCGGGGGATGCCCATCCGGCCCGCGAAATCGTGCAACTCAGTGAGAGAACTGTCACTCACCAGGTGAGACCAGAGCATCTCGTGGGCGGGCCACCTGGGCTGGTCGATCAGGATCACGTGAGCCGCCGAGTGACGGTCCGTTTGCGCAACTCCGCAGCTGATCCTCCCAGTGCGGCGCCTACCCAGATGAGTATCAGAACGGCGAGAAATATCGGAATGGTCAGAAAAGCTACGCCCAACCCCGTCGCGAGGTCTCCTCCCGGCGCGTAAGAGGCCGCTGTGCTTTCCACGAAGACGAAGTAGCCGACACACTGGGCAAAACTACCGATGGAGATCGCGAGCCACAGCCACAGTGCTCGGCCGGTGGCGCCGAACACGATCCCCGGTGTGATCGTGGCCGAGGCGACTAGAGAGCCGCCGATGATTGCCCAGACGAGGGTGTCACGGCTCGGGTTGTCCGCCCGAAGAGTGACTACGGACAGGGGAAGCCAGATCCCCAGGAGAACGAACCAGCCGGACGTGGGGACGATCGACCAGACAGGGAACGGACTTCTTCGAGCCATTCGCACCCAGTTTTGGCTATCGAAACGGAGTTGCCGATCCGGGGATAGAGCGGGTTTCCAATCGCTGCCGCTCCACCACAACTCGCCGTCCGGCGAGTACCGTGGTAGCGCAGGGGACGGCGTTGTCACCGCCTCATGGCTCAACTGTGTCAACCACTCTGGTTGGCTGGTCTATCAGGATGGTCATTGGCCGATTCTAAACAGGAAGGTTCCGAAGATGACGACTCTTGCTCACCGCATCGTGCGACAGCACGGCTTCCTCGTCGCCCTGGTTTCCGGGCTCGTGGTGCTCGCCGTCAGCCTCGTTCAGAACGTGTTGAACGCCGTGATCACTCAACTCACTTTCCTCGGCTCGAGTAACGTGCCGGCCTGGCAGTGGTGGGCCGGCTATGCCACTCAATTCGTCACCATCGCCGTCCCGCTTGTCATCGGAGTTGTGCTCAGCCTCTGGTTCATCGCGCCAATCGGCCCCGACCTGCACATTGCCCATGTGATCACTCGCTCGGTTCTCGCGACCGCTGTGGGAGGAGCCCTGATCTTTGCGGTGAATCTGGCCACCAACGGGTTCTCGCTCGTGACCAACGGCCTGATGGGCCAGATTCGCATCCCCGCCAGCGCGGGAGAACAATTCCTTCAGGCGCTCGGGTACTCGGCGTCCATCGCCGGAGGGCAGTTTTTGACCGTCGCGCCGCTCGTGATCCTCGTGGGAGTCTTGGCGCGTATGTGGCTCGAACGACATCCGTCCGAGCACGAGATCGTCGGCATCGTCGACGCGGCATGAACACGCCCTTCAGCGTTTGACCGCAGCCGCGATCATCGACTATTGTTGACCTCCGGTGTGTGCTGGGCTAAGCCCGCAACCGAATGCACACCAAGACTTCTGCCGAAATCATCGGTAACAGTTCACAGAGTTAGGGTTCCCAAGTGGTTTACGCAGTTGTGCGCGCCGGTGGTCGGCAGGAAAAGATCGAGGTTGGCAGCATTGTCGTTCTCGACCGTATCAAGGCCGACAAAGACGGCAACGTCGAGCTCGTGCCGGTGTTGCTCGTCGACGGCGACACCATCACGCATGACGCGGCGGCCCTCGCGAAGGTGAAGGTGACCGCAGAGGTCGTCGGCGACCTCCGCGGCCCGAAGATCGTCATCCAGAAATTCAAGAACAAGACCGGGTACAAGAAGCGCCAGGGCCACCGCCAGGAGCTCACCCGCATCAAGATCACCAGCATCAAGTAGACCGAGACAGAAACGCAGGGGCTGAAAACTCATGGCACACAAAAAGGGCGCAAGCTCCACCCGTAACGGTCGCGATTCCAACGCACAGCGCCTCGGCGTGAAGCGCTTCGGCGGCCAAGTCGTCAGCGCCGGGGAAATTATCGTCCGCCAGCGCGGAACTCACTTCCACCCCGGTGTGAATGTCGGCCGTGGAGGCGACGACACGCTTTTCGCCCTCGCCGCCGGTGCGGTCGAATTCGGTGCCAAGGGAGGCCGCAAGGTCATCAACATCGTGGTCGGCGTATAAGCGACTGGTCTTGACACGGTCGCTGCGCGACCTACTCGGCCATTGATTTATTCGCGGTCGGCAATCTCCAACGGGTTCGGGCGGGCTTCGGCTCGCTCTTACCTTTTAAGCAGTAACTCATCACACGAAGGGATGCGGCGTGGCTACCTTCGTTGATCAGGTAACACTCCACCTCAGCGCTGGCGACGGCGGTGACGGCTGCGTCTCGGTGAAGCGCGAGAAGTTCAAGCCCCTCGCCGGACCCGATGGCGGCAACGGTGGCGACGGTGGCGACATCGTGCTGGTGAGCGAAATGGGAGTCACGACCCTACTCGGCTTCCATCGCGCTCCTCACCGCAAGTCCGAAAAGGGTGGCCAGGGGATGGGCGACAACCGCAGTGGCTCGGATGGCGCGGAGATCGAACTCGCTGTTCCCCTCGGCACCGTCGTCAAAGACGCCGAGGGCAACGAACTCATCGACTTCACCGAGCCGGGCATGCGTTACGTGGTGGCCCCCGGCGGGCAGGGCGGGCTCGGCAATGCCGCCCTCGCGTCCACCAAGCGAAAGGCTCCGGGGTTCGCGCTTCTCGGCATCCCCGGTTGGGAGGGCGATGTCTTCCTCGAACTCAAAGTCGTGGCGGATATCGCGCTGGTCGGCTACCCCTCGGCCGGAAAGTCGAGCCTCGTCGCCGCGATCTCGGCGGCGAAGCCGAAGATTGCGGACTATCCGTTCACCACGCTGCATCCGAATCTTGGCGTTGTCGAATCGGGCGACTCGCGGTACACCGTCGCCGATGTGCCCGGGCTCATCGAGGGGGCAAGCGAGGGCAAGGGGCTCGGTCTCGAATTCCTGCGCCATGTCGAGCGCTGCTCTGCGCTGCTGCACGTGCTGGACTGCGCCACGCTTGAAGCCGGCCGCGATCCGATCAGCGACCTCGACGTGATCCTCGGCGAGCTGGGCGCCTATCCAGTGCCCGAGGGGCAGCTTCCGCTGCTGGAGCGCCCGCAGCTCATCGCGCTCAACAAGGTCGATGTGCCGGAGGGGCGCGAACTCGCCGACCTCGTGCGCCCCGACCTCGAGGCACGCGGATACCGCGTCTTCGAGATCTCCGCGGTAAGCCGTGAGGGATTGCGCGAACTCTCCTTCGCACTTGGCGAGCTGGTGGATGCCGAGCGCGCCAAGAAGGCCGCCGTGCCGGTGAAGCAGCGGATCGTGCTCCGCCCTCGCGCGACCGGTGATGCCGGGTTCACCGTCAAGGTCGAAGGAGGTTCGGGCGGCAACATCTATCGCGTCGTCGGCGGAAAGCCCGAACGCTGGGTCGCCCAAACTGACTTCAACAACGAAGAGGCCATCGGCTTTCTCGCCGACCGCCTGGCCAAGTCCGGCGTGGAGAACGAGCTCTTCAAGGCCGGAGCCGTCGCGGGCTCGACCGTGATCATCGGCCCGGTAACCTTCGACTGGGAGCCCACCCTCACCTCCACGGCGGAGCTGCTGACTGCCCCGCGCGGCACCGACCCGAGGCTCGTGCAGAACGATCGTCCGACGTCGAAGACACGTCGCCAGGAATACCTCGACCGCATGGATGGCAAGGCCGAGGCGCGCGCCGAGCTCATCCGCGAGCGTGAGGCGGGCATGTGGAACGACGATGAGGGCTTTGCCATCGCGGAGAAAGACGGTGCCGAAATCGAGACTGCCAAGGTCAAGTCGGAGGATTCGCCAGCGGATGCCTAGCCCGGTCCTCTCGCGCGGGGGTATCCCCACGGCACGACGCATCGTTGTGAAAGTGGGTTCCTCATCGATCAGTGGGGCGAACGCAGACCAGATCGCACCGCTCGTGGATGCGCTTGCCGCCGCCCATGCGCGCGGCACGGAGGTGATCCTCGTCTCCTCCGGGGCGATCGCCACCGGCATGCCCTATCTCAAGCTCGATGCACGTCCCACCGACCTCGCGACGCAGCAGGCCGCCGCCGCGGTCGGGCAGAACGTGCTCATCTACCGCTATCAGGACAGTCTCGACCGGTTTCGGATTGTCGCGGCCCAGGTGCTTCTCACGGCCGGGGATCTCGAGAACCCCACCCATCGGGGCAATGCGCAGCGTGCCATGGAGCGGCTGCTCGACCTGCGAATCCTGCCCATCGTGAACGAGAACGATACGGTCGCGACCCATGAGATCCGGTTTGGCGACAACGACCGCCTTGCCGCACTGGTCTGCCAGCTGGTGCGGGCAGACCTGCTCGTGCTGCTCTCCGACATCGATTCGCTCTACACGAGGCCACCCGAGCATCCCGAAGCCCGTCGCATCGCGGAGGTCGCGTTCGACGACGATCTAGCGGGGGTGGAATTCGGCGAGATCGCCTCGGCCGGGGTCGGAACCGGCGGCGCAGGAACGAAGGTGGCCGCCGCAAAGCTTGCCGCGGCATCCGGCACCCCCGTGCTCCTCGCCTCCACGCGGCAGGTGGCTGCCGCACTCGAGGGTGCCGAGCTCGGTACCTGGTTCGCTGCCGTGCCCGGCTGAGCTGCGCAACTACACTGGCGTCATGCCTGAGACCGTCGTTGCCACGCGCTCCCTCACCGAAAAACTGGATGCCGCCCGAGCGGCATCCCTCGTGCTCGCCACCGCGAACGCGTCGTCCAAGAATGCTGCTCTCACTGCGATAGCCGCCGCTATCGTGCAGCACGCTGACCTGATCATCAGGGCCAACGACCTCGACCTCGCCAACGGGCGCGACAACGGCCTGAGCGTCGGAATGCAGGACCGCCTCCGCCTCGATTCGACACGCCTGGACGGGCTGGCGGACGCGGTCCGGCTCGTGGTCACGCTCGTCGACCCGGTCGGCGAGAATGTGCGCGGGCAGACCCTGCAGAACGGCCTCCGGCTCAGCGAAGTACGTGTGCCGTTCGGCGTCGTCGGCGTGATCTACGAAGCCCGCCCCAATGTGACGGTCGATATCGCGAGTCTCGCGCTCAAGAGCGGTAACGCCGTAGTGCTGCGCGGGGGGAGTGCCGCAGAGAACACCAACCGTGCCCTGGTCGTGATCATCCAGGACGCACTCATCAGCGTGGGACTGCCGGCAGAATCCGTGCAGACGATCGACGAGTTCGGTCGTGACGGCGCCCGGCAGCTCATGCAGGCACGTGGACAGGTGGATGTGCTGATTCCGCGAGGGAGTGCCGACCTCATCAACACCGTCGTCGCAGAGTCGAAGGTTCCGGTGATCGAGACCGGCGCGGGGATTGTCCATGTCTTCCTCGACGAGTCCGCCGACGAAGCCTGGGCGATCGACATAGTGCACAATTCGAAGGTGCAGCGCCCGAGCGTGTGCAACGCCCTCGAGACACTGCTCGTGCACGAAGCCGCAGCGGAGCGGCTGCTGCCGTCGGTGCTCGGCGCGCTGCGGGCATCCGGGGTCACCATCCATGGGGACGATCGCACTCGCGCGATCTTCGAGGACGCCGTCGCGGCCACCGACGACGACTGGGCCACCGAATACATGTCGCTTGATCTGGCGGTGCGGATCGTGGGCTCACTCGACGAGGCGATCGACCACATCCGTCGCTACTCGACGCACCACACCGAGTCGATCGTCACGAACGATCTCGGCAACAGTGAACGCTTCCTAGCAGAGGTCGACTCGGCGGTGGTGATGGTGAACTCGTCGACGAGGTTCACCGACGGCGGGGAATTCGGATTCGGCGCCGAGGTGGGCATCTCCACGCAAAAGCTCCATGCGCGCGGTCCGATGGGCGTGAGGGAACTCACGAGTACTAAATGGATCGTGCGCGGCGCGGGCCAGGTCAGGGAATAGGCATCTGCGGGCCGGTAGGCTGGTCAGCACTGGAATAACGGTTGAAGGATTGGTGGATGTCGGTGCTAAGCACGATAGTTCTCGCGGCTGCAGAAGATAAGCTCGCTCTGTTCTTTCCGTCCTGGGTCTTTCCTCTCATTGCGCTCGCCGTCTTCGTCGCACTCGGTTTCGTCGTGTGGAGTTTCCGTGACGTCGCCAACCGCCACAGCCAGAAGACCGGCGGCTCGGCGGCGAGCGGGCACACGACCGATCACTAACACCGACGACGTGATGGCGGCGAGCGCGACAAAGCGACCGAAAATCGGTGTAATGGGTGGCACTTTCGACCCCATACATCACGGGCATCTTGTCGCGGCCAGCGAGGTTGCGCAGTCTTTCGGCCTCGATGAAGTGGTCTTCGTTCCAACCGGAATGCCGTACCAAAAGCCGGGTGCCACTTCCAGCGAGCATCGCTATCTCATGACCGTCATCGCCACCGCAGCGAACCCGAACTTCATGGTGAGCCGGGTGGACATCGATCGCCAAGGCCCCACCTACACGATCGACACGCTTCGCGACCTTCACGCTGCGCGCCCTGACGCCGAGCTCTTCTTCATCTCCGGTGCCGATGCCATCATGCAGATTCTGGACTGGAAAGATGCGGCCGAACTCTGGTCGTTGGCCCACTTCGTTGCGGTGACGCGACCGGGCCACTCTCTCACTATTTCCGGTTTACCGGAGTCGGACGTAAGCTTGCTTGAGGTGCCCGCGCTCGCTATCTCCTCCACCGATTGTCGTAGCCGGGTAAGCCGGGGATACCCGGTGTGGTATTTGGTCCCCGATGGTGTAGTTCAATACATCTCCAAACATCACTTGTATCGGAGTTTGACATGACAGCCTGGCACGATCAGCCGCCCACAAGCAGGCGGCAAGTTCGGCAAACCGAACGCGACGAGAACGTCGATCCTCCGTTGACCCCTGAGCAGAACGCGCCCGACGACGGCTCGTTCGCGGACATTGCTCGCCAGGGCTGGGAAGCGGAAGCGCGACGGGCAACGGCGCCACAGGGCCCGCCGGACTCCCCGAACGAGCCCGCGGTAACCCGTGGGCGTCGCGCGCAGCAGCCTGCGACCAATGATCAGGCCGCCGGCACGGAGCCGGAGCCGCTCCGATACATCACGCCGGCCCGCCCACAGGTGCCGAGTTATGACGCTGCGTCGTTCCGCGGCAGGGCGATCAGCGCAATTCCTCATGACGTCGACGCACCAGCGCAGGCCGGGCCAGCTCCCGTGTCGGAGCAGCCGGACTACCGCACTCGAGACTTCGGCCCGTCGGACTCGCGCCGATCCGCATTCCGTCCCGTGGGACCGCCTCTCAACTGGGCACCGCCCGTGGTCGTTCCGCTTCCAGAGCCTGTCGACGCACCGGCGATAGATTCTGGCGCTCCGGTGGCGTCTGCTTCGGTCCCGTCTGCGGAGGCGTCGCAGCCCGAACCCGTTCTCACCCGTCGCCGCATGCGTGAGTTGGGCATCGGCGGATTTGTGACGCCACCGAGCGATACCGACGAGGTTGAACGAGTGGCCGCGGCCGCCTCATCCCCGCAGGCACAGACCGAAGCGGCTCCCATCGATGCTGTTGCCGTTGAGGAGGCGCCCAGCACTCACGCCCCTGTCGTGGAAGTGTCCCCTGCCGACGTCGACACTCCGCGCCCGCGGTTCCGTGATCGTGCGAGTCGCGCAACGGTTGATCCAGAGCTCGAGCGCGAGGAAGCGCGGCGCGCGGAGCAGCTGGCCGCAGCCCCGGACACCGTCACCGAACCACCTGCGCTCATCGAACCACCTGCGCTCATCGAACCACCTGCGCTCATCGAACCACCTGCGCTCATCGAACCGCCTGCGCTCATCGAACCGCCTGCGCTCATCGAACCGCCTGCACTCATCGAACCACCGGTGCGCACGCCGTTCACCGGTGCGATTCCCACTAGTGTCACCCTCGCTGATGTCACTGTCGCTGATGTCACCGTCGCTGATGTCACCGTCGTGGATGTCACCGTCGCTGAGCTTCTCGAGCCTGCACAGGCGGCATCCCGTGCCTCCGCGCCAGTGGAGATCATCAGCACCCCGGTCTTCAATGTTGCCTCGGCGGTGGACCACGAAGTCGTGGTTGCCGAGCTTGAGCCGCATCCGGAGAACGTCTCAACCTTTCAGGACCTGCTGTTCCCGAGCGGCCAGCCCGTCGAGACCACCGTGGAGCCGCTACCCGCCGATGACGCCTACGTGCCTCCAGTGGGCCACTGGTCCACCCAGGCGCTCATCGACGATGACGAGCAGGTGCAGGAGAACACCTTCGCCCGCGATGTCGGTGCGACGAGCGGCGCCATCACCACGAGCGCGCTCGTGCTGCCATCGATGCCGACCGGCGAAAACATCATGGGCCCGCTCAGCGGAACCGGTGAGATCCTCATCACGGGGTCCATCAACCTGCCGAGCAGTATGGGTTCCACCGGTGTTCACCCGGCTCGATACGACCACTCCGATGTCGACGCGCTTCTCGAAGCCGATGACCGCGAGGACTCGTCGGATCCTGGGTCCGCGCCGGTGCGCGCGATCCGCGCCATCAGCACCAACACGGCCTCCGGTGACGTCATCAATTCGATGAGGCCGCAGAAGGCGAGTCGTCTGCCCCTCATTCTCATCGTCTCCGCCGCGGTCATGGCCGTCGGTGTGGTCGTACTGCTCGTCGCAGGGATAATCTTCAAGATTTTCTAGACCTGTGACCAACTCTGTTTCTCTTCCACCCAAAGGACCCTGTGACTGCGACCGACCACGCCCGCGAACTTCTCCAGATCGCTGCGGCCGCCGCAGACTCCAAACAGGCCGAAGACCTCGTCGCGCTCGATGTGTCCGGTCCCCTTCCCCTGACGGACATCTTCCTGCTCGCCACGGGACGCAACGAACGCAACGTCGTCGCCATCGCGAGCGAGATCGAAGACAAGCTGATCGAGCACGGCTCGAAGCCTCTCCGTCGCGAAGGTCGGGCCGAGGGCCGATGGATCCTCCTGGACTTCGGCGACCTCGTAGTGCATGTCTTCCACGAGGAAGACCGTATGTACTACTCGCTCGAGCGCCTCTGGAAGGACTGCCCGGTGATCCCGATCGACCTTCCGGTGCACGAGTCCGCCGAATAGTCGAACCCCGGTATTCGGATGACGGCTCTCGAGCTGCCGTCCTGGCGCGTCGTTCATAGCGATCGGCAGCGGGTACTCGAGCACGTCGACGCCTGGTCCCGGTCATCCGCTCTCGCCGCTGTGGTCGGGGTCTTCGGGGGCTCGGTGCCCGTCGCGGGAGCTGACCGTCGACTGTCGTG
>Ga0209724_1002217_pt1 | contig 16782 bp, 19 predicted proteins | sample grotaG_FD_184143 | JGI IMG/M metagenome (GOLD analysis project Ga0209724, IMG submission 184143) | Glacier valley bacterial and archeal communities from Borup Fiord, Nunavut, Canada, to study Microbial Dark Matter (Phase II) -... | ecosystem: Environmental > Aquatic > Freshwater > Ice > Glacier ...
CGCGCTGATGCTCTACGCGCAGGCGCGCCGCCCGGCACGGCGTGATGCGGCGGGCGACTATGTGCCCCTGGCCTTGCAGGATTCGCGCTTGTGGGACAGGGCCTTGCTCGATGAAGCCGAGGCCTTGCTGCACCTTGCCAGCACGCTGGCTCGGCCCGGCCGCTACCAGCTTGAAGCGGCGGTGCAGTCGGCCCATGTGGCACGCCGTATCAGCCACCGCACTGACTGGCCGGCGATCGTGGGCCTATACGACGCGCTGTGGCACATCACTGCCTCGCCGGTCGTGGCAATCAACCGCGCGGTGGCACTGGCCGAGGCCGGTGATGCCGCCGCCGGCCTGGCCGCTCTGGACGCGTTGACGGCAGAGCCGCGCCTGCGCGACTACCAACCGTACTGGGCCGCGCGTGCCAGCCTGCTTTCACGCACCGGCCGTCTTGATGAAGCGCGCGAGGCGTATCGGCTGGCCATCGGCCTGGCGACCGATGAGGCCGTGCGCAAGTACCTGCAGGGCTGCTTGCTCAAGCTCTGAACGCCCGTCGCTGGCTTGCCTCACGGCCCCGAGCGCAAGTCGCCCAGCAACTTGGTCTTCAGACCACGCCGCAATGCCTTGCCGCTGGCACTCAACGCATAGCGCTCGTCGAGGGCCTTCAGCAAGGCCGGGTCGAGCCCGGCCTCGCCACCGTGACGCAGGCCGACGAAGTACAGGTCGTAGCTCACGTAGTTGACCCAGCAGTGCCAATCGGCCAGCCAGCCGGCGAGGTTCACGCCGGCCTCGAGCTTGCTCGCCGACAGGTTCTGGTAGTAGTCCCAGCGCTCCTGTACCGTGAACGGCGAGGCGTCGGGGTTGGTGCGCGTGGTGCCGTGTTCCTTGCGGCCGGTGGTGGCGCAGCTGATGGTCACCAGCCCGCCCGGGCGCAGCATGCGCAGCATGTTCGCCAACGTCTCGCGCCAGAACGGGTTGTGCTCGAAGCACTCGGCCGAGATCACGGTGTCGAAGCTGGCGGTCGGCAAGGCCAGCAAGTGGCCGGGGCACGCCAGGTCCACGCCGGGGCCGGGTTGCAGGTCGACGCCGGTGTAGTCGCAGGCCTCGAACTGCTCGCGCACCGAACCGTTGATGTCGAGCGAGCCGACTTCGAGCACGCGGGCACCTTTGAAGTGGCCGCCGTAATGGACGCGTAGCGTCGAGAAGAACTCGGCTTGTTGCGGGTGGGCCATGGCGGGGCTCGGGGCGTGGGAAGGTGGCCGAGATGGTACGCGCTCAGCCGTGCGCCGTTGAGCGTTGTCGTGAGCCCGTGGAGCCCATGAATAGTGATTTTGCGGTTGTGGCAAGCTACTCGCTTGGCATCCCAAGGTGCCCTGGAGAAGGAAATGTCCACGTCGCTCGAAGCTATCCAGGCGGAGGTGATGCGCCTATCGCCTTCTGATCGATCGCGTCTCCTTGAGCGGTTGATCGTCAGCCTGGACGCTGACGCTGAAGTCGAGGCCGAATGGGACGTCGTCGCCGATGCAAGGGAAGCCGACGTCACTTCGGGGTTGATGACCGCAGTTCCGTTTGAAGAGGCTATCGCCAGGCTCGAAGCTCGTTTCAAGGGATGAAGGTCTCTTTGCACCCGGCGGCCGAGAATGACATTGCAGAAGCCGCCGAGTTCTATGAGCGAACGGGTTCTCCGGCGCTCGCCGCCAAGTTCATCGCCGAACCTAAGCGCGTGTCGAAGTTGCCTCTCGAGTTTCCTGGCATAGGCTCGCCCCGCTCGCGCGGCCGGCAGGGCTTCTCGATGAGCATGTTTCCCTACACGGTGGTCTACCGCTCAAGCGTCGAGGGCGTTTTTGTCTTGGTTGTCAAGCACCACTCACGCCGGCCCAGCCATGGAGGCTCACGGAAGTAGCAGCAGAGATGGTTCGCGCTCAGCCGTGCGCCGGCCGAGTCGCGATGAAGGTGACGACGGCCGGGTTGGTCGCGTGCTTGACGAGCGTCAGCTCGAAGCCGGCGGCGGTGCAGCGGTCGGCGAAGTCGGCACCGAACTCGTAATACACAAGGAAGTCGGTCTGCCCGCTCCCCGGCGGGCCGTGGTGGCTGGGTGCCAGCAGGTGCGTGAGCACGCCGCCGTGCAAGGTGGCGCGCTGGCGCGTTGCGCGGCTCCAGACCACCGGGGTCGAGAACACATGCGCACCGCCGGGCTTGAGCACGCGCCAGACTTCGCGCAGCGCGGTGTCGATGTCGGGCACGTGCTCGAGCGTGTCGGACGTGATGGCGATGTCGAAGCTGGCATCGGCATACGACAGCTGCATCAGGTCTTCGTGCGGCACGCCGACCTGCTGGCTGCCGAACTCGGAGTAGCGCAGCCCCGGGCAGCGCCGCAGATAGCGGTGCAGGTTGCCGGCAGAGTTGATCTCGGCGATCTGCAAGCCGCGTGCACGCGCATCGCGGAACAGCGCACTCAGGCTGGTGGCGCTGCTGCCCGCACGGCCGTTCACCGCGGCCACGATGGCGCCGGCCAGCTGCCCGCTGCGCAAGCTCGAGCCGCACCAGGCGCAGCGGCTGCCTTCGCGCTCGTCCATCCAGCGCGCCCAGTCGGGCGGCAGTTCCCACGCCGTCACCAGTTCGGGCCACAGCACGTTGCGGTGCAGCGGCCGGCCGGTGAAGCCGCATGTGCCGCAAGGCGTGCCGCCCTGCAGCCGTGCGCTGCCGATCTCGCGTGCGCGCCGGCCGGTGCGCCACAACTTGTTCAGGAACTTCATGGGGGCCCGCGCCTTTGCGCCAGCAGGCGCTTGAGAAAGAAGAAGGGCGCGTAGGCAGCCGGCCAGAGCGCGTAGAGGCCCAAGCGAAGCCGCGTGCTCACGGCGACTTCGGGCGCCGCCGCGATGGCACGCAGCCGGGCGGCGGCGGTGGGCGCGTCGAACACGGCCGCGATGAAGCGCTCGCGCGCGAGCCGCTGTTGCAACGCGGCCTCGACGGCGGGCAGCTGCCCCATCGTGCGTGCATCGGCCAGTAGCTGCGCCAGCTCGACGAGGGCGGCGCGGTTGCTCTTGCGCAGCCGCGCCACCACGTCGGCCGCGCTCAGGTTGCGCACGCGGCGCGACACGCCGCCGCGCCGGTAGTGCACCAGCGGCTCGGCGAGAGTGAACGCACCCCCGGCACCGATGGCGCGGAACACCATGATCAGGTCTTCGCCGACCACGCCGGCAGGCAAGGGCCCGTAGCGATCGAACACGCGGCGCGTCCAGGCCTGCGCAGCTCCGACCACGTAGGGCGGGCGGACCAGCCAGTCGCTGGCATTGCGGTAGGTGGCCAGGTCGGTGGGGCGCAGCGTGCCGTGCACGTGGCCCGCGTCGTCGATGTCGATCAAACCGGCGGCGATCAGGTCGGCACGCCGGCCCTGCGCGCGCCATGCCTGCATCACGCGTTCGCAACGCTGCGGCAGCGACACATCGTCGCCCGCCGCGATGAACAGCATCTCGCCGTGCGACAAACCCACGAGCCGGCTGATGTGCGCGCCGATGCCCAGGTTCACCAGGTTTCGGTTCAGGCGTACGGCGTGCGGGCCGGCATAGCCGGCGACGGCCTGCTGCATCACGGCGAACGTGGCGTCGGTGGATGCGTCGTCGGAGACGATGATCTCGATCGGCTCGCCGGTCTGCGCGAGCGCGGCTTCCACCGCCGCGCGTACGCTCGCCGCTTGGTTGTAGGCCATCAGCAGCATCGATGCAGAGGGATGCGTCGTGCCCACGTTCAACTCAAGCACCGCGCGACACCTCTTCGACCAGCGCCAGCAGCGCGTCGATGTGGGCCGCCACACCCGGGTCGTAGGCCAGCGCATCGCGCGCGTTGGCAAGCCGGTGCGCGCCGGCTTGCCAACGCGCCGTGGCATCCACCAGCGCCACGTCGAGGCTGCCTGCATCGGTGTGCGAAAACAGATGTCGGCCGGCGCCCGTGATCACCTCGGCGCAGCCGGCGTTGCCGGCCAGCAGCACCGGCGTGCCACAGAGAATCGACTCCACGCCGACCAGGCCGAAGGGCTCGTAGTGCGAGGCCATCACGGTGAAGTCGGCCGCGCGGTAAACGTTCTCGATGTCGGCGCGGTAGCCCAGGTAGCGCACGTTCGGCATCGCGTGCGCCAGCGGCCGGCCGGCCACCACCAGCGTGGCGGGCAGAGGGGTCTTGGCGAACAGCGGTGCCAGCACGTCCAGCCCCTTGCGGCTGTGGCCCGTGGACGCGAGCAGGAACACCGCGCGCTCATCCGTGAACCCGAGTTCGGCGCGCAGTCTGACGCGCTCGGCGGGCGCGACAACGCTGAACTTGTCGCCATCGACCGGCGGGTACAGCAGCCTGATCTTGCCGGGTGCGATGCCATAGAAGCGCACGGCCTCGTCGCGCATCAGGCCCGAGTGCGCGACGATGATCGTCGAGCGTTCGAGGTGCGCCCGTTCGAGCGCGATCTTCCATCGGTCGCTCAGGCCGGCGCGCCTGCCCATGGCCTCCAGAAAGCCCGGATGCGTGCCGCCGCAGATGCCGATGTTGGACCAGCGCGTCTGGTTGAGCGCCAGCAGCGGGAACAGGCCGAGGCGACGCTTCGCGCGGCCGATGCGCCAGTCAAAGAACAGGTCGCGCAGCTTGCCCGGCACGCTGTTCACGGGCAGGTGCACCGGCTTGACCCAGCCGTACTCTGGCAGCCCGGTGTCGAACGCCTTGGCGAGCACGGTCGGTGTGATGCCGCGCGCGTGCAGGCCGCGCACCAGCGTCATCGCGTAGCGCTCGATGCCGCCGCCGTTGCGCAGGCCGTGGTTGCTGATGGCCAGCGTGCTTGGGACGTGCACGCCGTGCGCCCTCAGCGTTCGGCGGTGAAGCTCACCGCCGGCTTGAAGGTGTTGGTGATGCGCGAGCGAAACTGCGCGCGGCGCAGCAGCGCTTCGTCGTTCGCGCTGAGCGTGCGGCCTTGCAGCGCCATGTCGAGGTCGACCGGCTCGCCACGGTGCAGGCAGATGCGGTCGAAGTCACGCTGGCTGATGCCCCACTTGCGCAGGAACTGCAGCCGCCCGTCGTTCTTCACGATGCGGCCGGTGGAGACGCAGGCGAAGTGGTAAACAAAGCTGTCGCCCAGGCCGACGAAGGTGCGGCAGCCGGCGTGCCACAGCTTCATCGAGAGGTCGTTGTCGCTGCTCATGCCAGGTGACAACTCGACGCTGTAGCCGCCGACCTCGCCCCACATCCAGCGCGGCAGCAAGGTGGGCGGCCAGGTGGCGCCGAGCCAGTGGGAGCGCACGAGCGTGGGCAGGGCTGCGATCAGCTCGGCCTCGCGAAAGCTTTGCGTGTCGCGCCCGTAGTCGGCGGCGACGGTGCACCGGTTGTTCGCGCCACCGGGTTCGATCATGGTGGACGAGAGCATGAAGCGCGGGTCGGTACTTGCCGCCTCGATGCGCGCGGCCACGTCGAGCAGCCGTGTGTCCCAACCCGGCAGCACAGCCATGTCGTCGTTCATGTAGACGAGGTAGGGCCGGGTCGCGAGTGCCGCGACGCGGTTCACGGCGTAGCAGATGCCCACGTTGCTGCTGCTCGCGGTGTGCGCAATGCCTTGCGCCCGCACCCAGGCCAGCGAGCCGTCGGAGCCGTCGTTCACGTGCACCAGGATCTCGTGGGCATGCGCCGAGTGCCGGCGGATCGTCTCGACCGCCAGCTTCAGGAAGGGCAGGTTGTTCCAGGTCGGGATGACGATGGAGAACATCGGTTGGTCGGTCAGGCGGTCAGGGCTTGGCAGGGCGCGGCAGGCGGCCCATCAGGTAGAACTCGTCGTTCGGGCGCATGCCGGTCACGTTGGCCATGCGGTTCGACAGGCCGAAGAGCGCGGTGATGCCTGCGATGTCCCAGGCGTCTTCATCGCTGAAGCCGTGTTCGCGCAGCACCGCGAAGTCGTCTTCGCCGACCGCGTAGGAGGCGCTGCACACCTTCATCGCGAAGCCGAGCATCGCCTTCTGGCGCGGCGTGATGTCGGCCTTCAGGTAGTTGGTGGCGAGCTGGTCGGCGATGAGCGGGTTCTTCTCGTAGATGCGCAGGATCGCGCCGTGCGCCACCACGCAGTAGAGGCAGCCGTTCGCGCCGCTGGTGGCGACGATGATCATCTCTTTCTCACCTTTGGTCAGCCCCGATTCGCGCAGCAGCAGCGCGTCGTGGTACGCGAAGAACGCGCGGAACTCGTCAGGCCGGTGTGCGAAGGTCAGGAACACGTTGGGCACGAAGCCGGCCTTGGCCTGCACCTCAATGATCTTTTCGCGGATGTCGTCCGGAACATCGGCCAGTGCGGGCACCGGGAAGCGGCTGATCGGGTGGGGGGTATGGATGCTCATGGGTCAACTCCTGAATTGCAGCGCGTGCAGCCGAGCGTACAGCCCGCCGCGCCTCAGCAGCTCGGCGTGGCTGCCTTGCTCGACCACGCGGCCCGCGTCGAGCGCGATGATGCGGTCCGCCCGCTCGACGGTGGACAGGCGGTGCGCGATGACGATGCTGGTGCGGCCCTTCATCAGCGCGTCCAACGAGCGCTGCACCAGCGCTTCCGATTCGGAATCGAGCGCCGACGTGGCCTCGTCGAGGATGAGGATCGGCGCGTCCTTGTAGATCGCGCGCGCAATCGCCAGGCGCTGGCGCTGGCCGCCCGAGAGCTGCGTGCCGTTGTGGCCGATCATCGAATCGACGCCTTGCGGCAGCCCTTGCACGAACTCGGTGAGGTTCGCGGCCGCCAACGCGGCATGCACCCGCGCGCCGTCGGCTGCAGCACCCAGGCACACGTTCGCAGCCACGGTGTCGTTGAACAGAACAACGTCCTGGCTGACGAGCGCGAACTGCTCGCGCAGCGCGAGCAGGTTCCACTGCGGCAGGGCGACACCATCCAGCGTGACGCTGCCGGCGCTCGGGTCGAGGAAGCGCGGCAGCAGGTTCACGAGCGTGCTCTTGCCCGCACCCGACGGGCCGACCAGCGCCACCGTTTCGCCGGCACGAACTGCCAGCGTGATCCCGGCCAGTGCATCGGCGCCGTCACCGAAGCGAACCGTCACGTCTTGCAACGCAAGTTCGCCGTGGGCGCGCCCCGGCGCATGCGTGCCGCCCGCCTCGACCGGCGTGTGATCGATCAGTTCCAGCCCGCGCTCGACCGAGGCCACGCCACGCGACACCGGGCCGACCACGTCGCTCAAGCGGCGCAGCGGCGTGGCCACGGCAATGGCGGCGGTAATGAAGGCGACGAAGTCACCCACGCTCATGCTGCCGCTGCTGCTTTGCCAGAGCGCCATGCCGATCACGGCCGCGAGTGCACACGCGGTGATGAGCTGCGTGACCGGCGTGACCACCGACGACGCCACGGTGGCTTTCAGCAGCAGTTGCCGCAGCCCTGCGTTCGCACGGTCGAAGCGTGCTCGCTGCGCAGCCTGCGCGCGGTGCAGGCGCACGATGCGCCAGGCCAGCACGTTCTCTTCGACGGTGTAGGCGAGCGCATCGACCGCCACCTGCGACTCGCGCGTGATGCGGTGCATGCGCTTGCCGAACACGCGCATCGCCACGCCCACCGCAGGCGCCACGGCGGCCACGAACAACGTGAGCTGCCAGTTCAGGTACACGAGCGTGCCGAGCAGCGCGATCACCGTGAACGTGTCTTTCAGCAGCGTCTGCGCGGCGCCCACCAGCAGGTTCACGCCGAACATCACCTCGTACACCACGGTGTTGACAAGGCTGCTCGACGTGCTGGCACCGAAGAGCTGCGGGTGCGCATCGAGCAGGCGGTCGAACATGCGGCTGCGCATGCGCAGGGTGGCCTGATTGGCAGCCCACGACAGCGTGTAGTTGACGATGAACCCGGCCACGCCGCGCACCGCGAACAGCACGATGATGGCCAGCGGCACCGCCCACAGCGGGAAGGCCGGCTTCTGCAGGCCCTGGTCGACGAGCGGCTTCATCAGCCACGCCACACCGGCCTCGGTCGCGCCCGACACGGCGGCGGCAAGGGCAGAGACGATGAACGCCCACTGCGTGCCTGCGAAGTACGGGCCCAGTATGCGCAGCTTGGCAAGCAGCGCTGTCATGCCTGGGGTCGGGCTGGCCTGGCTGGGCGGCGCGTACGCTTGTTGACGTGTGCGTTGACGGGCTTGCTTACATTCATGCACGGAACTCCGGCCGGCGCGGTGGACTCTGGATGAACATGAGCTTCACGTACTTGTAGTACGCGTATTCGGCGTTGTAGATCGCCAGCATCAGCCCATGCCGCCCATCCAGAAACCCACGCCTCACGACATACGTGCGAAGGAACGCCCCCAGACCATGCAGCAACGCCTTCGACAGGCTCGCCGTCTTGCCCGCCGCCAGCATGTCGCGCGCATGGCCGCTCGAGTAGCGCACCAGCTTTTCCATCACGTCGTCGATGTCCGGGTAGCTGAAGTGGATGAGGCTTTCGCGCAGCGTGCCTACCCGGCCATCGACCGTCATGTGGGCATGCAGGAAGTGGTCGGTGAAGCCGCTCAGTGCACGCCGGCCCAGGCGCAGCGTGTGGTCGGGCCGCCAGCCCGAGTGGTGGATGAACTGGCCGCAGAACTCCGACAGGCGCGGCACGCAGTAGCCGTCGCAGGCTTCAGGACCGGTTCGCTGGATCACCGCCAGCACCTCGTCGCGCAGCAGATGGGTGATGCGTTCATCGGCGTCGAGCGAGAGCACCCAGTCGCTCGTGGCCAGGGCAAAACCGCGCGCCACTTGCGGGCCGTAACCCGGCCAGTCGGGGGTTTGAACCACGCGCGCACCGGTTTGGCCAGCGAGCGCCACGGTGGCGTCGCTGCTGCCCGAATCGAGCACCAGCACCTCGTCGGCGAACGCAGCACTTGCCACGCATTCGGCGATGTTTCGCGCTTCGTTCTTGGCAACGATGACCACGGTCAGCGAGGGTCGTTTTGGTGTGGTGGGCGGGGGCGTGGGCAAGTGCGTGCGGGGTTGAGTGCTCCTCTATGATTGTCCCAGATTCACACCCCGCCTCGACGCCGCACCGCATGCCCTTCACGAACCTATATTCCCGCGCCCGGCGCCTGCTGTCGAATGCTGTGCCGGCCATGGTGGCGTTGTTGTCGGCAGGGCTGCTGGCGCTGCCCGCTCAGGCCCAGTTCCGCGTCGAGATCTCCGGTGTCGGCGCCACGCAGCTGCCCATTGCCATCGTCAAGTTCCGCGATGAAGAGCGCAGCACGCCGTCGCTGTCGATCTCGGCAATAGTTCGGGCCGACCTCGAGCGCAGCGGCGCCTTCCGTGCCGTCGATGCGCCGGGCACGCTCGACGAGAACAGTGTTCCCGGCATGACCGAGTGGCGCAACCGCTCGGCCGATGCGCTGTTGGTGGGCTCGATCGGCCGCACCGCAGACGGCCGCTTCGACATCCGCTTCAAGCTCTGGGACGTGGTCAAGGGCACCGCCACGCTGGCGCAGGCCACGGCGGTAGACGCCGCCGACCTGCGCCTGGCGGCGCACCGCATCGCCGACCAGGTCTACGAGAAGCTGACCGGCGACAAGGGCGTGTTCTCGACCCGCGTGGCCTTCGTCACCAAGGCCGGCAGCCGCTACACGCTGCGCGTGGCCGATGCCGACGGGGAAGGCGGGCAGGTCGCGGTGAACAGCCCCGAGCCGATCATCTCGCCGTCGTGGTCACCCGATGGCAAGCAGCTCGCCTACGTGTCGTTCGAGAAGCAGAAGGCGGTGGTCTACACGCAAGATGCGGCCTCGGGCGCGCGCCGCGTGATTGCCGACTTTCGCGGCTCGAACAGCGCCCCGGCCTGGGCCCCTGACGGGCAGCAGCTGGCGGTAACGCTGTCACGCGATGGCGGCTCGCAGATCTACCTGATCGGTCGCGATGGCGGCAACCCGCGCCGCCTGACCACCAGCAGCGCCATCGACACCGAGCCCGTGTTCGCGCCCGATGGCAGCCGCCTGTACTTCGTGAGCGACCGGGGCGGCAGCCCGCAGATCTACCGCATCAGCCTCGGCGGCGGCGCTGTGGAGCGCGTGACCTTCAGCGGGGCCTACAACGTGAGCCCGGCGATCAGCCCGGATGGCCGCACGCTCGCCTACATTGCGCGGCAGGGCAATGCGTACCGCCTCGTCACGCTCGACCTGTCGGGTGGTTCGTCGAGCAGTGCGCAGCCGGCGGCGCTCACCGACACCAGCGACGACGAACGGCCGAGCTTCGCGCCGAACGGCAAGCTCATCATCTACGCTTCGCGTGCACAAGGGCGGGATGTGTTGATGACGACCACGCTGGACGGCAAGATCAAGGCGCGGCTCGTGTCGAGCAACGTCGATGTGCGCGAGCCGGTATGGGGCCCGTATGGCCGATGATGGGTGCGGTGCGGCTTGTCGGAAGCGATGCCCGACCCGATGACTTCTTCACTGACGAGGACCAAACAATGACCAAGATGCAACCCAGTTCGCTTCGGATGTCCAAGCTGCGCGGCGCCCTGCTCGCGACCGCAGCCGCCGCCTTGTTCGCGGGCTGCTCGAGCGTGAAGCTCGACAGCGCCGTGCCGGTCGAGTCACGCACCGCCACGCCCGTGGGCGCGAATGCGGGCGCCGGTGCGGGCGGTGCGGGCACCGGTGCGGCGGGGCAGAGCACCGTGACGCCGGTCGACCTGAGCAAGAACGCTGCGGGTGCCGGCAACGGCCTGACGCGAGTCGTCTACTTCGACTTCGACAGCTTCGCGGTGAAAGACGAATACCGTGGCGTCGTCGAAGGCCAGGCCAAGCTGCTGGCGGCCGACCGCAAGAAGCGCGTGGCCGTTGAAGGCCATACCGACGAGCGCGGCGGGCGCGAATACAACCTTGCGCTCGGCCAGAAGCGTGCCGAGGCCGTCGCCAAGGCGATGACGCTGCTGGGCGCCACCGATGCGCAGGTCGAAGCCGTGAGCTTCGGCAAGGAGCGCCCGGTTACCACCGGCACCGACGATGCGTCGATGGCGAAGAACCGCCGCGCCGAGATCAACGCGCGGTGATGAACACGCTGCGCATCGGTCGAACGCTCGCGTGGGCAGCCCTGGGCTCGTCGGTTTTGCTCGGCGCGCTGCTCGGGGCACCCGAAGCACGCGCCGGCATCCTGGAAGACGACGAAGCGCGCCGCGCCATCCTCGACCTGCGCACGAAGGTTGAGCAGGGCGTTGTGGAGCAGCGCACGCGCCAGGCCGACATGCAGGCGCAGTTCACCGAGCAGATCGGCCTGCTCCGGCGCAGCTTGCTCGACCTGAACAACCAGCTCGAACAACTGCGTGCCGACAACGCCAGGCTGCGCGGCCAGCAAGAGCAGGGCGCGCGCGAGGTGGCTGAACTGCAGCGCAAGCAGAAGGACATCCAGGCCGGGGTGGACGACCGCATCCGCAAGTTCGAGCCGCAGAAGGTCAAGTTGGATGGGCGCGAGTTCGTGGCCGAACCCGACGAGCAACGCCAGTACGAGCAGGCGATGGAGACGCTGCGCAAAGGCGACTTCGCGGCCACCGCCAGTGCGTTCAGCGCGCTTCGCAAACGCTACCCGGCAAGCGGCTACAACGAGGCTGCGTTGTTCTGGCTCGGCGATGCGCAGTACGGCCTGCGCCAGTTCAAGGAGGCGATGGTGTCGTTCCGCACGCTCGTGAGCGGCGCCCCCGACAACCCGAAGGCGCCCGAGGCGCTGCTCGCCATCGCCAACATCCAGGTCGAGCTGAAAGACCCGAAGACCGCGCGCCGCACCATCGAAGAACTGCTCAAGAGCTACCCGAACTCGGAGGCTGCGCAAGCCGGCAAGGACAGGCTGGCCGCGCTGAAGTAGCGCCCGCGAGGTGCGCAGAGTGCGCCTCTAAAATCAGCCGATGCAAGAGATCGATATGACGGCCCTGACGGCCACGGTGTTGTGGGCCACGTTCGCGCTGGCGGCGCTGTTCGGTGCCATCACCCAGCGCACCCACTTCTGCACGATGGGGGCGCTTGCCGACATCGTCACCATCGGCGATTGGCAGCGCATGCGCATGTGGACACTCGCCATGGGCGTGGCGATGATCGGCTTCAATGCGATGGTCGCGCTGGGCTGGCTGGATGCCGGCAAAAGCATCTACGGCGGGCCGCGCGTGATGTGGCTGTCGGCGCTGGTCGGTGGCGCCATGTTCGGCTTCGGCATGGTGCTGGCCTCGGGCTGCGGCAGCAAGACGCTGGTGCGCATCGGCGGCGGCAACCTGAAGTCTCTGGTGGTGTTCGTGGTGCTCGGCGTGTCGGCGTTCGCCACGCTAAAGGGCATCACTGCGGTGGCGCGCGTGGCCACCGTCGACGCCGTGGCGGTCACGCTTTCGACCGGGCAGGACCTGCCTTCGCTGCTGGCCGGCGCAACGGGCATGAGCAAGCCGCTGCTCGCGCTGCTGTTGGGCGGCGGCATTGGTGGCGGCCTTGTCGCGTGGTCACTCGCGCGGGCCGAAGGGCGCGTGCCCAACAACCTGCTCGCCGGCGTGGGCGTGGGCGCCATCGTCGCGGCGGTGTGGTGGGTCTCGGGCCGGCTCGGGCATGTTGCTGAAGACCCGAACACCTTGCAGGAAGCGTTCGTTGCGACCAACTCGCAGCGCATGGAGTCGCTCAGCTTCGTTGCACCGGTCGCCTACTCACTGGACTGGCTAATGTTCTTCAGCGACAAGAGCAAGGCGCTGAGCGTGGGCATCGTCGCCGTGGTCGGCGTGGTGGCGGGCTCGGCCGCGTGGGCGCTGGCTTCCCGCAGCTTTCGCTGGGAAGGGTTCCGCAATGCCGGCGACACCGGCAACCACTTGATCGGCGCGGTGCTGATGGGCGTGGGCGGCATCACCGCACTGGGCTGTACCGTGGGGCAGGGCTTGTCGGGCGTGTCGACCTTGAGCATCACGAGCTTCATCGCACTGGCGGCCATCGTCGCCGGCTCCGTGCTGGCGTTGCGGGTGCAGGCCTGGCGCATCGAGCGTGAGGCGTGACGTGAGGGACGGGCAGGGCGCGGGACCTAACGTCGATACAGCAGCCGAAATGGAGGCTGATGCAGAGCGCCGCTTCGGTGGGTTGCGCCGCCTCTACGGCGATGCCGGCTATGCGCGCATCCGGGCGTTGCGGGTGGCGGTGGTCGGCGTCGGTGGGGTGGGCTCTTGGGCGGCCGAAGCGCTGGCGCGCAGCGGCGTTGCAGCGCTGACGCTGGTCGACCTGGACCATGTGTCCGAATCCAACATCAACCGCCAGGTGCAAGCGCTCGGAGCGACCCTCGGGCAGGCCAAGGTGCAGGCGCTGCGCGAGCGAATCCGCGACATCCACCCTGCATGCGCAGTGACATGCGTGGAAGAGTTCGTGGATGAGAGCAACTGGCCGGGCCTGCTGCCGGCGGTGGTCGATGGCGTCATCGACGCGTGCGATCAGGTGCGCGCCAAGGCTGCGCTCGCTGCCTGGGCGCTGCGCACGAACACGCCCATCGTCATTGCCGGCGCGGCGGGTGGCAAACGCCGGCCCCACGAAGTGCAGGTCGGTGACCTGTCGAACGTGACACACGACCCCCTGCTCGCGTCGCTGCGCCAGCGCCTGCGCAAGCATCACGGCGCGCCGCGCAGCGGGTCATTGGGGTTGCGCTGCGTGCACTCGCGGGAAGCAGTAACGCCGCCCGACGCTGGCGCCCCAGGCGACGGCAGCTTGAACTGTCACGGCTACGGCTCAAGCGTCAGCGTCACCGCCACATTCGGCTTGGTGGCCGCAAGCCTTGCGCTAGAATTCTGTGCAGTGGGCGGGTAAAGCCACTCGCGAGCCGGATATAATCGAAGGCTCGTCGGGTTGTTAGCTCAGTTGGTAGAGCAGTAGACTTTTAATCTATTGGTCGTGGGTTCGAGCCCCGCACAACCCACCAAACAACCGCCACTGGTTGACCGCCACCAAGCGGCAGCGCGCCAGCGATACCGAATTTGAAGAATGTGGGGCTCTTAGCTCAGTTGGTAGAGCAGCGGACTCTTAATCCGTAGGTCGAGTGTTCGAGTCACTCAGGGCCCACCATAGGTAAAACAAGGGGTTTAACGGCGTCGTCAAACCCCTTTTGTTTTGCGCCAGTGCCAGTCTGGTGCCAGTTTGAACAGGTGTGTACAAGGCTGTCACGCCGGGGGTCGCGGGTTCGAGTCCCGTCCACTCCGCCAGCATCTTGAAACCCCAGAATAGTGAGTCAAATCAACGACTTACGATTCTGGGGTTTTTCTACTTTCACGCAGGTATTTCACGCAGTCTGGAGACTCTCTCCTCAGTCGGGAACAGTCGCCGCCGTGGGCTGTACTCTTCTGACAGCGCGGTTCAGAGTCCGGGCCTTCACTACCCGGAGCCTTGCTCCGAAGTGCTGTCTGACCCGCTTGGAGGTCGAGAAGGAATAGAACTTGATCGACACCTCCTCTAGCGCAGTGCTCATGCCGCACCCGTTGGGGTGAATCTGCCGGTGGACTTCAACACCAATGCGAGGGCAGCCCAAAGGGGGAGCCTTGGATTCAGCGAGAGGAATCCCGCATGGGTGGTGCCGAGACTGGCAAGAATCTCCGGTGCCCGCACACCGGCTCGGGTCCGTGCCGTAAGCGGGCGGGCATGCAGGGAATAGACCAACCGTTGTCTCGACGGAAGCCAACCTTGATCTGCGGTCCCCGTTGGTCCACATTACGTTAGCCGCCTTACACCCTACTCCGATGACAAGAGACGCCATCTCTGCTGAGACAAAGCGAGCCGTTCTGGTGGAAGCTGGCCACCGATGCGCCATCCCCACATGCAGAGCCACGACGACGGAGATTGCGCACATCGTGCCGTGGGCGGAGACGCAAGACAACTCGTTCGAGAATTTGATTGCGCTGTGCCCGAACTGCCACACTCGGTTCGACGAAAAGAAGGAAATCGATCGGTTGGCAGTCAAGATGTACAAAAGCAACTTAGCCATCTTAAACAATCGGTACGGCGAGTTCGAGCGAAGGCTCTTCACCGTCCTGGCACAAACAGGTGATCGCGTTTTTGTTGTCGGCGCAGGGGGTGATCTACTCGTTGCCAATGCTGTCAAGGATGGTCTGTTCAAAGATCAGCGGGTCAAAGGCCAGGGCTTCCTGATCACAGGCCGCGACGGATTCGTCAGAGAGTTCCCAATGACTTTCACTTTCTGGGTAACTAAAACGGGTGTCGAGTTTCTAAAGAGTTATGCCAACGGATCAAACATCGCGTAAGCGTCGTTCTTGCCCTGCTTGCCGCTCATGCGGTAGGGCGCGACGAACTTGGGCGCTATGAGGCGCACGGTGTGTCCATGAGTCTGTGAGAGCCGCGCCCATGCGCCCGCGCAGGCCTCCATGGCAATCACGCACGGCGGCAGCGAGGCTATCAAATCAACGCGTGCAGCTTGGCGCGCACAACCCTTGGCTGGCGCAGTTCGCCAGCACCTGTCTCGTTCACCCCGTGCACGGCAAAAACATTCTTGGCGAGATCGATTCCAACGTACAGAATGCTCATGACTTCCCCTTCCGAATGAGTTGATCAGATACCGCACTTCCCATCGTGGCACTTCGTTGCCGCTCGCCGCTACGCGGCTTGTTCGGGACGGGGAAGTCTCTTCCATTCGTTAGGCCTTTGAGACAACCAGCATGGACTACGACATCTTTATCAGCCACGCCAGCGAGGATAAAGAAGCTGTTGCGCGGCCACTCGCCCGTCACCTCCAGCAGTTGGGTCTGAGAGTATGGATCGACGAATGTGAGCTAACCTTAGGCGACAGCCTCCGCCGCAAGATTGACGCAGGGCTGGCCCTGTCGCAGTACGGCGTGGTCGGGCTTAGCCCGGCATTCTTCGGCAAAGAGTGGCCGAATAGAGAATTGGATGGCTTGGTCGCGCGCGAGGACGGGACCGGAAAGGTGGTCCTCCCGATTTGGCACAACGTCAACGCAAGCGATGTACTGAGGTACTCACCACTGCTCGCGGCGAAGATTGCAGTATCGACTGCTCGTGGAATTCCTCATGTCGCTACCACCATCTACTCGGCGGTTCAGCACGCGACAAGCGATTCAAAGGACACGTACGCCAAGCTTGTCTCCCTTGAATCCGAATCCCTAGAGAGAATCAGACGCGACATGTTGACCGCTGATTCCTCATTGGAACTGCGCCGATTTAGCTACGAGTTGGAGGGGCACTTGGCGCGCTATCCCCACTCCGTAGAGGCCCGGGAACTTCAAGACCAACTCAAAACGGCTTTGCGGCGTGCCGAGCGCTACGAGCGTCCGCCCGTAATGTCAGCGCCCGCCCCAATGAAAGCCCCAGGTGCCGCACGGAGCAACGTTGGCGTCGGCATCTTATTCATCGGCGTCATCGTCGTGTTGATCATCGTTTACGCGGCTCTTCGCTACTTCCGTGTATTGTGAGATGGTGAAAACCCTAAGATCGCAGTCAGAGACCCCTTAAAGGAACTTCCAAGGTAGTGAACAGTATTGTCTTTTTCATTGCCAAGCCTTATTTGGTTTTTCTTCGCTGACCGACGCTGATCGAAGTTCGAGTTGAGACAGAGAACAGACTGCTTTTCTGCAGACGGCCTTGTTGCAACCTGGCCAGTCCGAATGCAGATACCTGAAGGCGTGCCGTAGGCTATGCCACGAAGTGGGCTGACATAGTAGAGGGGTCCCCCCGAGTTCGACAGGTACGCACGCAACTCCATGATTTCATTGACCTGGGGTACAAAACGTGCCCCTACAAGAGGCTGAGTTGCTGCGATTGACTGGGCGATTTGACCTTCAGTGCCTTGAGCACTTCGTTGTGTTCGGCAGT
>Ga0209724_1002218_pt1 | contig 16774 bp, 2 predicted proteins | sample grotaG_FD_184143 | JGI IMG/M metagenome (GOLD analysis project Ga0209724, IMG submission 184143) | Glacier valley bacterial and archeal communities from Borup Fiord, Nunavut, Canada, to study Microbial Dark Matter (Phase II) -... | ecosystem: Environmental > Aquatic > Freshwater > Ice > Glacier ...
ACCCTAAGAGAAGTTATCCAATTCAACATGCAGATATCTCATGGTATGATCATCAACCGGAAGAAGCGGTAATAAAACCATGCAAAATATGAAGCAGCTAATCCGCCTGTCTCTTCTTATCCTAATGCTAACTTTTGGTATCAAAGCCTCTTATTCACAGATGGCTGGTGATTACAGGTCGGCCGGAAACGGTAATTGGGATGTATTAGCTACCTGGCAAATATTCGATGGATCAATCTGGAAAACCCCAACTACAGAAGGGTGGCCGGGTCAGTATACCGGTACGGGAGCTGTTACTATCCAGTACGGTAATACCATCACAATATCCAACACCGGTATTACGACACTTCCAATGGGGACGCTAACTGTTAGCGGAACTTTATATTTGATGGGAACTTCGTCAAATGCAACAGACTTTAATATTAATACACAGTTAGTTATTGTAACGCCAAATTTGGCTCCCGAAGCTAATATCTATTTTTGGAATAAATCAAATCTGCGGTTACCCGCTAATGGATCAATGTATGTAGTCACGGGTGGTCTAACAGGCAAGAACTGCAGCAATCAACAACGCATCTTTTTCGGCTCACTACAATTTTATGCCTGTACGGGCGGCGGCGGAGAATGTGGTACTTTTAAAAATTTAACGGATAATGGAGGAAATCCATTGCTTGCACTGACATCCGGTGTTGGTACAAATATCCTAACTGGTTGTGTAAATATTCCTATTTCTAATATTACGTACGCCGTGAATGGGGCTGTTAATTCCGGCACTTCGGTAACAGGGTTACCAGCGGGAATAACGGGAAATTATAATTCGGGAATATTTACCATCAGCGGAATCCCGACAACCCTTGGAGATTTCAATTATACAGTGTCAACAACAGGGTCTACGCCTTGCAGCAAAGCGATCGCAACAGGTACAATTACGGTTAATACAATTCCAACTGTAACACCGCTGTCCGATCAGTTCTATTGCGGCGGAGTCTCAACTTCACCAATTGTTTTATCCGGAACACCCGCCGGACTTGTCTATGATATTTCGGGAGGAACATCGATCGGGCTTCCTGACCAGACAGATGTAATAACTATTCCGGCATTTATTCCGGCTCAGGGAGCTGCAACGATAACGATTACCCCGAAGTTTGGTGCTTGCACCGGTATGGCAGTGACTTACAAGATCACCGTTAATCCAACCGCCCTTGCACCGCCAGACCAATTCTATTGTAGCGGGATCTTAACTTCACCAATTACTTTGTCAGGCATACCTGCCGGAGCCGTCTATGATATTTCGGGAGGAACATCCATTGGACTTCCCGACCAGACAGGCGTGACGATAATCCCTGCATTTATTCCGGTCAACGGATCGGCAACAATTACAATTACTCCTAAGTTTAGCGGGTGCACCGGAACCGTAGTGACTTACAACATCTCGGTTAATCCAATTGCGGTAGCGCCGCCAGATCAAACTTACTGCAGTGGGACCCCAACTTCACCAATCGTTTTATCAGGCGTATCTGCAGGAATTGTTTATGATATTTCGGGAGGAACAACCATTGGGCTTCCCAACCAGACCGATGTAATGACTATTCCCACCTTTATTCCGGTTACGGGATCGGCAACAATAACAATTACCCCAAAGTTTGGCGCATGTTCCGGAACCGCTGTAACTTATAATGTTGCAGTCAATCCGACTCCAACAGTAGATAGTACCCCGGCAGACCAGTTCTATTGCAGCGGCGTCTCAACTTCACCAATCACCTTATCCGGAACTCCTGGCGGAGCGGTCTATGATATTTCGGGAGGAACAGCTATAGGGCTTCCAGACCAGACAAATGCGACGACTATCCCGGCATTTATTCCAGTTAATGGATCGGCAACAATAACAATTACTCCGAAACTTGGTACATGCACCGGAACGGCTGTGACTTACAAGATCACTGTTAATCCAATTGCGATCGCACCGCCAGACCAATTCTATTGCAGCGGAATCCTAACTTCACCAATTAATTTGTCCGGCATACCTGCTGGAGTTGTCTATGATATTTCGGGAGGAATATCCATTGGGCTTCCCGACCAGACAGATGTTATGACAATCCCGGCATTTATTCCGGTTGAAGGAGCAGCAATGATAACAATTATCCCAAAGTTTAGCGGATGCACCGGTTCGGCAGTAACTTACAATATCACTGTTAATCCAATTGCGGTCGCACCTTCTGATCAAACCTACTGTAGCGGGATCTCATCTTTGCAAATCGCTTTATCCGGCATACCCGCCGGAGTAGTCTATGATATTTCAGGCGGAAATTCCATTGGGCTTCCCGACCAGTCAGATGTGACAACTATTCCGGCATTTATTCCAGTTGAGGGATCGGAAACTATAACTATTACCCCAAAGTTTGGCGGGTGCACCGGAACTACAGTTGCTTACAACATAACAGTCAATCCGACTCCAACTGTAGCTATTACACCGACAGACCAGTTCTATTGCAGCGGCATCTCAACTTCCCCAATCGCTTTGTCAGGTACGCCTGCCGGAATTGTCTATGATATTTCAGGCGGAACATCGATTGGGCTTCCCAACCAGTCAGGAGTATCTTCTATTCCTTCCTTTATTCCGGTTGCGGGAACAGCAACAATAACAATTACCCCAAAGCTTGGCGCGTGCACCGGAACCGCAGTCACGTACATGATCACTGTTAATCCAATTGCAATTGTACCTCCTGATCAAACTTATTGCGACGGGAGCGTAACTACCCCAATCATTTTGTCAGGCAGTCCTGCCGGAGTTGTCTATGATATTTCGGGAGGTTTGTCCATTGGGCTTCCTGACCAGACAAATGCCTCAACTGTTCCTGCATTTATTCCGGTTACCGGATCGGCAACAATAACAATTACGCCAAAGTTTAGCGGGTGCACCGGAACAGATGTGACTTTCAATATCCTTGTTAATCCTACCCCTACCGCAATTGCACCATCTGATCAAACTTATTGCGACGGAAACATAACTACCCCAATTGTTTTATCGGGTACACCTGCCGGAGTTGTCTATGATATTTCAGGTGGAACATCGATCGGACTTGCCGACCAGTTAGGAGTGACGACTATTCCTGCATTTATTCCGGTTGAGGGAACGGCAGTGATAACTATTACCCCGAAGTTTGGCGCATGTTATGGAACGGCAGTCACTTACAATATTGTAGTCAATACGACCCCAACCGCGATTGCACCATCTGATCAAACCTACTGTAATGGCATCTCAACTTCTCCAATCGTTTTATCAGGTACGCCTGGTGGAGTGGTCTATAATATTACCGGAGGAACATCTATTGGACTTGCCGATCAGTCAGGAGTGACTGATATTCCAGCATTTATTCCGGTAGCGGGAACAGCAGTGATAACAATTACCCCTAAGTTTGGTGCATGTTATGGAACGGCAGTCACTTACAATGTTACGGTCAATCCAACCCCAACCGCGATCGCACCGTCTGATCAAACTTACTGTACGAGCATCTTAACTTCGCCAATCGTTTTGTCAGGGTCACCTGCCGGAGTTGTCTATGATATTACTGGCGGAAATTCCATTGGGCTTGCCGACCAGTCAGATGTAACAACAATCCCTTCATTTAGTACGACCGAAGGATCAGCGTTGATAACAATTACCCCGAAATTTGACGGGTGCACCGGAGCAGCAGTAACTTTCAATATCATTGTCAATCCAATCCCAACTGCGATTGCACCATCTGATCAAACTTACTGTACGAGCATCTTAACTTCGCCAATCGTTTTGTCAGGGTCACCTGCCGGAGTTGCCTATGATATTTCGGGTGGAACAACGATCGGGCTTGCCAACCAGTCAGGAGTAACAACTATCCCTGCATTTATTCCCGCAGAAGGAAATGCATTAATAACAATTACCCCGAAATTTGGCGCGTGCGTTGGAGCAGCAGTAACTTACAATATCATTGTCAATCCAACCCCTGCCGCGATTGCACCATCTGATCAAACCTACTGCAATGGCATCTCAACTTCTCCAATCGTTTTGTCTGGAAGTCCGTTAGGGGTTACTTTTGATATTGTCGGAGGAACTTCCATTGGACTTGCAGATCAGTCAGGAGTGACGACTATTCCTTCCTTTATCCCGGTTACGGGAGCGGCAGCAATAACTATTACCCCGAAATTTGGCGCCTGCACCGGACCAGCGGTAACTTATAATATCATTGTCCATCCTACCCCAACTGCGATTGCACCTTCTGATCAGAATTACTGCAATGCCATCTCAACTTCTCCAATCATTTTGTCAGGTACACCTGCCGGAGTGATCTATGATATTTCGGGAGGAACATCGATCGGGCTTCCCAACCAGTCAGGGATAACGACTATTCCTGCCTTTATTCCGGTTACGGGAACTGCAGCGATAACTATTACCCCGAAATTTGGAGCATGCACCGGAGCAGCGGTAACTTACAATATCACTGTCAATCCAACCCCTGCTGCGATTCCACCATCTGATCAAACTTACTGCAATGGCATCACAACTTCCCCAATCATTTTGTCAGGTACACCTGCCGGAGTGATCTATGATATTTCGGGTGGAACATCGATCGGGCTTCCCAACCAGTCAGGGATAACGACTATTCCTGCCTTTATTCCGACTCAGGGAACGGCAATAATAACAATTACACCCAAATTTGCCGGGTGCACAGGAGCAGCAGTAACTTACAATATCATTGTCAATCCAATCCCAACCGTGATTGCACCATCGGATCAAACTTATTGCGACGGAAACATAACCACCCCCATCGTTTTGTCAGGTACACCTGCCGGAGTGATCTATGATATTTCGGGCGGAACATCAATCGGGCTTCCCAACCAGTTTGGAGTTACGACCATTCCTTCCTTTATTCCGGTTGTGGGAGCGGCAACGATTAAAATCGTTCCAAAGTTTGGCGGGTGTACCGGATCAGCGATAACTTACAATATCATTGTCAATCCAACTCCAATTGCAACTGCCTCTTCTTTGGCCCAGACCATTTGTTCCGGTACTGCTCCCTCAATAACTTTGACATCCTCGCTTCCAGGCACAATCTTCAACTGGACAGTTGATGAAACAAATGAAACAGGAGCTTATAATTCTAATGGTCAAACAATAGATCAAATCCTGGTAGCAACTGCTGCAATTCCCGGGAAGGCAACTTATACGATTATCCCGACAGCAAACGGATGTGACGGACCTCCGATTACTGTCGTCGTCACGGTCAATCCAATCCCAACTGCAACGGTCACCCCAATGACCCAAACCATATGTACCGGAAGTACAACTTCGATTGCCTTAACCAGTGATATTCCAGGAACTACGTTTGACTGGACAGTTATCGAATCGGATGTTACAGGAACAGCTACCGGTAGTGGCTCAACAATAGCACAGATTCTAACAGCAACAACCGCCAATTCCGGAGCCGCCAATTATATTATCACTCCCAAATTTAACGGATGTACTGGTGATCAGGCCACTGTAGTTGTCAACGTCAACCCCTTCCCAACCGTAACACCTTCTTTATTCACCGAAACCATTTGTTCTGGTAGCGTTCCGGCAATTTCGTTGTCAGAAACCGTGGCAGGAACTGTATTTAACTGGACCGTTATTCAATCTCCGGGTGTTTCGGGAGCAACCAATGGTAGCGGTACAGTTATCGCAGAAACTTTAACAACAACCGGATCTGTTCCCGGAACAGCAACTTATACGATAACTCCAACGGCCGACGGATGTGATGGTACTCCCGTCGTTGTGACGGTGACCGTCAACCCTATACCAGCCTTGTCGGGTTCATTAATTGAAAATGCCTGCAGCAATGTTCCGTTTAGTTACATTCCAACAAGCAATACCCCCGGAGCTATATTCAACTGGTCGAGAGCGGCAGTTGTTGGCATTCAAAATCCTATTGCTTCCGGATCCGGAACCGTGAATGAAACACTGGTTAATATCACAGGGATTGCCATACCAGTATCGTACGCTTTCACCGTTAATGACAATGGTTGTACAAGTCCGCCCATTAAGGTTGATGTGACTGTTTACCCAAAACCGTCAATCATTAGCACTCTGAACCCAACAGCTGTTTGCAACAATACTTTATTCAGCTATACTCCTGTCCCTTCAATTGCAGGAACAATGCTGACCTGGTCAAGAGCCGTTGTGGCAGGGATCAGCAATCCGGCAGGAAACGGAACGGGCGATATTAACGAAACGCTTATCAATACAACTGTAGCCGATGTAATTGTTCCTTATGTTTATACACTGACAGAAGGATGCAGTACCACGGTTACCATCAATTCAACGATCAAACCTTCACCGGTCCTTTCCAGCGCGATTACCGAACCTGCGATCTGCAACAACTCGGTTTTCAGTTATGTTCCGGCCAGTTTAACACCAGGTACTACTTTCAACTGGACCCGTAGTCCTGTTTCGGGGATCAGTAACGGGTTTAACTTTGATTCCGGAAATGTGAGTGAAGCGCTGATTAATATAACCGATAGTCCTTTAAATGTTAGTTATACTTACACGCTGAAAGCCAATGGTTGTGAGAATGAACAGGACGTGACGGTAGCAGTCAACCCTACGGCTACTGTTGACGACCTGGCCGATGAAGCATTTTGCAACGGAATATTAACCCCGGTTATTCCACTCACAGGCTTTGTTAGTGGCGCCAGTTTTAACTGGACAAATGACAATCCGGCTATCGGTCTGGCTGCCGGCGGCTTAGGTGACATTCCCTCGTTTACGGCTACAAACAACACCGGAGTTCCTATCTCCGCTTTGATCAAAGTAACCCCATCGGCCAACGGCTGTGATGGTATTCCCAAAACATTTCATATTACTGTTGAACCATCGCCAGTCGCCAATATTCCGGTTGACCAGGTAATCTGTAATGGCGTTTCCACTGCAATAATTAATTTTTCGGGAACATTTGACCACATTACCTGGACCAATGATCATCCGGAAATTGGATTGGCAGCCAGCGGATCAGGAAATATTGCTGCTTTCACGGGTACAAATCCGGGGTCAGATCCGATCATCGCCAAAATTACCGTTACGGCACATCCTGCCATTAGCGGGTCAGGATGTGACGGCATTCCTTTTAGCTTTTTGATCACCGTGAACCCCACTCCGGTGGTTGATGCAATCAGTAACCAGACTTTTTGTGCCGGTTCAAACAATTCAGGCTATGTCTTTTCAACCTCAACAACCGGAGGAAGTCCAACGTTTAACTGGACCAGCAGCATGGATATCGGTTTTGGGACATCAGGTTCAGGAAGCATCCCGTCGTTCACGGCCAATAACGGGGGATCAACTCCGTTGACAGCCACTGTCAGTGTGACTGCAGCCATCAATGGATGCACAGGTAACAGCACAACTTTTGCAATTACCGTCAACCCGGCACCAACCGTTGATCTGCCATCAGACCAGGCGTTCTGCAATACAGCAACCACAACTGCTGTTCATTTCACCGGAACCGCCACCTCTTTTAGCTGGACAAACAGCAATAATGCAATCGGTCTGGCTATTTCCGGTACCGGAGATCTCCCGACATTTACGGTAATAAACATGGGAACCGTACCGATCATTGCAACTGTCACGGTAACCCCTTCCTATACCAATGGCGGAAAGACCTGCCCGGGAACGTCAAAATCATTCAAGATCACGGTTAATCCAAGTCCAGCCGGAACAATTTCCGGAACCACTTCTGTCTGCCAGGGCGGGACAGAACCGCTCATCACATTTACCGGAGCAAATGGAACTTCACCCTACACTTTTACCTACAAAATCAATGGCGGAGCCGATCAGACTATTTCCACAAGTTCCGGAAACAGTGTAACGGTCAGCGCCCCCATCACGGTAACCGGAACTTTCAATTATACCCTTGTTAAAGTATCAACCTTTGATGGATGTTCGCAGGTACAATCGGGAACAGTAACCATTCATGTGGCTTCCAAACCGACCGCCGCCATCACCGGGACAACAACTATTTGCCAGAATGGAGCTACACCTGTAGTAACATTTACCGGGGCAGGCGGTGCAGCGCCTTATACATTTGCCTATCAGATAAATGGAGGCTCCCCTCAAACGGTTACCACGATATCGGGAAACAGTGCCCTGCTCAACGCCCCGACCGCTGCACCTGGCGTCTTTGTCTATTCATTGATTTCTGTTTCATCTGCATCGGGTTGTGTACAGCCACAAGCGGGAATGGCTACGATTACTGTAAATTCACCACCTAATCTTGTGATAAATAATCCAGGCGCCGTTTGTTCCCCGATAACAGCCGACCTCACCTTACCTGCAATTACAACAGGATCGACCGCTGGATTGGCTTACACTTACTGGACCGATCCATTAGCAACTACATTACTTGGCACTCCCTCTACAACTGGGAACGGAACCTATTACATCAAAGGGACAGACCCCATTACCGGTTGTTTTGTAATCAAATCAGTAAGCGTAACAGTAAATACAACTCCCATTTTACTGATTACCAACCCATCACCCGTTTGCGCACCAAGCCGGGTGGACTTGACGGCAAATGCAATAAAGGCAGGATCGACCGCCGGGTTGACCTATACTTACTGGACTGACGCGGCTGCGACAGTACCTTATGCAACACCAGCTACTGCAGATGATGATACCTACTACATCAAGGGTACTTCATTAACAGGTTGCTATGCCATAAAACCCGTGACCGCTTCAATATATGCAACAATTGGAATCCCTGTGTTTGCATTGGGATCTTCGTCGGTTATTTGTCAGGGATCGGCTCCGGTCACCTACAGCGCAACCGTAACCCAGGCATTTACTTTAAAATACAGCATTGATGCAACAAGTTTCGCATCCGGAAACACCATTGATACAAATACAGGCAAAGTTACCTATGCGCCCGGTTGGGTTGGGACAAGCCAGATTACGGCCACAGCAACAGGCTGCGGGGCTCCTTCAACAGCTATCCACACCGTGAAAGTGAATCCTTCACCCGTCGTTGCACTCATTGCATCACCTGCCTCCGCAGTATGTGAAGGAACAAGTGTTACTTTAACCGCCACAAATTCAGGCGGTACTGAAACGCAGACTTTTACTGGGTCTGCAACTCCCAGTCCTTCGTTGAGCATTCCCAATAACAGCAATACCACATACACGTATTCAAAAATCACATTATCAGGGAGTGGCAATATCCTGACGTCTACTGATATTGTTATGATAACTCTAAATATAAACCATAACACCGATCAGGATCTTGATATTTTTCTCGTGGATCCCTCTGGTACAAGAGCCATGCTGTTGTCATCAGATAACGGTTTGAATGGTAATAATTATACCAATACGGTAATCCGCACTGATGCTGTTAACCCAATTACCGGAGGTACTGCTTCATTTACAGGAACCTATTTACCAGAGGGTTCAATAACAACAATTCCTGACAGGACAGACGCTACAGGAGGTGGAAATTACAATTTGGTCATTCCTGCCAATGCTTTAAATGGGGCACCGATCGATGGATCTTGGTCTTTACGAGTCTTTGATGATGCAGGAGGCAATTCTGGCACTATTGTCAACTGGTCATTAGCAATTACAAAACAAATTGGCGTTGGATATACTTCCGTTGTAAATGGTCCGCCAACAATTGGAACAGTTAATTATTCTGCAGCGGACCATAAAACGGCGACTTCAGTTGTCACTCCTCCCGCTGGCACAAATATTTATACGGTGACAACAACAAATGGAATTGGTTGTTCCACTACTTCAAATCCAGTTTCCGTTGTTATAAAACCAGCACCCAAACCGACCATTGTAGCAGATTATTGTATCGACCGCCCAAAAGTTCGCTTAACTGCAAGTTCACATGCCTCCTGGTTATGGAATACGGGGGCTACCACGCAAACCATTAATGTAGATGTTGCCGGAAAATACACGGTTACCGTTATGGACGCCAATGGCTGCACCGGCACTACGTCCATCCAGGTGGCCGATGAATTGGTAATTAACGGAGATTTTTCAGCCGGGAATGTTGGGTTTACTACAAATTACGGCTATCGGGCTGATATTGTTGGAAATAGTGAGTTGAATCCTGAAGGGCTATATGGCGTTGGAGTTAGCGGTAAAAATTATCACAATAATTTTTGGGGCTATGATCACACGACTAATAATGGCACGGGCAATTTTATGATAATAAATGGATGGGGTAGTACTTATACAGTATGGCAGGAAGTCAATGTAACAGTTACTCCAAATACGGATTATTATTTTGCTGCCTGGGCAATAAGTCTTAATACTGCTGGTCCATTTGCCAAGCTTAAATTTGAAATTGAAACAACGGATTATGGCAAAAAACAGGTTGGAACAACCGCAAATTTGACGGCTGGAACAGGCATTAATGGAAATCCATGGAAACCCGAAGACAGGTTTTATGGGATGTGGAATTCCGGAACTGCAACCAAAGCAACAATCCGGATCATCAACCTGGAACCCAGTTTAGGTGGCAACGACTTTGGACTTGATGATATTTCATTCGGGACCCTGGTCAATATTCCAATTACGGTCAGCACAAGTAGCAATTCTCCGATCGGTGCTCCAATATGCAGCAGGGGAACACTGGAATTGCACTCAACAGTTACAGGCGGTAAACCGCCATTGGATTATACCTGGACCGACCAAGGAGGAAATGTAGTTTCCAAAGATGCCAATCCAATAATTACAAATGTTTCACCCTATGCTGCCGGAACCTATACCCTGGCTGTGAAAGACTGGTACAATTGTCCGGCAATCACCTCAACAACAACTGTCGCACTGAATCCAACGCCTGAAATACCAGACCAGAGCGAGCTGATTTGCAGCGGTTCACCGTTCGATGCGACGCCGAAAGATGGCGTCCCCGATGCAAGTACCTATGTCAAGACTGGCACCACCTATTCGTGGCCGGCACCGGTTCTCTCACCTGCCGGGAGTATAACGGGTGCAAATGCAGGCAGTGCACTCAATGTAATCACCCAGACACTCACAAACACAACCACTTCACCGGCAACTGCGACCTACACGGTCACGCCTGTGAATGGAACCTGTGCGGGAAATCCGTTCAAAGTGGTTGTTACCGTCAATCCGACGGCAACGGTAAATGCAGGAATTAACCAGGATATTTGTGTTGGAAGTGCTGTGCAATTAAACGGATCTATTGGAGGAGCTGCAACTTCGGCATCCTGGAGCGGCGGAACAGGCAGCTTCATTCCTAACCGGAATTCGCTCACTCCGGTGTATACACCAAGTGCAGCCGAAATCGCAGCCGGTACAGTTACACTAAACCTTAATTCAAATGATCCGGATGGAGCAGGACCTTGTGTCGCAGCTTCATCTTCGGTAACAATCACGATTAATTCACTACCAGCGCTTAGTTACAACGCGGTGAACCTGGTCTGTAACGGCGCATCATCAGGTTCGGTCAACCTTTCTGTATCTTCCGGTACACCCGCCTATTCGTACACATGGACAGCAAGCAACGGAGGATCAGTCCCGTCAGGGCAGGTGAATGCTCAAAATCTCACCAATTTAGTAGCTGGTACCTATGCTGTAATCGTAAAAGATTCAAAAACCTGCGGAGCCACCCTATCTGTCACACTTACCGAACCAACAGCGCTTGCAGCTAGCGAAAGCCATCTCAATGTTTCGTGTGCGGGACAAGTCGCTTCAGTAATAATTACAGCTACCGGAGGGAAAACACCCTATTCAGGAACAGGGACTTTTTCGCAGAGTGTTGGTACAACCACTTATGCAATAACGGATGCAAATGGTTGTACTGCCAGCGTCACAGCAAATGTTACGGCAAACCCAAATACAGCACCGGTTATCACGACCAACCCTGTTACACGAAATTTCAATGGTTGCACACCTGCAGCCATTACTGCCCCTGCTTTCTCCTCCACAATTGCCGGTTCCACTTATTCAGAATTTAGTGATTCAAACAACAAAGGTGTTGCAACCGACAACTGTGCGATAACAACGGTGAGTTATCAGGATGCTGCGAACGCTTCGTGCCCGATTACCGTTACCAGGACCTGGACGTTGGGTGATGCAAGCGGACTTACAACCACGTGTCAACAAGTCCTAAAGATCACCGATATTGATAAACCAACATGGACAACTGCAGCCGGTCTCCTCAATAAGACCGTTGATTGCAGCGATGCAACAGGGAAGGCTAATGCACTGGCTTTGTTTCCAACTGCAGGTGATGTCTGCGATCCTACTGTTTCAAATATTGGTAAACCCATTAAAACTTCAGGGGTATTTGTTCCAGCTGCGGGCTGCTCGCAAAGTGGCACTTATACCAATAGCTGGAAGGTAACCGACGCATGTGGCAATACGAGTGATGCATATATCCAAGTCATCACCATCACAGATAACACACCTCCCACCTGGACCTCCACGGCAGGATCGCTCGACCGCACACTTCAATGCAGTGACAATGTTGGCCTTACTTCCGCGAAGGCGTTAAAACCAGTTGCCACAGATAACTGCGATGGAAATGTTACAAATCTGGTGAAAGTTACCGGGGCTTTTGTAAGCGGAGGAACCTGCGGACAACAGGGAACTTATACAAATTCCTGGACTGTTAAAGATGATTGCGGAAATCTGAGTACCGTATTCAAACAGGTAATCACACTCACGGATAATACGGCGCCAATATGGATCACGGCTCCCGGAGCGATCAATGCCACTGTTGAATGTGACGATTTAAACGGTCTTGCAGCCGCTCAGGCATTGCACCCAAAGGCATGGGATAATTGCGATATAAATGTCTCCAATCTTGTTAAAACTTCCGGTTTATTGGTCCCTTCAGGCGCGGGTTCAAATGAAGGCACTTTTACCAATACATGGGTTGTAAAAGACGATTGCGGAAATACCAGTCCAATTTACACACAGACAATTACTGTTAAGGACAATACGGCTCCGATCATCTACTGTCCGCCGGGTAACGCCTTTTCGTGCAATTCACCTTCGTTCGATCCCGCTGTTACAGGAACAGCAACAGCAACTGATCATTGTGATCCGGCTCCCGTAATTACCAAAACTGATGAAATTGTAACCACAAGCTGTGCCGGCGAATACAAGATCATCCGTACCTGGACGGCCAAAGATGCCAGGGGAAATTCAAGTTCCTGTCAACAAACAATTTTCGTTCAGGATGTGACGCCTCCTGTATTAAATGTTCCTTCCGACCGCACCGTCGACTACCATAATCCGACAACTCCTTCCTCGACCGGTACTGCAACAGCTACTGATAATTGTGATACGAATCCAATCGTTTCCTATTCAGACCAGACGATTGCAGGCCATACAATCCACGACTATACCATCATTAGAACCTGGACAGCTGCGGACTGTGCCAATAATACAAGTGTTTATGCTCAAAAAATAACTGTTAAAGACTTTACCGCATTATCCATCACGTGCCAGCCAGCAGTCACTGCAAATACAGATCTTAATCAGTCATGGGCATCAAATATAAATCCGGGAATACCAACGCTAACCGGCTCTGGTGTGACCTACAGCTGGTCGATGTCGGGCGTAACCGTTGGTGCAGGAAATGGAGCAATGGGAAAACGACGATTTAATCTTGGTATAACAACGATTACCTGGAAAGCCAAAAATTATTCGGGCACAACAACCTGCACACAAACGGTTACGGTGCTCGACAAGCAGCCACCAACCTTTTCGGTTACAGCAGCCTCTTTTGTCCAATGCGTTGAAAAACTTGAAACTGCTATTTACAATATTCCTACCACCGATATTAATCCCGACCGACCCGATTATTACTCGTTAGATAACGGCTCCACATTGCTCAATCTGAATACAGCCACATTTTCTGATAATTGCAGTCTGTCGAAATGTACCGTTGAAATCAGGTGGAAAATCGATCTGAGCGACGGGACAAGAATTCCAGATCTGTCAACACCTTATAATACAGGACAACCGTCTACCTATGGAATGGGCATCAAATTAACAGGCGACGGAATTAATTTCAGCACGCTTACTCATACGATTACTTATTGGATTGTAGATTGTGCCGGCAATGTATCACTCCCAAAAACCCGGACTATCATTATTAAACCACGTCCAAAATTGACAAAAGGAAATAATTAATCATACAATATATTTTAAGATAAATCCATAAAATAAATATAAAAATCATGAAAAATCAACACAAAAAACCGACCTGTGAGACTGCTATCCTTGAATTCAAATCGATTAATCGGGAACAATCGATCGTGAACCCGTTAGCTGGGCGACCGAGTCAGAACAAATGGAAATGGCCGCCGGGTATTTTGAATAGTTCCGGAAGAGACCCTGATCAGCTTCTATTCCTTACAAAATCAACAAGAAAAAATAATTCAAATAAAGAACAATCATATATCAGTATTATGAAAAAGCAAATTTCAATTTTCACGTTTATGATAATGGCACTCTTCGCCATTAGTATGGGCACCGCTTTGGGGCAAAAAGCAGTCCATGATTCAGATCCCGAAACGAATGTTTTAACCAGTGATGCGCTGCATCCGGTGGCTGGAAAAACGTATAACTATTCCATTTCAATACCAGCCGGGGTAACAGGAAATTATACATGGTGGTCAACAAAGAATGCATCCTTTATTACGAGTCAGGGGAATAACAACCTTTCAACCAAATTTGCCGTTGCACCTGGCGTTCTTAATGCAGCAACACCAAGCGTTTATGGAGTAGCCAGCACAAGGAATAATGTTGACATTGCATGGTCCTCAACGCTACTTTTAAATACTGGCTATCAGGGTGTTGCACCTGCTAAAACTCCAACATTTGTGGTTGTGCAGTTCGATGCCACATCAGGAAGTTGCGCCAATAACCTGAAAGTTTATGAGTTGAATCCAAAAAACGGATTTATGGTCGATATCAGGAACCTGGATAATACAACCTTTGCAAAGGCAGCATACGATGCCACCGAAGAGCAATGCATTGATAAAGTATCAAAAGCAACTTATAGTTCGATAACACATGCCATGGAATATGAATACGGAACGAATATCTTCTATTATGAAGTAGTTGCGGCAAATTTTTCGGAATCCTATAAACCACTTTTAACGTTCACAGGATTAGATCCCGTTCAAACAGCAACCATTGAATGGACCTATAAAAGTGATTTTACCAGTTTGACAGCATATAATTCTGGCACAACCGTTCTGACTGATGCCGCCGATAACTCAAATGGAGTATCCATCTATGTTAAGGTTACAGTCGTGAATCATAACTATGAAGGGATTGCAGACAAGAAAGTCACATTATGGCTTGACGGACAGAACAAAGATGGCAGCTGGGATATCGTAAATTCGACAGCTGTTGAGACTTCAGCTGCTGACAAAAATGATTTCGCGGTTCAAACACTCAAATCACGCCCTGGTGTTACCGGAACGACTACTGCAGCAACTGCTCCAACAAACATAATTCCCGGAAATGAAAGTAACAATCATGCAGGTGAATAATTGACTTTTTGCAATTCATCAACCCCCGATTCTCCCGTTGACCAAAAATCAATTGAAGCAAGATGGGAAGTAGGTACAGATGAGTTGGAAAATAGGAATATTGAATTACGATTCAGAAAATTTAAATTTTAAACATTGAAGTTTAATCTCTTGTATATTATGCGTCTGGCATTGGTAGTTCTGCTACCGTTGCTGACCCTGGTTTCTGCCAGGGCCCAGACCGTCGTGTACGAGGGTGTCACAACACAATTAAACATCCAGGCAATTGCAGGCCATACCTATGCCTGGGAAATCTACGATGATGCCACAGTCGATTTTGCGGTGGTTCAGGGCAAATGTCCGGTTACGTCGGCCAGTTTTACAGCAGGCAATACCGGATCAAGCGTACAGGTAAAATGGATCAAACCGGGTATCTATTTCTACAAGGTCACAGCGCGCGATGCGGCACTTTGTGCGATGAATCTGAAGGTCGGAATGATCAAAGTGCAACCCATCGAGACAAAGGCAGTAATTACAGGATTAACAGTCACGGGGTCATGCAAAGGGGTAAGCCTGAGTGCTTCTAATTCGGTCGGGGTTAACTATGAATGGTCATTGATCGAACAAGGTGGCGCATTATCTGCAACAACAGGTGTTAATACCGAGTTTAAACTGCCTGACAATTATGACGGTCCGCTACCTGCAAGCTTCCAGGTGAAACTTTTGGTGAGTGATCTCACCGGCCATTCGGATCATACCATTGTGACGATTAAGGTCGATCGTCCTCCCCATGCCGAAGTTTATATACCAGGCAAATATGAAAAGGATGGAACGATACTCGCGAACGGTTCAACATCGTCCGGAACCAACCCTAAATACAACTGGTATTCCTCCGATGGAAGTATCATTGGCGCAACCAATCAGCAATTTGCCAAACTCTTAGGGGCTGGCATTTATACGCTTAAGATTGATGATATTTACAATTGCCACGACGAATACAGCTTTCCGCTCAAATTCAACCAGATCATCGCACGACGCGATTACGCGAGGACATCGTGGGTACAGGATACAACGATTAATGTATTGGAAAATGACAATTTGCCCGAAAGTTTCATTACCGGTCCCGTTCATATTACAGAACAACCCAAACTCGGAGTAGCCCAACCAAATACGGATGGTACAGTAACCTATGCTCCCGGAGAAAAACGTCCCGGACGTGACCAGTTTGTTTATGAAGTATGCGATT
>Ga0209724_1002228_pt1 | contig 16719 bp, 8 predicted proteins | sample grotaG_FD_184143 | JGI IMG/M metagenome (GOLD analysis project Ga0209724, IMG submission 184143) | Glacier valley bacterial and archeal communities from Borup Fiord, Nunavut, Canada, to study Microbial Dark Matter (Phase II) -... | ecosystem: Environmental > Aquatic > Freshwater > Ice > Glacier ...
GGTATTGTAATAACATCGCGCCAAAATCAATTGGCTGCGGTCGGCCGGCTACCCAGACCACATTACCTTGATGCAAATCGCCATGCACCGGTCCCCATACATCAGGCCGGTGGTCGAGTGCGGAGACTTGCTGACCCAACTGCTGCGCGGCAGTAGTAAGCGTGGCAAATTCAACCGTCGTCAGGGTGCCGGTACTGACCACCGATTCCAGCGCTGCTAACGCAGCATTGATGTGATCGCCACTGTAGGTCGGGGCGAGGAAGCCGGGCGGACGCAACCAATGGCTGCTGTGCAAGTGCAGCCGCGCCAACAAGAGGCCAAGCGCGCCCGCCTGTTCTGCTGATAGGTCATCAGTGACGATTTCACCGGCCAGCCAGTGCTGAACCGTTACCGGCAGCGGGGTGGACACACCCGCAAACGGCAGCAGCGTCACCCACTGGCCGGCCCGGTTGACGACTGGAGCCGGTACGCTTAAATCGGTGTCCGCAGCCAGAGCCGCTAACCAAGCGCAGATCGATTCCAGGTGGGCCGGATCGGGCGCAGCCGAGGTGCCGATAGGCACATTGATTTTGAGCAGGTACGAGCGTCCCGCAGCGGGGCCGGGCAGATGATAGCTGATGCCGCTGTTGTGCTGCAAAAACTCCGGCGCAGTGACCGCGATATCATAGTGGGACAGCGCAGCCCCGGCTAGATCTTGATAAAGGCGCGCCGCTGCGTCGGCCGGCAGAGCCGCCAAGTAGCTATCTAACCCGTTCATACCTAGCAGTCCTACCTGGCGCGGCAAGCAGCGCCTTGCACAATAATTCAGAACACAGAACGCAGAACTCTAATCGGCCACCAGCCAGCGGAAGCGATACGAGTCTAGCGGCAGATCGGCGACTAGGCGCAGCGACTCGCCGCTGACCAGATCGCGGAAGCGATAGCTGAGACCGTAGAGGCGCAGTTCATTGGCCGCGACGGTTTGCGGCACCTCGCTAAAGTTTGCCAACGCCAACACCGGCGGCCCGGCTCCTTGGCGCGTATAGGCAAACACCTGCGCGCTGCCGGAGTCGAGGATCGTGGTATCATGCCCGGCGAAAACCGCGTGCGCCTGGCGGATGGCGATCAGACGCTGTAGTGCGCCATAGATGCGGCCTTCGACCGTGGCGGGGTCGCTGCGCCGGGCCATCGCTGCCCAGTCGGTGGCCCGGCGGTGAATCCAGCGGCTGTCGCCCGCTTTGGCCGGATCGTTGCGATAGCTGTAGCTGTTCAGTGTGCCGATTTCATCACCCAGATAGAGCAGCGGGATGCCGCCCATCGTCAGAATAATGCCATGGATCAGCACGATGCGCCGGATCGCCAACTCCACTGCCTGCTCATCCTCGGCCGGCAAGGCGGCTTCGAGGCCGGCCAATGATGCGCCGGTGCCGGAAATGCGGGCATCGCCGGTGCGCGGGTTCTCCTGGAACGGCACGCCCCGCGCGAAACTGCCGGGATAGCGCCCGGTGTAGAACTGGTTCAGGAAGCGGCGGTGATCATAGCCGTTGATGCCTAACTGCCCAGCCACTGCGTCGTCAAAAGTCCAGCCGATGTCGTCGTGAACGCGCACATAGTTCACCCAGGCGCAGCGCGGGTCTATCGGGAAGCGGTCACGCATGGAGGCCGCCAGCAGCCGCACATCGCGCGTCGCCAACGTGTTCCAGAGTAGGGCCATCAGCAGGGGATTATACGAGAGTTGGCACTCGTCGGGGCGGATATAGCGGATCACTTCATCGGGGTGGACAATCGCCTCTGACTTGAACAGCAGCGTGGGCGCGGCGATACGGACCAGGGCGTTGAATGCCTGGATCAGCAAGTGCGCTTCGGGCAGGTTCTCGCAAGTGGTGCCCATCTGCTTCCAGATAAAGGCCACCGCATCCAGCCGCAGCACCTCCACCCCCTGGTTCGCCAGAAACAACAGTTCCTCCGCCATGCGCGTGAACACTGCGGGGTTGGCGTAGTTCAGATCCCATTGGAAGCTGTTGAACGTGGTCCAGACCCAGCGCTGGGCATCGGGCCGCCAGGTAAAGTTGCCGGGCCGCTGATCAGGGAAGATTTCGCGCAGGCTACGCTCGTAGGCATCGGGCATACTGCGGTCGGGAAACATCCGGTAATAGGCTTGGTACTGTGGGTCACCGGCCAGCGCAGCTTGCGCCCAGGCGTGCTCATCCGAGGTGTGATTAAACACAAAATCCAGCGCCAAGCTGATGCCCGCGGCGCGCAACGCACTCGCCAACGCGGTCAGGTCGGCCATCGTGCCCAGCGCCGGATTCGTCTCGCGGTAGCTGCTGACGGCATAGCCGCCGTCGTTGTTGCCCGCCGGAGCCAGGAACGGCGGCATGAGATGCAGATAGGTCACGCCTAGCTCTTGGAAATAGGGGATCTTGGCCCGCACCCCGTCCAGCGTCGTGGCGAATAGGTCCGCATAAGCCACGGCCCCCAGCATCCCCTGCGCTTGAAACCAACCAGGGTCGGCCTCGCGCGCCGCGTCCAACGCCTGCAACGCCGGCGACCGCGCCAGCCACAGCGTAGCGGCCATCTCTAGCGTGGCTTCCAGGTGATAGAAAAAGTCATACTGCCCGCCGTACAGGTGCCGCAGCAACGGAAACAGCGTGCCGAAATGCGTGTGCAGGCGCGTGCGGAATGTGGCCCAGGCCACCGCGTCCGCCTCGGCGAAGCGGGCTTCCAAACGCGGTAGGATACGGGCCAGGGAGAGTGATGCGTCAGGGTCCATGCAGGCAGCTCCTCGTGGGTTAGGTCTCTTTGTTATACCCGAAAGAGGGCCGCACTGCCAGGGATGGGTGTATTGCGTATTGCATATTCTGATGATCGAATTAGCTGTTTGGCGGGGCAAGTACCGGGTTACTGAGCGAGGTTCAATGCCACCAACACCGCAAGCATATCGCCCGTAAATCGTTGGTACGAGGGTACACGTTGTAGCTCTTGCAAACTTAAGCGTTCAGCCAGAGGGCGGTATATCGTACCCACCTCGATCTTACGTGGTGTACGACGGCGGAGGCCAGCGGTACGAACTGCTTGTTGGAGGCGTTGCTTCGGGTCGGCCAACGATTCTACTTCATGGAGGTGTGGCAGACCTAACTCGGCACTGGTGGCATCAGTACCAATCACTGCCCGTAAGGTATCAGGATCAGCCAGCATCCAGGATTCGGTCATTTGTACCGGGATAACTGGCACTAAATCGCGGCAAAGCTGCTCACTTGATTGCTGCACAAGATCAAGGCCGGGTTGAACACGCTCTCGCATCGCCCGATCAGGTTGCGGATAATCCGAATCGACATGAATGAGTAGGGCATGATAGCCCATCGCACGTCGGGCGGCTACCAAGATACGGTCGGCTTGCCTAGATGCTTCATCAGCATCAATGTCAATGACGAACGGTTCCGAGACATCTATAACAGACCGTCCCTTTTCTTCTAAAAGCTGCTGTACCGTGCGCTGAATTAGGACTGGCAAAAACCCTTTGTCAGTTGCACCTTCAGCGTACAAAGCTAGCGTTAAATTAATCACTTGGCAAGCTCTTGGTTAATACCGCAACCGCCCTGTCTGCATCAGCACTATGCAAATACTCTATCACCTGATTAACGGTGTAGATCCCATCCGTGCCGAGTGGTACTGGCATCATAGGAAGTTGTGTGGAGGAATGTATAGCGCTCATACGAGTAACACGCAAAGTTCGTTCCGTTCCTCCTGGTTGTACTCGTACAACTGTATAGGCGAAGGTTAATTCAGGAACAACTCCTAGAAGTGAAGTTAGCTGGTCCACGACTTGACCAACTAAAACAGGTGAATGGGTATTCACGAGCAATTGCCGTAATGGTCGCGCTTGCTGCGTAGCATCAGAGAAGTTGGTAGTAAGATCCCGTAACAAATGCACCATATTCCGTAGCCGAAACGGATGCACACCGTTTTCGGGCTCCTCAAAGCACAGCACACCGCGATGCTGATTATCGTTTTTCAGTGCAACTAGCGTCAGCAAGCGCAAGGTGCCATCAGACAGCACCCGCGAGGAAAACAATAGACCATCTTGGGTGCGCGCTTTAATAATATAGCGGTTACGCGGTTGATCGCGTTCCACCTCAACCTCCGTGATCCCCGGCACTAAGTTTGCCATATCACGCGACACATCCGCTAGTACATATGGGTCTTCGGCCTGCATTCGAGCTAGGGTACTGGGCAAGTTGCTACCATCGGCGGATACGAATTGGTGAGCAACCATCGAACTCGGTTGGCGCAGCACTTCGGGATTGAGTTGCAAAAACTTCCAGCCACGTATCTCCTCACGCGCAGCCAGGACGTGGGGAAATTCCGTATTAGTAACACCACTCAACACAGTGCGTTCGGCCTTCTCAGCCACACTAGCACGACGACCCTTACGACCATCTTGATGTAGATAAATCGTTGCCACACTGCCCTCAGCCGTGTCAGTAGAAATAAAAGGTGCGCTGCGTCCACTCTTTAATGGTGGTAACCAAACACTTTCATGTTCGCCTATGTGTTTTTTTATCCATTCATCATTTTTCCGTGCGATAGCAGTGAGGCTTTCATGAGTGACATAAAGGCGCTCCAAGCCCAGTTCATCTGTGCTACGACGGATTTCAAGTGCATAACGGAGTCGTGTATAGGGCAGAGTGGCTTCGGCACCCCAGCTATCTTGAATCTGAGGTTCCACTAACATTTCAACTGTCAAAGCGATACGACGAGCAGACTCACCTTCCGGCAGAATAGAGAAGAGTTCACTGGCTTCGCCACGCAGGTCTTGGAAAGCGGAGCGCAGATCGGTATCAGCCAGACGCGAGAGCAAACGTAGCGCGTCAAACAGGTTGCTCTTGCCCGTGCCATTTGCGCCGATAATCACCTGAAAAGGGGCGAAATCCAGCGTGAAATCGTGGAAGGTCTTGAAGCCGTCTATCTCTACGCGCGTAATCATCCGCAGTTCCCTCTCCCGACGGACCTAGCCCTGGTACTGATAGACCAGTTCGCCGTCCACATAGACCTGTTCGGCGCGCTGCATCAGGTCGAGCGGGTCGCCGCTGAATACGGTGAGGTCGGCATCTTTGCCGGGGGCGAGGGAGCCTACCCGGTCGGCGATGCCTAGGATGGTGGCCGGGTTGATCGTCACTAGGTCGAGGGCGCGCTCACGGGGCAGGCCGTCGCGCACCGACAGGGCGAGGCCAACCATCAGGTGCTGAATAGGCACCACCCAGTGGTCGGTGGTCAGCGCGACCAGCACCCCGGCTTTGACCAGCAGCCCCGCCGAGCGCAGGCTACGTTCGCGTAGTTCGACTTTGTAGCGTGAAGTCAGCACCGGGCCGAGGATGGCGGGAATGTTGCGTGCCACCAGCTCATCAGCCAGCTTGAACGCTTCGGTCGCGTGGTGCAGCACCAGACGAAAGCCGAACTCATCATGGATTCGCAGCACAGTCAGAATGTCGTCGGCGCGATGCGCGTGGATATGCATCGGGATTTCGCCGCGCAGCACCCGCGCCATCGCTTCCAGGCGCAGATCCCGCTCAAAGGGCTGACCGGGCGCGGCGGCATCTTGCTTGGCGATATAGTTTTGCGTCCGCACGCACAGGTCGCGAAACAGGGCGGCTACACCCAGCCGGGTCGAAGGCATCCGCTTGTTGTCGCCGTGGGTGCGCTTGGGATTTTCGCCGAAAGCGGCCTTGATGCCCGACGGCGCACGCACCACCATGCGGTCAATGCGGCTACCGTGCGTCTTGGCGATAAACGTTTGCCCGCCGACCACGTTAGAACTGCCGGGCAGGATCTGTACGCAGGTAATGCCCGCACTCCGCGCATCGGCGAAAGCCGCGTCGTCCGGGTTGGCCGCGTCCAAGGCGCGCACCTGGGGCGTTACTGGGTCGGAGGTCTCGTTGACATCCATCCCCTCGCGACCAAAGCCCTGTTCACCGATACCGATATGAGTATGGGCATCAATCAGCCCCGGCAGCAGCCATTTGCCGCGTAGATCGACCTGCTCGGCATCCGGCGGGAGCGGCGGCAAGTCGGCCAAGTCGCCGACTGCGACGATCTTGCCGGCGCTGATCTGTACAAAGCCCTGCTCAAACGTTGCGCCGGCCATCGTCAACACGCGACCGCCGGTGAAGAAACGGGTAGCCATGGGAGGAGCGATCCTTTCGCGGGCGCAACTTAGTCGGCGGGCGGGGCGAGGGTATCCAGCAGCAGCTTGTGAAACTCAGCCGGGCTGTCGAGCATCGGGAAATGCTGCGAATTGTCGAAGGCAACGGTGTGCGCGTCGCCGAGGCCGTTGCCTTTGAAATGGTTGAGTTCGGAGAAAGCCACCACGCTGTCTTTCGTGCCGTGCATCGCCAGCACCGGCATTTTGAGGTGGCGTAACTGCGGGCGCAGGTCGGTGCGAATCAGCGTGTAGCCACTTTGCTGGGCTGCTTCAGGAGTCACTTTCAGCACATCTTCGAGGATTTCGCGATACCAGACCTGCCAGTTGGTGGCGATCCAGCGGTGCAGCAAAGGGCGGCCCCAAGTGGTGAGGACGCTGGGCTTCCAAAACATCTTGTTAATGCGGGCGTTGCTCGCCAGCTTGATCAGCGGAGTGCAATTGCGCCCGACCACCGGCGCGCTGACCAGGATCAGCCGGCTGACGCGGTGTGGATATTCCAGCGCTAGACGAATGGCGATGGTGCCGCCCATCGAATGGCCGACGATGGGCGCGTCCACCAAGCCCATGCGGTCCATAAACTGGTCTACCAGCGACAGATAATCCGACACGGTGCAGTTGGCGCGCGTCTTGTCGGAGTCGCCGAAGCCCCAGAAATCGAGCGCATAGCAACGGTGGCGGCGCGCCAACGCCTCCATCGTGCCCATCCAATAGCGCCATGAGCCGAGCCACCCATGCAGAAAGATGATCGGTTTGCCACGACCGATCACTTCGTAGTGAACCAAGCTGTTTTCGATGACAATTGCGCTCATAACAAGCTATCAGGTATCAGGTGTCAGGTGTCAGGTGTCAGGCGTAAAGCCTAATACCTGATACCTGATGCCTAATACCTTTAAGTCCCACTTTCCAAAATAGATTTGAGCCGGGCGATCAAGTTCGGGTGTTAGGCGTAAAGCCTAATACCTGATGCCTGATACCTGATACCTGATACCTTTAAGTCCCACTTTCCAAGATAGATTTGAGCCGAGCGATCAAGTCTTGCGGCACATAAGGTTTGAGCAGGTAGTCTACCGCGCCCGCGCCCTTGCCACGGGCGATTTCGCGCTCCTGGCCCATCGCCGACAGCATCACCACCGGGATATGTTGGGTGGCGGGCAGCGTTTTCAGTTGGCGGCAGGTCTCGAAACCGTCAAGGCGCGGCATTTTGGCATCCAGCAAGATCAGATCGGGCGGATCACGCTGGGCCATCTCCAGCGCCTCTTGCCCATCCGCAGCTTCCGAGACCTCAAACCCGCCAAAGCGCAATGTAAAGCAGGTCATGAAGCGAATATCGGCCTCATCTTCGGCCACCAACACACGATATTGGCTCATCAGATCCTTTGTCCAGTCTGCAGCCCGCCCGGCAGGGCGCTGCCCACAGGTTGTAGCTCCCGTAAGAGCTGGGTTTGGCGTAGGATTTCGTCTACCAAGATGTCGGCGGAGAACGGTTTGCCAAGCAGTTCCGCCGCTCCCAGACCCAGCATTCGCGCCCGCACGGTGCGTTTGTCAATATCCGAGGCGGTCATAAAGATCACTGGGATGGCGGCGGTCACCGGGTCGGCTTTGAGCGCCCGCAGCACGTCCAGGCCACTCATGTCGGGCATTCGTACATCCATGACGATGACGGCCGGCCGTTCGCTGACGGCTTTCGCCAAGCCGTCGCGCCCGCCATACGCGGCGATCACGGTCATACCCTGGCGGCCCAACGCGGTTTCCAGCCAACTCACGAGGTCGGGTTCATCGTCTACGACCAGCACCCGCAACGGACCGAGATCGCGTGCCGGGGCCGCGCCGTGCGCCAGCACCTCGCGGATAATGTTCATCAGTTGCTCAGGATCAGGCGGCTTCGGCAGATAGTCGGTCGCACCAAGCGCGAACCCCCGTTCTTCTTCGGGCAAGACGGAGAGCATAACAACGGGGATTTGCGCGGTGGCGGCGACCCCTTTGAGGGCCACCAGCGTCTCAAACCCGTCAAGGCCCGGCATCATCACGTCCAGCGTGATCAAGTCGGGCGGGTCGGTTTGGGCCAGCGCCAGCGCCTCCCGCCCGCCGCCGGCCTCGCTGACGCGGAAGCCGTGCCCCGCCAGTTGCAGCCCCAGCAGCCGCCGTGTATCGGCATCATCGTCTACCACCAGCACATGAGGCGACCGCGCGGCCGGCACAGCGGCGGGCGGTGCCGCAGACTCCGGCCGGGCGGTGAGCGCCGCAGACGCAGCCACCGCCAAGTCAAAGCCGGATAGATCAAGATCGTCGCTTAACTCCTCTGCCGTGCGTGCGGGCACCAGCGCCGCCGGCAGCAGGGGATCGACAGGCGGCAGCGTGCGGACGGGTGGGAGTTCGGGCACGCGCACCGCCACCTCGTCCCCGACGCGCAGTGGCAGGGTGAAGGTGAAGGTGCTGCCGGCCCCCAGTTCGCTCTCCACGCTCATGGTCCCCCCGTGCATTTCGACCAGCGACTTGGCAATGACCAAACCGAGGCCAGTGCCGCTGACGGTTTGCACGCCGGGGTGGTCGGCGCGGAAGAAGCGTTCAAATAGGCGTTCCTGGTCTTTGGCCGCCATCCCGATGCCCGTGTCGCGCACGCGCACCACCAGAGTATCGCTGTCGGCCTCTTCCACCAAGATAGTGATCGTGCCGTCTTCAGGCGTATATTTATTGGCATTGCTGATTAAGTTAGTCAGTACCTGCACTACACGATGGCTGTCCACCTTAATATCGGGCAAGCCCCACGGCACCTGCACCGTCACGGTCTGACGCTTACTTTCGATCTGCGTCCGCAGGCTCGCCACTACATCGTTGACCAAATCTTCCAACTGCACATACTTCAGTTCCAGCTTGATGCGGCCGGTTTCGATGCGCGACAGGTCCAGCAGATCCGAGACCAGCGCGCTGAGGCGGTCGGTGTTACTTTTAATGACATTGAGGAAGCTCTTTTGCATATCGCTGACGGTGCCAACCGATCCCATCAGGATCAGGTCGGTGTAGCCTTTAATCGAGGTCATGGGGGTCTTCATCTCGTGTGACACCAGCGAAATGAACTCGCTCTTCATGCGGTCCACTTCCACCTCTTTGGTCACATCGCGGAACGTCATGACCACGCCCAACATCTCGCGCTGCACCGACGACACCCGCGAAACGATCACATTCACCACTTGGTTGGTCAGTTGGAAGCGGTTCTGCCAGGGCTTGCCGCTGACCGCCAGCGTGGGCAGCGTCGTGAGCTGCGTCAACAGTTGCAGCGTATCCGGGGCCAGATCAAGCTGTTGCAAACTCTGCGGCATCTGCAAGCCCAACAGTTGGTGGGCCGACACCCCAAATAGCCCTTCGGCGGCGCTGTTCATCAGGATCACTTTATGGTCGAAATCGAACACCAGCACGCCGTCGGTGATACTGCCAAGCACGGCGTTCAGTTTGCTGGCCTCGGCTTCTTGCACGCGCAAGGCCGCAGCTTCGCGCTCAAACTGCTCAGTGATGAAGCTGTAGAGGGTGGCATTATGGATGGCGATAGACATTTCGTTCGCCACCGTCGAGATCAGACGCAAGTGGCCTTCGTCGAAGTGGTTCGGGTCGGGGTGGGTCAGGTTCACCACGCCCAGCAAGTCTTCGCCCGTCAGCAACGGCACGCTGATCAGAGAGCGCACCCCGCTGCCCCAGTGGGGGTTCGTGGCCCAGCGCGGGTCGGCCAGCACATCGTTGACCATGATCCCCTGGCGTTCGCGCACCACCCAGCCGAGGAGACCTTCGCTTTGGAACGGAGTCGGCGTACCTTTGTCCACCACGTTAGGGCGGCCCACGGTGGCTTGGTAGACCAGTTGGCCGCTTTGCAGGTCTTTGAGCATCACCGAGCCGCGCTGCACCCCTCCGATAGACGTAACCAGTTGCAGGCCGCGTTGCAGGATCTCGTCCAGTTCAAGCGTGGTGGTCAGTTGATGGCTGATCTGGTACAGTTCTTCCAAGCGTTGATTGCGGACCACCAGTTCGCGGTTCGCGGCGGCTAGTTCTTCGGTGCGCGCAGCCACTACTTGTTCGAGTTCTTCGTTGAAGCTGCGGATCTGACCGAACAGACGCGCGTTCTGAATCGCGACAGCGGCATGATGCGCTAACATGGTCAGGAACAGCAAATGCTCTTGTGTGTAGGCACCGGGTTGGAAGGATTGGACGGAAAGCAGACCAATCGCCTCATTGCCGACCAACAGCGGCGCAGCCATCCAGCCACCCAGCTTTTGCGCGTTGCCCACTTGGCTGGCGAGGCCGGTGAGTTCGGCGTAGCGCGGATCACTCATGTTCGGGATGAGTAGCGGCTGGCCGGTGCGGAGTACATAGCCGGACAGCCCTTCGCCCCACGCCGAGGTCTCATTGGCGATGCGGCTTTCCTCGCCGGTCTCCTCGTCAATATCCACCAGCAGCGGAAAGACAATCCGGTTGTTTTCTCTATCGGTCAGGGCGATATAGAAGGAACACACCTCGAAAAAGTTGGTGATGCGCTCATACAGCGTCTCGAAAATACTCTCCGCATCCAGCGCAGCAGACAGCACGTTGCCGAGTTGGTTCAGCGTGTCGAGTTGCAGCACACGGGTCTGCGCTTCGTCATAGAGGCGGCTATTGTCGAGCGCAATCGCGGCCTGCGCGGCCAGCTGCTCCACGAAGCGCACATCGTCGGCGGCAAACCCGTTGACTAGGTGGCTGCTGATGGTGATCGCGCCCAGCAGTTGGTCCTCTTTGAGGATCGGCACAATCAGTTCGGATTGCACGCGCACATTGAGGGGCACATAGTCCGGCTCCAGCGTGACATCGGGGATCAACAGCGACTGGCGGGTGCGGGCGGCGCGGCCCATCAGCCCGCGGTCGAGCGGCCACGTTTGGGCCAGTTCGCGGATCGTGGCCGTGTCGCGGATGCCCTGCGTCGCCAGCAGGCGCAAGCCGTTGCGTTGGCGGTCGTAGCGGAAGATGCTGCCGAAGGTGGCGTGGGTGAACTGCATCACATGGCCGAGCAGCCGTTCCATCAGCGACGAGGCATCCAGCGTGGCGGTCAGGTCGCGCGCCACTTCGTTAAGGATGGAGAGTTCGTTGATGCGCCGTTCGCGCTCCTGGAACAGTTGCACATTCTCGATGGCGCTGGCCGCTTGCGCGGCGATGGTACTCAGCAGCGTCAGGTTCTCTTCATCGTAAGCGTCGTCGCGCTCGGTATTGTAGACGAGGATCACACCCAGCGCGCGGTCGCCGATGATCATCGGTACGCCCAGGAAACAGCGCGACGGCTCGCCCACATGGGTGAGGCCCATTTGGCGGCTCCAGGCGGCGCTGTCGCCGCGAATCAACAGCGGCTGGCGGGTGTGCAGAATATAGGGGGTGATACCCCCGCTGGGGGGGCGCATGACCGGCGCTTTGATGGCCCCCCCCTGGCAGATGAAACGAAACTCCAGTTCGTTGCGCTGGGGATACCAGAGGCCAATCTGGAAGTTCGTGGTGTCCAGCACGCGCCCCACCTGATCGTAGATCAGCGTCAGCAAGGGGTCCAGTTCATGCACGGTATTGAGGTCGCGGGCGATGGCGTTCAGCGTGGCAAGTTCGTCCATCCGACGCCGGCCTTCACGGAAGAGTTGCGCGTTCTGGATGGCAACCGCGCAACTGGTCGCCACGGTGGTCAGGAACTGGACTTGCTCGGCGTTGAAAGCGTGCGGCGTGGTGCTTTGCACCGACAGCACGCCGATGGCCTGCCCGCCGACCAGCAGCGGTACGCCGACCCAGGTGCGCGTCACGCCCACGCCATAGTGGTTGCCGGCCTCCGGCGAGGCAGGATTGTTGGGATCTTCCAAATCGTGGATGACCACAGGGGCGGCGCTTTGCAGCACGCGGCTGCCCATGCCGCGCCCAATATGGCCGTCAGGCATACCGATGGGCTGGCCCATATCAATGCAAAACTCGTAGTGGATCACGCCGGTCGTCGGCTCATAGGTGGCAAGATAGAACGACTCGGCAGACAGGAAGCCGGTAATCTGGCGGTAGACGGTATCGGCGATCTGTTCGATTTCAAGCAAGGCCGCCAAGCTCTCGCCGATGCCGTTGAGCGTGGCGAGTTCGGTGATGCGGTGCTTGTAGCGGTCAAAGAGTTGCGCGTTTTCGACCGCGATAGCGGCCTGATTCGCAAAAATCTCCAGGGTTTCGACCACCGAACGGGTCGGGCGTTTGCCGTCCAGCGGCTCATCTACCGACAGGTAGCCGAGAAAATCGCCGGTGGTACTGGTCAGCGGGACAATCAGCGAGTCCTGAGCGTGCCACTCGTGTGCGCTGTGGGTGGGACGGAGCGGCATACTCTCGACCGTTTTAATGCCGGCCAACGCAGCTTGGTGTTCATAATCAATAAAATAGGCCCGCCCCAGACGAAACTCCGGGCGCATGATCGCAGTGGTGACCAGATGCACGGGCGTGGGTTGCCGGCGCAGCTCATCAAACACCGGTAGCGGCAGGCCGGCATTCGCCACGCGCCGCAGCTGGTCCGGTTGGGCGGGGTCTACCACACTCAGGCTGGCGACCCGGAAGCCGGCGGTCTCGGTGACGGCGTGGACGATCTGATCCAACACATCTTCGAGCGGCTGTTCGCCTGTCAGGGCATTGCTGATTTCCAGTACTTGGTTTAGCTGACTGGCGCGGCGCAGCAATTGCTCGCCCTGGCGCACCTGGGCCTCGTAGTTTTGCGCGTTGCCCACCGCGATAGCCGCCTGATCGGCCAGGGCTTCGACAAAATGCTGGGTGTCCTCGTCAAACGCCGCTAATTGGTCGCTCTCGAGGTTTAGCACGCCCACGATCTGGTCTTCATAGCGGATCGGCATCACCAGTTCGGAGCGCGTAGCGGGGTCCGCTTCAACATAGCCCGGCACGGCGCGCACATCATCTACGCGGCGCGGCGTGCCGCTGCGGATCGCCTGCCCAACCAACCCCGTGTCCAACGGCACCTCTAGCGCCATATAGCGCGCGGTGCGTTCTGCGTCCAGGCCGTAAATGGCGCGCAGGTGGTAGGTCCGCCCATCGGGGTCTACCTCGATCACATTGGCGGTGCGCGCACGGGTGGCCTGCGCGGCTTCGCGCGCCAGCATCTCAAAGATGCGGCCCAGATCCCAGGTGGCATTCAGTTCACGCCCGATGCGCTGCAACACCGTCAGTTCTTGCAGGCGGCGATCCAAGCGCTCGCGGGAGCCACGATAGGTTTGCGCGTTCTCGATGGCAATCGCGGCTTCATCGGCCACTTGCTGCAACAGGCGCACGTCATGGGCGGCGAAGGCGAAGGGCGTATCGAACATCACTTCGAGCGTACCCAGCAGCGTGTCCGCACCGGCGGCCCCACTGGTGATCAGCGGCAACCCGATGAAAGCGCGCATGACGAGACCGCCCGGCAAGGCGGGCAGGCGTGGTTGCGGTTCCGGCATCACACTGAGATCGGGCACCACCAGGGGGCGTTTCTGGGCGGCCACCCAGCCGGTATAGCCTTCGCCCATTTGATATTCCTGGTGATAGTGGCCGGCGAACCGGTCCTCGCCGGCCACCGCAGCCGTCACCAGCCGCGCCTGATCGGGCTGGTAGAGGGTGATTTCGCCACCGGTGTAGGGGATGAGGCGACGCACCGAAGCCAGCACCGCCGACAGCGTTTCTTCGAGGTCAATGGAGTTGCTGATCATCTGGCTAACTTCGCGCAACAGCAGGGCTTCGGCCAAGCGGCGACCCATGCGCTCTTGCAGCCCTGCTGCGGCCAGAGCCAAGCCTAACTGGCCCGCCGCCACCAGTAAGGCCGACAGCCGCGCATCATCCGCCGGCACACCGACAGCAGGATAACATTCCAACACCCCCGCCATGGCCCCCGCCCCCGCCGGCAGGGGCAACGCCCAGCCGCCCGGCGTGCCCACCGCAGTACCGGTCTCCCAGGCGCGGATCGCCGCCGCAGGGGGCGCGGCGAGATCGCCGTTGCGGGAACGCGGCACCGCCGCCCCAGCATAGCGCGCCAGCAGCAGCAACTGCGCCGGCTGCGCCCCATCGCGCCCGTCCAGCGGATCGGTTGCGCCCGATAAGGCGGCCAAATCCTGCGCGGCAACGGCCTGGCCGGACCAAACCGCCACTTGCGCGTCCAGCGCCCGGCCGATCACCGCCGCCGCCGCCACCGCAATGCCCTCCGGCTCCTGGCGCGTCGCCACCGCACGGCTCAAATCCACCAGCCAAGCCAGGGGGTCGGCGGTCAGCGGGCGGGGCAGGGACGCGGGCAGGACAGCATCCGCGCTAGTCGTCATCTCGGTTCCGCGTCCGGCGGTCTGCTTCGGCATGAGCTATTTCCTCTAGTGAGCGTTAGAGACAGGCGGCCGGGGCAGCACACGGTACACGGGCCCGATCTCAACTGCCACGCTGCTAACGCTCCATATAAACGGAGCTGGCCCCAGCTTGGCGGGCCTTCTGTTTGGCTTCCGAGGCCACTTCGGTCAGTTCGCGGATGTCGGTGAACGGGCCTTGCGCTTGGCTGATCACCCCCACCGACAGGCTCATCAGCGGCACTTGGCGCTGTTTGCCGTCGGTCTCTTGCACCATCATAAATCCGGCCCGGCGATCCTGATAAGAATAGAGCAACGGCACGTCGCGGTCGAAGCGCACAATGGCCGCCTCGGCCAGCGTCTTCACGCGGTCCGGCGTGGTGGTGATCATAAAATCGGAGCCGCCGACATGACCCAGAAAGTCATCGTCGCCGCCTTTTTCGTTGACCACATCGCTCAATAGCATCGAGATGGTTTTCAGCGCGTCGTCGCCGGCCACAAAGCCATAGACATCATTGAATGGGCCGAAGTTGTTGACGGTGGAGGTTGCCAACGCCCAGTTCGTCTTTCGCAGCAGCGTCTTAAGCTGCTCCTCGATGAGTTGCGAGCCGGGCAGGCCCGACACGGGGTTGGTTAGGCTCTCCTGATTGGCCCGACGCAGCGCGTTGAGGCAGCGCAGGTGTAGTTCGTCCATATCAAAGGGCTTAGTCACATAGTCATCCACGCCCAGTTCGAGGCCCGCCAATTTCGAGCTTTTCTCGCCGCGTTCGGTTAGAAACATGATCGGGATATGGCTGGTGCGGAGGTGCTGGCGCAGGGTGCGGGCCACGTCGTAGCCGTCCATATCGGGCATATTGATGTCAAGCAGCACGAGGTTGGGTGCCCAAGAACGCGCCGCCGCGACTCCGTCGCCGCCGCGATTCGCCATTTTGGTCTCAAAACCCTGCGCCTGGAAGTAGAAGTTGAGCATTTGGGCGATGTCAACCGTATCGTCAATAATCAGGATTTTGCCCCGTTTAGTTCCAGCCATAGATCGCCTTGCCCTTCACTAGCGGACCCGCCCCGCCTCCTGGAGTTGTACGGCCGGCGGCAGCGCCGTCTCCAGCGTGCTGGGCGCAATGTCGTCGTTGATGACCAAACTATCGGTGGTGTAGAGCCGGACCACGCGCGGATCGCGACCCACCATTTCGGCGGTCACGTTATGATCCACCACGGCGGCATCCCCGCGATAGATCAAGATGGTGCCGGATTCTACGGTGCGCCCCGGATAAAAGACAAAGCCGGCCCCAATGCGGCAATCATGGCCGACGGCACAGCCGCAGGCGGCCAAGCCGACCGGCTCTAGCTTGCCGCGGTGCATGGTGGTGATCGGGTTGCCGAGCAGATTATAGTCGGTAAAGGTGTTGCCGCCGCCGATAAAGGTGTTGCGCCCGATCACGCAGCCCTGCAACACGGTGTTCTGCGCGACCATCGTATTTTCCATGAACGAGGTGCCATAGAGGGCGGCGCGGAACGGAATATAGCAGCCGTTGCTAACCATGCTGAGGACGATTTGCGCGCCGTGCATGATGTTGACATTATCGCCGATGACGCTTGACACGATCATGCTGCCCGCGCCGATGACAACATTGTTCCCGATCACGGTGGGGCCATGGATAATCACGTTGGGGTCAATTTTGCAGTTGCGCCCGATGCGGACCAGCGCCGAGGAGGCCAGCGGATGTTTGCGCTCCCACAGCACACGACTGAGGATGTGGAGTTTGATGCCCAGCGAGTCTTTTTCTTTGAGCAGCCGCCGCGCCCAGCCCAACACGCCAAAGAGCGAGTTGGTGAGCATGACCGCCACCCAGCTTTCGATGGGGATAAACGCCTTGATCGGCACATGATAGACGAAGTTGCCGTTTTCGACAACATAATGCGGCACTTGGTAGTAACCTAGCTCCATCGGCTCGGTGTCAATCACGATGGGATCGGCTTCGGGTTGCCAGCCGTGCGGGAAATACCAGAGTTCGCCGCGCCACAGCCCGTCTTGCAGTTTCAGGCCGTCTTGCAGATGGGTCATGTGGTGGACAATGGCCGCATCGTCGGGCGAAAAGGCGACCTGCGCGGCTTTACCAGAGGCGACAGCGCGCCGCACAAAATCGTCCATCAGCGGCGGGTTGAAAAAGATGCTGTCGCGGTAGACCAGCAACGGCTCGTCGTTGCGCGGGA
>Ga0209724_1002233_pt1 | contig 16698 bp, 16 predicted proteins | sample grotaG_FD_184143 | JGI IMG/M metagenome (GOLD analysis project Ga0209724, IMG submission 184143) | Glacier valley bacterial and archeal communities from Borup Fiord, Nunavut, Canada, to study Microbial Dark Matter (Phase II) -... | ecosystem: Environmental > Aquatic > Freshwater > Ice > Glacier ...
GATGCCGCCACGCCGGCGCTCACCACCCTGCGGCTGCGCTACGCCCGCTACCTGGCGCTGGGCCACGGGTTTTACTACAGCGCGGGCCTCAGCGGCCAGGCGCGCTTCACCCGGCGCCTGGCCTACGCCGACGCCCGCGCCCTGGGCTACGAGGCCCTGGTGCGCGGCTACGATGAGTACGTGGTCGACGGCCGGCACTACGGCCTGCTCCAGCAGGGCCTGTCGTACCGGCTGCTTAGCCCCGAGCCCATCCGGCTGCAAAACATCGACAACCCCAAAATCAACACCATTCCCCTCGCCCTCTACCTCAATATCTTTGCCGATGCCGGTTACGTGGCCGCCCCCGGTCCGTTGCCCGAAAACCGCCTGCCCAACCACCTGCTCAGTGCTGTGGGCCTCGGCTTGCACCTCGTCACGTATTACGACCGGGTTTTCACCGTCGAGTACACGCTCAACGGATTGGGCCAAACGGGCTACTTTTTCCGCACTGCATTTCCCATTTGAATCTTTGCCGGCAGCCCGTTGATTATATTTTTGATAACATAGGATTATCAAAGCAAGAAAACAGCGGCTGGCCCCGGCTATTTCACCAGCCCGCGAGCTTCCGCCCGCAGCACCTCACTAGCATCGCATTCGCATGAAAATCGCCATCCTCGGCAAGCCTTTCGACGACGAAGCCGCCCCGGCCATTCAGGCCCTGCTCGACGACCTGGCCGCCCGCCGGGCCGAAGTGCGCATCGGCGAGTCTTTCCGCACCTTTCTCGACAACCGCCTGCGCCTGCCCGAGGGAACCACCGAATTCCGCCGCGGCGATTCGCTACGCGGCGTGCAGTTCGTCCTCAGCATCGGCGGCGATGGCACGCTGCTCGATACCGTGACCTACGTTGGCGGCCTGCAAATCCCCATCCTCGGCATCCACACCGGGCGCCTCGGCTTCCTGGCCACCATCACCCCCGACCGCATTGCCCAGGCCATCGACGCGCTCTACAAAGGCCATTTCAACATCGAAGAGCGCAGCCTGATTCGGGTCGACACCGACCCCGACGTGTTCGGCAGCCTCAACTTTGGCCTCAACGATTTCAGCGTCCTCAAGCGCGACACTTCGTCCATGATTGTCGTGCACACGTACATCGACGGCGAGTACCTCAATTCGTACTGGGCCGACGGCGTAGTGGTGGCCACGCCCACCGGCTCCACGGGGTACTCTCTCAGTTGCGGCGGCCCCGTCATGCTGCCCCAGACAAACAATTTCATCATTGCCCCCGTATGCCCCCACAATTTGAATGTTAGGCCCCTCGTCGTGTCGGACCAGAGCGTGATTTCCTTTGAAATTGAGGGCCGCAGCACCAGCTACATGCTTTCGCTCGACTCCCGCTCTCTGCCCGTTGAAGCCTCCGTTCAGATTGCCGTTCGCCGCGAAGCCTTCAACGCCCGCCTTGTCAAGCTCAACCATGTCAATTTTCTCAGCACCTTGCGCAGCAAACTGAACTGGGGGCTTGACCGCCGCAATCCGGCCGGGATGCAATCGTAAACAGACAGTTTTTTGTTGAAAAAATCGCTGAAAATTTTTTTAGTTCCCAATTAGACCTACTTTTGTCACTGCCTGAAACCGTGCGCCCTCTGCACTGGCCTCCTCGCCCGAACTTCGTATTCTCATTTTTCGCTGCCATATGAAAAATATTTTCACCTATTCGACGGCCTTTGTGCTCGGCCTGGCCTTGGTGGCCACGCCGGATGCGGATGCCCAGCAATTCAGTAAACGGAAGCAGTATAACTCCGTGGGCTTCAGCTTGAATGCCATGAATTATTTTGGTGATGTTACACCCGTTACCAATTTTACGAGCCTGCGCTTTGGTGCAACTCGGGTTGGGGCGGGGGTTTCCATCACCCGGCGTTTCTACCCGCGCCTGTCGGGTCGTTTTGGTTTGATGTACGGCCGCATATCGGGTGACGATTCGCAAGCAGCTGACCCGGCATCGCCGGACGCTAAATTTCGGTACAACCGTAACATGAGCTTCCGCAACGACATCTTGGAAGCATCGGCCGTAGCTATTTTTGATTTGATTGAAAACCGCAACAATTACTTAAAGCGGCCTGATTTTGTGCCTTACGTTTTTGCCGGCGTTGCGGGGTTTTACCACAATCCCAAGGGGCTCTACAAAGATGGCTCATATGTCGATTTGCAGCCGTTGAAAACAGAAGGTCAAAGCGAAGCATATAGCAAAACCCAGTTTGCTATCCCTTTCGGTGGGGGTATTCGCTACCGCATCAACCGCAATTTTGACGCAAGTCTGGAAATTGGCTGGCGCAAAACATTCACCGACTACATTGATGATGTTGGCGGAAAATACGCTCCTGCCAATTCGCTAACCACCGATGTTCAACGCTACTTTGGCGGTGGTAACCCAATCGCTGGGGGTGGTTTGGGTGGTACTTTTGCTGACGGGGGCGGCCTGACTAAGTCCCGTACCGGTGAGTTTGCGAGCTTTGACATTCCGGGTACCCAGCGCGGCGACAAAGGCAACAAAACCGACTGGTATATCACTACAGGCGTGACGTTGAACTACATCTTGACGCCCCGCATCAAGAACCCCAAGTTCCGCTAGCCCAATGGCTGTTGGCTGAGCCACACCCCATGCAGTCAGTTTAATGTTCAATACGTTTTATCGTAGCGCGCTCCTCGCTTGTTCCATACAAGCGGGGAGCGCGTTTTTTTGCGTCCTTGCCTCCGCCCAAAACACCAGTGAAATCGGCATTGGGCTTGGCGCAACTAATTACCGGGGCGAAATCTCCCCCGATTACCAGTTGCAGAATAACCGGCCAGCGCTCACGGTTTTTTACCGCCGCGATGTATCCGTGCCCGTCACCCTGCGGGGAGGCTTCACCGCCGGCCTGCTGCGGGCCGATGACGGCAACGTGAGCGGGGAAACCGGGGCGGTACCGCCGCTCCACGGCTACCGCCAAGCTAACACTAAAGGCAGTATTCTGGAAGCTTCCGCCGTGCTGGAGTATAATTTCATGGACTACCATTACCGGACCGATAAGGTGCATTTTACCCCGTATCTGTTCATTGGGGTAGCCGGATTTTATGCCAACACCACCACGGTGACCAATAACCAAGCGCTTGGCAACGCTTTTAATCAGACAGGGTCGACGCTGGGCATTGCCATTCCGGCCGGGGTCGGCTTTAAATACGCGCTTTCGGAGCACATCAACTTGGGGTTGGAGGTAGGTGCGCGCAAGGCATTCACCGACCAACTGGACCACTTGGCTGACCAAGACCCGCTCTTGGTGAATCCTCACGACCAGGATTGGTATTATTACAGCGGGGTTAGCTTGTCGTATACTTTCTACAAAATCCGCTGCCCGGACCAGTATAAGAAGAATAAAAGGTTACTGAAGTAGCAGTTGGCTAATTACGCTGCGGGTAATGCGTCGACAGAAGGCATTGGGCTCTGCGATGACTAGCGGCCGCGCGCGGCGGCTAAATGCAACCATTTCCGTAACTTGCGGCCTCTTTTAGCGAAACCGCAAGGATGACCGGCCAGGCCGAAACAGGTACTCAAAATATTCCCTCCCACGTAGCTGTTATCATGGATGGTAACGGCCGCTGGGCTAAGCAGCGGGGCGGCCTGCGCGTGTTTGGGCATCAAAGCGCCATCACGGCCGTGCGCGAAACCGTGGAAGCTGCCGCGGAGTTGGGCGTCAGCTACCTGACGCTGTATGCTTTTTCGACGGAAAACTGGAACCGCCCGGCGTTGGAAGTAATGGCCCTGATGCAGTTGCTGGTGCACACCATCCGGCAAGAAACCGCAACCCTGCTCAAAAACAGTGTCCGTCTGGACGCCATCGGCGACTTGAGCACTTTGCCCGCCAACTGCCAGCGCGAGTTGGCCGAGGCCAAGGAGCTCACCAAGAGCGGCACCCGCATGACCTTGGTGCTGGCCCTGAGCTACAGCGGCCGCTGGGACCTAACCCAGGCTGCCCGCCGCTTGGCCGTCGATGTAGCGGCCGGCCGGCTGCAGCCGGCCGATGTGACGGAGGCCACCGTGGCCAGCTACTTGGTCACGGCCAACATGCCCGACCCCGAGTTGCTGATTCGAACCAGCGGCGAGCAGCGCATCAGCAACTTTTTGCTCTGGCAACTGGCTTATACTGAATTGTACATCACCGATTTGCTGTGGCCGGATTTCCGAAGGCAGCATTTTCAGGAGGCCATCCAGGCCTACCAGCGCCGGGAGCGGCGCTTTGGCAAAACCAGCGAACAACTCGCTGTATCCTAAATTTTTGTAATGATTATCGTGCGTAATTTATTTGTGAAGTGCTTGCTGGCGTTGGGTCTGTTGAGCGGAATTGTGGCGCGGCCCGCTTTGGCCCAAAAAGTCGGGGATGAGCCCAAAAAATACGAGTTGGGCGGCATTACCGTGAGCGGAGCCCGCTACCTCGACCCCAATACCCTCATCAGCCTCACCGGCCTGCGGGTGGGCGACCCCATCAGCGTGCCCGGCGAAGAGATTGGCAAATCCATTCGCAAGCTGTGGGCCCAAGGAATCCTGGGGGACGTGAGCGTGACCGTGGCCCGCATTGAGGGCACAAAGATTTTCCTCGACTACAACTTGAAAGAGCGGCCGCGCTTGTCAAAGTTCACCTTTGCCGGCATTCGCAAAGGCCAGACCGAGGACTTGACCAAAAAGATTGCCCTTATCCGGGGCAAGGTGGTGACCGATGCGTTGCTGAACAACACCCGGACCCAAGTGCGCAAGTTTTTTGTGAACAAAGGCTACCTGGACACCAAGGTGAATATCGTGCAGGTGGCCGATTCCGCGCTGTCGAACAGCGTGGCGTTGCGCATCAACGTGGACAAAGGCGCCAAAGTCCGCATTCACGACATCGCCTTTGAGGGCAACAAAGCGTTTTCGGACCGCAAGCTGAAGGGAAAGCTGAAAAAGACCAAGGAGCGGAAACCCTACAAGCTGCTGACGCCCGGCAAGTTTCAGAAAAGCGAGTACGACGAGGACAAGAAGAAGCTGATTGATTTTTACAACGCCGAGGGCTACCGCGACGCGGCCATCGTGGGCGACACCCTCACGCGCGACGACAAGGGGCTGGCTCTGCGCATCCGCCTGGACGAGGGCCCGAAGTATTTTTTCCGCCACATCACCTGGAGCGGCAACTACCTCTACGACGACAAAACGCTGTCGAACGTGCTGGGCATTAAAGAGGGCAGTGCCTACAGCAAGGAAACGCTGGATAAGCGGCTGAATTACAACCCCACCGGCCAGGACGTGACGTCGCTTTACATGAACGACGGCTACTTGTTTTTCTCCATCGACCCGGTGGAAACCAAGGTGGTGGGCGACTCGATTGACATTGAGATGCGCATCACCGAAGGCGTGCAGGCCCACATCAAGGACATCAACATTGCCGGTAACACCAAGACCAGCGACCACGTGCTGCGGCGCACACTGCGCACGCTGCCCGGCGACAAGTTCAACCGCGAACTGCTCATTCGCTCGCAGCGCGAAATTGCCACGCTGGGCTATTTCGACCCCGAGAAAATTGGCATCAACCCCGTGCCGAACCCGGTGGACGGCACGGTGGACATTAACTACACGGTAGTGGAAAAACCGTCGGACCAGGTGACGCTTTCGGGCGGCTGGGGCGGCTACGCGGGCTTCATCGGCACGGTGGGGTTGGTGTTCAACAATTTCTCGCTGCGCAAAGCCGGCAACTTCCGTAATTGGACGCCGGTGCCGGCCGGCGACGGCCAGCGCCTGTCGCTGAACGTGCAAGCCAACGGGGTGCAGTACCAAGCTTATTCCCTATCGTTCACGGAGCCGTGGCTGGGCGGCCGGCGCCCCAACTCGTTCTCGTTCAGTCTCAACCACAGCATTCAGCGCACGGGCGCGGCGCTCGATGCTTCCTCGGACCAGTTCATCAAAGTGAACAGCGCCACGGTGGGCCTGGGCCGCCAGTTGCGCGTGCCCGACGATTACTTCACGCTTAGCAACTCGATTTCGGTCAGCCAGTACCAGACGCAGAACTACCCGCTGTTGCCGGGGTTCGCCACGGGCTTTGCTAACAACATCACGTTTAACACGACGCTGGCCCGCAATAGCATCGACAACCCGACGTACACCCGCCGCGGCTCGTCGCTGAGCCTGAGCGTGAACCTGACGCCGCCGTACTCGCTGCTCAACCGCGACCACCCCAATTCGAGCCAGTGGATAGAATTTCACAAGTGGATTTTTGACGCTTCGTGGTTCACGCCCATCGTGGGCAAGCTGGTGCTGAACACGCGGGCCCACTTCGGCTACCTCGGCAACTACAACTCCAACCGCGAAATCGGGCCGTTCGAGCGCTTCAAAATGGGCGGCGCGGGCCTGGGCTACAACGGCGGCGGCAACTACCTGGTGGGCACCGACTACGTGGGCCTGCGCGGCTACGACGACCCCAATGCCGCCTTTGCCATTCCGACGGCCCAGCAGGGGCAGAGCGGCGGCATTGCCTTCAACAAGTACGTGCTTGAAATGCGCTATCCGGTGAGCCTCAACCCGGCCGCTACGGTGTACGTGCTGGCTTTTGCCGAAGCGGGCAACGCCTACGACTCGTACAATAATTACAACCCCTACAAGTTGTACCGCTCGGCGGGGGTGGGCGCGCGCATCTTCATGTCGGCGTTTGGGTTGCTGGGATTTGACTTTGGTCATGGCTTCGACCAAGTCATTCCCAGCGCCCTCAACGCGGGCAAGCAGGACCCCAACCACTTCCACTTCATCATCGGCCAGCAAATTCGCTAGCCGGGCACTTGCGGGCGGCTTTTCACGTTTCCTTGGATATGAAGAATTTCGGTGGCCTGCTGTTGGCCTGCTGCTTGCTGGCGTGGACGCCCGACGCCCGTGCCCAAAAGTTTGGTTGGGTGGACTCCGAATTCATCATGGGCAAGATGCCCGACTACGCCAAGGCCCAAGTCGAGTTGAGCGCGCTGTCAGGCACGTGGCAGAAGGAAATTGAGGCCCAGCAAAAAGACCTCGACAAGCTTTACCGCAACTACCAAGCGGAAGAAGTGGTGCTGACCGAACCCATGAAGAAGAAGCGGCAGGACGAAATCCTGAAAAAAGAACAAGACATTAAGGCCTACCGTAACAAGCAGTTTGGCTACGAAGGGCAGTTGTTCAAAAAGCGCCAGGAGCTGAACAAGCCCGTCCAGGACAAGGTATTCGAGGCCTGCGAAAAAGTGGCCAAAAAGAAGCAGCTGGCGGTGTTGTTCGACAAGTCGGGTGACCTGACGATGCTCTACACCAACCCGGCCCACGATTACACCGAATTTGTGCTTGAAGAGCTGGGCCTGGGCGCCGAAGACCGCAACGCCCCGGGACCCAAAGGTCCGGTGAAGACCGTGCCCACGCCCAAAACGCCGGTTGACCCCAATTTTGAATCCGATTCGGGCACCCCGGAGCCGGCCGGTGGCACCAAGGCGCCGGCCCGGCCGGCCCGGCCCGTTAAGAAAAGCCCAAAGTAATTACCTTTGTCCCAACATTTTTCTGACCCTTTTTCTTTTTGATGAATCCCGTGAAAATTTTTCGTCTGACGCTCGCCGCCGCTCTGCTGACCGCCGGAACCCTGGCCGCCACCTCCGCGCAGGCCCAGGCCCCCTTGAAAATTGGCTACACCGATGTGCAGTACGTACTGGCCCAAATGCCCGAGAGCAAGCAGATTGAGTCGGACCTCAAAACCTACAACGGCCAGCTTGAAGCCCAGCTAAAGAGCAAGAGCAGCGAGCTCGAAACCAAATACAAGGCTTACCAAGCCGGCGAGGCCACGATGACCGACGTGGTGAAAGCCGACAAGCAGAAGGAACTGCAGGGCATGCAGCAGTCTATCCAGGAGTTTCAGCGCAGCGCCGAGCAGTCGTTGCAGCAGAAGCAGCAGACCCTGCTCAAGCCCGCCCTCGACAAGCTGCAGAAGAACATTGACGCCGTGGCCGTGGAAAACGGCTTCACGTACGTGTTCAACTCCGACGGCGGCGGCAGCCCCCTGCTGTTGCACGCCCCGAAAGAAGGCGACATTTCGGATTTGGTGTTGAAAAAAATGGGCATTACGCCCGGCGCCGCTGCGCCCATCAAGTCGGGCCCTGCGGCCGCGCCCAGCGTGGCCCCCGGCCCCCAGGCCCCGGGACTTAACAAGACCAAGACCAAGACCAAAAAATAACCGGCCACGGGCCAAACAGCGAAAAGCCGGGGCGTTTGCTCCGGCTTTTTTCGTGCTGGCCGCACCTAAACCCAGTACAATGAATCTTGACGCAGACCTGGAAGCACGGGAATTCGACGGGTCCGACGATTCGGAAGGGGGCGACGAACTGTACGAGCACCACCGCATCGTGGTGGACCGCGGGCAGGAACTGCTGCGCATCGACAAGTTTTTGCTGGGCCGGCTGCGCCATACCTCGCGCAACAAAATCCAGGAGGCCATCCGGGCCGAGGCTGTGCAGGTGAACGGGGCGACGGTGAAGCCCAACTACCGCATCAAACCGCTCGATACCATCACCATCACGCTGCCCGAGCCTCCACGCGAAGGCAAAGTGGTGCCCGAGCCCATGGAACTGGACATCCGGTACGAGGACGCCGAATTGCTTCTGGTGAACAAGCCGGCGGGCATGGTGGTGCACCCCGCCTTTGGCCACTGGCAAGGCACGTTGGTCAACGGCTTGGCTCACTACTTGGCCAATCTGCCCACGGGCCGCAACGGCGAAATCCGCCCCGGGCTGGTGCACCGCATCGACAAAGACACCTCGGGCCTGCTGGTGATTGGCAAAACGGATTTCGCCATGACCCATCTGTCGCTGCAGTTTTTCCACCACACCATTCGCCGCAGCTACTTGGCGCTTGTCTGGGGCACGCCGCCCGGCCCCACCGGAACCATCAGCGGCCACCTGGGGCGCAGCTTACGCGACCGGAAGGTGCAGGCCGTGTACCCCGGCGGCGAACACGGCAAGCCCGCCGTAACGCACTACGAAGTGCTCGAAAACTTTGGGCCGGTTACACTGCTGCGTTGCGTGCTCGAAACGGGCCGCACCCACCAGATACGGGCGCACATGCAGTACCTTGGGCATCCGCTTTTTTCGGATGCTACGTATGGCGGCGACCGGATTCGCGTGGGCCAGAACACGGGCGCGTACCGGGACTTTATTGAACAGGCTTTTCAGCTGATGCCCCGCCAAGCTTTGCACGCGCATTCTTTGGGATTTGTTCATCCCACATCCCACGAAAACCTGTTCTTCGAGGCGGAATTGCCCGCCGACTTTGCCGCGGTGTTGGCCAGTTGGCGCACTTGGGCCCTGAAAAATTAAGTGTCAGGGGACTACAAAAAAGGCCCCAACGTATGAACGTTGGGGCCTTGCTGCTTTGCGTGAAGCAACTTACTTCTTCTTGGCCGGCGCTTTGGCGGGTGCTTTGCGCGGAGCCGCCGAGCGAACCGGAGCTGACAGAATTTTGATGTTGTTTTCGGCCCCTTTGTTTTCAGGGTCGAGCGCAAGCACCTGTTCAAAATCGGTCTTGGCCGCCACCTTGTCACCTTTTTGGAAGTTGTAAACGCCCAGATAGCCGTACGCCTCTACCAACCCTTCGCGGAACTTGGCCGGGTCAGCGCCTTCGGCCTTCGACAATTCAATGTACTTGTCGTAGTGGGGCTTGGCTAAGCCTTGCTTGGCATCGGGGTCGCGGTTTGCGTTTGCTTTGGCCCGGGCCAAGGCAGCGGGGGCATACGTGGGCTTGGCGGCTTGAATGATGCCATACACACTATCGGCTTGCGCGTACTGCTTGTTGCCGTTGAAGGCCGTAGCCAGTCGGAATTGGTCGGTCAGGTCACCCCCCTTAGTCAGCTTGGCCTTGTAGATGCTAATAGCGCCTTTGTAGTCCTTTTTGGTGAGGTAAGCGGTAGCCAAGTCGTTTTGCAACTCGGCCGTTTTGAGCGGGTCGGTCGACGTCTTAATGGCTTTGTTCAGGATGGCAATGCCTTCTTCGGCCCGGCCGGCCCGCGCCAGGATGCGGCCCTGGTACGAGTAATCTTCCGGGATGACTTTGTCGGCCGGCACCATTTTCATGTAAGTGTCCATGGCCGTAGCAGCGCCATTGAAGTCGCCGGTTTCGTAGAGCAAGTACGGCTTTAGGCGGTTCATGGTCAGATTTTTGGGGTCGCTTTGCAGCACCTTGTTTACTTCCGCCAGCGCTTCCGGATACTTCTTGGTCAGGTAGAGAAACGAGGCGTTCTGCGCGTCGGTGGCCGGGGTGCGCTCTGCCAGGCCCAGGTACTTCTGGAACGTGCTGGCTGCCAAGTCGTACTGGCCGGCGTAATAGTACATATCGGCCAGCTCGCGGTAGGCGGGGGCGTAGCTGGGGTCCAGCTCCACGGCCTTGCTCAGGTTGGTGCGGGCCTCGTTGAAATTGCGGGCGCGCACGTTGAGCTGGCCCTTCTTGTAATAAGCCTGGGCGTAGCTGGGGTTGGCCGCCACGGCCCGGTCAAAACTGTTCATGGCCTCGCCACCGCCTTGGTCCGAATGCAAGAAGATGTCGCCGCGGACCACCAGCAAACTGGGGTCGTCTTTTTTGTTCAGCGTCTGGGCCGCATTCACGTAGGTTTGGGCCTTGCCTGTGTCCTTACCATCAGCCTCGCCGTAGGCTTGGGCAATCATGGTCAGCACCTTGGCATCCTTGTTCTTGGTGGCTTTGGCAGCGGCGTCAAACTGAGCTTCGGCCGGGGCTACCTGGCCCTTGGCCAGCAAAGCCCGGCCGGCAGCTATCTGGCCGAATGGCGTGCTGCCAGCGGCTTTGTTGAAATAAAATGCCGCGGAATCGGGCATGTCGCGCATCTGATAGAGGCGGCCCAACTCAAAGGCGGTTTCGGGCGACGAGCCGGGCCGCAGAATGGCGCGGGCTTCGTTGTAACGGCCCAACTCGATGGCGCGTTGGGCGCTTTGAACGTTTTGGGCGGTGGCCGCCGTGCTGCCAGCTACCACGGCAAGGGCAGCGAGCAACGGCTGTTTCCAGGGCTTGAAACTCATAGGAAAAGAAAAAGAATGAAAAGCAAAAAGTAAATGAGGGTACGCGCAAAGGGCGCTTACAGTTTAGGCGTGGTGATGATGCGGGCCTGCATTTGGGCAGGCAACAAGCCCGATTTTTGAAAAATTAGCTGGCCGTTTTTGCCCGCTACAAAGGATGCAAAGCCCGTGCCTAACCCCGCCCGCGCTTCGCGGCTGATGACGTAAAGATTGCGCCGCAACGGATAGTTCTGCAAATCGGGGTGCTCGGCCAACTGGGCGGGCGTCTTTTCAGCCAGATATACTTGGTAGGGCTGGATGTAATCGTTGGCCGTGGGGTGGGGGCGGGAGGTGATACTGGCGACCCGCACTTTGCCCATGTACTTCATGGCCACCGGGTCGTCGCGGTCTGAAATCCAGTTTACGCCCACCACGCCAATGGCACTGGGGTGCTTGGATACATAGTCGAGCAGGGCCGGGTTCGACGTGGCGGCGAATACCCGCGGCGTGAGCGCCGCTCCGCGCGTGACGGAATCGCGCACGAAGCGAGCCGTGCTGCTGCGGTTGGCATCGAACACCACGTTGATGTTGGCCAGACTTTTTTTGCCGCTCACCTGGCTCCAGGTGCTGGTTTTGCCCGTAAAAATGTCGGCCAGCTGCGCCACCGTCAGCAGCGAGTCGGGGTTTGAACGATTTAACACGATGGCTAGGCCGTCGATGCCAATGCGCGTGGTGCGCGGCAGGATGGTTTGCTTGGCAAAATCGGCTTGCTCCTCCGCATTCAGTTCCCGCGACACCACGGCGAGCTTAATCTTGTCGTTCACCAAATCGAGCATCACCTTTTCCTCCGGCTGAAACGTCATCCGGACGTGGGCATTCGGGTAAAGTTTGGCAAAGGTGTCAATCTGGGCCTGCAGGATGGGGGCAAAAGTTTCGTCCACGCTCACGGCCACGGTGCCGGTGGTGGGGGTATCTTGGGCACCCGGCGAGCCGGGCCCGTTGCAGGCCACGATGGCGGCCACGCCTGCCAGCAACGTGGCGGCGCCGGCGGCAAAAAGGTGGGGGCGCTTACTCATTGTCAGAAGGAGGAGAAGGTTTGCGAAAATTTGCCCGATAGCCCCGGCCGAAACGGACCAAGCCGTATATGATAAAAACAGCGCCGAGCACCCGCCGGCCCGTGGGCCCCAACTGCAGCAGCCCAGCCCCCGAAGGCCGGCCCGAAGTCCACCACAGCCAGATGCCAATGCCCAGGTAAACCAGGGCCATCAACAAGACAAAGTAACGCACCAGCCGCTGCGGGGATTTGCCGAGCCGTTCCTCGGTGGTAGGAAGATTGAGCATGACTAACAATAAGTAGCAAAGGGATGATGTAAACCCGGTTGCGGCCCCGAAAGGTTCGGCGCGGTTTAAACGCCAAAAGTAAACGGGCCCACAAAAAAGCCGAAAATTGGCCGCTTTTCATAGCAACGGCCAATTTTCGGTTTCGGCTGGTTACTGGCAGCACGCGCTGCGAACGGCGCCTATTCGAATTGAAAGGTAATGGGCAGGGTGAACCGGACCGGCACCGCGTGCCGGTTCTGGAGGCCCGGCGTCCAGGCCGGCATTTCGCGCACCACCCGGGCGGCGGCCTCATCGGTGCCGTAGCCCAGCCCTTTCAGCACCTGCACTTCGCCGATGCTGCCGTCGGTCTGCACCACAAAGGAAACGAACACACGGCCCGACACCTGCGCCGCCCGCGCCGCCGCCGGGAACCGCAAATGTTTCTGCAAGTAGCGTTGCAGCGCGGTACGCCCGCCCACAAAGTCGGGCATCACCTCCGCCGTCAATACCGGCAAGGGGGCCGCGGCCGGGGCCGGCATGGCCGAGTCCGGGCCGGGAGCGGGCAAGCCCGGGGCCGCGCCCGCGCCGGTAGTATTCGCAGCGCCTGGCGTGGCGGGGCCGGTAGGGCCCACGTCAGGCGGCAGCGTCGGCTCGGCCGTAGGCTTCACTTCCGAATCGCGCGCAATCTGGGTTCGAATAACGCTGTGGGCCCGAACCGCAATTGCCGGATGCAGCGCCGCAGAAAGTACCGGCTTTGCCGTGGGCATGGCGTAAATTTGGGGCTTCAACAACGACGCCGGCAAGCTGGGCCGCGCGGCTGGTGGCGGAGGTACCGGCGCAAAGTAGCGGATGGCCAAGGGCAGCAGCAACAGCAGCGAACAAGCGACTACCGTGATGGTGAGCGCCGCCCCCAGATGGCGCTGATAGGAACGGCGCAACTGGAATGCTCCATAAGCTTGGTTGCGGCCCTCGAAGACAACATCGTCGAGCGAGCCGGTTGGGGTGATAAGCGTGAACATGGGAGCACGGGTTAGTAAACAAATCAATCCCAAACCGGCCGAGCTTTTCATTACCGGCCTTCCGCTGCACAACGCCCGGTGCTACACTGTTAGTGTGCAAGCCCACAAAAAGCAATGCTTAGTTCCTATTGCCTTTACCCCGCGGGCCATTTTCATCGCAACCAAGAGTTGTAAAACAGCAAAAACCCCCAGACCAAGCCAGAAGGCTCTATCCAGAGGTTATGAAAGCTTGACTTGCGCCAAGCAATGCTTTACTGAATTTTGAAAGTAATCGGTACGGTAAACGATACACTCACCGCCCGGCCGTTTTGCTTGCCGGGGATAAACTTGGGCAAAGTTTTCACCGCCCGAACCGTCTCCTCATCCAGGCCCGAGCCGAGCCCTTTGACCACTTTCACGTCCGATACGTCGCCTTGGGCATTCACCGTGAAGCTGACGAAGATGCGGCCTTCTACCTGGTTGCGCAGGGCGAGGGGCGGGTACTTAGTGGCCTTTTGGATGGCCGCTACGATGGCGCCGTTGCCGCCGCCGCCGGGCAGCTGGGGCATCTGCTCCACGTAGGTGTAGACCTTATTCTCCACCACTTCTTCCACCACCTTGTCGCCGTTGCCGGAGAGTTCCGAAAGGTCCGGCGCGTCCGTGTTGCCTTTTACGGTCACAGTTGCCACGGTCTTGTCTTTCAACTCTTCCTGGTCCGGCACTTCCTCTTTCTTCACTTCCTCATCCTTTTTCACCACCGGAGGGGTGAATTTGATGGTGGTCAGCTTGGGCGGTGGGGGTGGCGGCGCCTCGGGGGGCGGGGGCGGGGGCGGGGGCTTAGTGTCGTCCAGGGGCGGTGCGTCCATCAGCACGTTCTCCTGCAGGTTCTTCTTGGGCTCCTTCGGCAACCGGTCTTTCAGGTACTGCGCGATGAGCGGGAAGAACACCAGCAGCGCGAAGACCGCCGTGGCAATAATCAGGGCCCGGGTGACGTGCCGCTGGTACAAGCGGCGCAGCACATACGCTCCGTATGCCTTGTTGCGGCCCTCGAAAACGATGTCGTTTAGGCTGGCTTTGGCAATTTGTGCGTTGTCCATCATAGGGCGGAATCTTTAATCAGGTCCAGGTCGTCTTTGGGCACCTTCACCAACGCGTATTTCTTCTGGTTCGTGATGTTCATCTCGTCCAGAATGTCCACCATGTTCTTGTACTTGGCGTCTTCGGTGGGCTTAATCAGGATGATGGGCTCGGGCTGCTGGCGCTGGCGCGTGAGCAGGACCTGCCGGATGCCGGCGGCCGAAAAGTTGGTCACCTTGAGCTCGGGCTTCTGGACGGTCTTGTCGTTCGGCGTGTTCAGGCCGAAGTAATAGTACGCCTTGTTGTCCTTGCCGAGGAGGATGGTCATGGCCTGCGAGGCCTTGATTTTGGTGTCCTCCACGTCGTCGGTCTTCTTCACCGGCATCGTGAGCTGCATCACGTTGGGCTTGGCGAAGGTGGTGGTGAGCATAAAAAAGGTGAGCAGCAGAAAGGCCAGGTCCACCATCGGCGTCATGTCGATTTTGGTCGACATTTTCTTGGCCCGTTTTTTCCCACCCTTGCCACCAGAATCGGCTTTTGCTTGAACTTCTGACATGGGATTTACTTAAGTGAATAGAGAGGCAACCAAGCTCGGGAGTAGCAACGCGCCTATTTGGCGGCGGCTACGGGCTTGTTTTCCATGTCCGTGATGAGATTGAAGCGGTTGATATCCTTCTCCTGCAGCACCTTGATTAGCTGCTGCACCGTGGGCACGTCCGCATTGCCATCGCCCTTGATGGCGATGTAAGTCGGCTTGTGGAAGATGGCCTGGTTGGCGCGGCGCGATTCCAGCACCCAGTCAACCAACTGGTTGTTGAGCGAGTCCATCGGCACGCCGGGCTGCTTGGCGTTCACCTGCTTGCGGTCCTCTTTGGCCATGTTCAGGTAAGAGCCCAGCTGGCTGATGGGCAGGCCGAAGTTGGGCAGGTCGCCAAACTCCTTGGCTTGCGCGGCGGTGAAATTCACGCCGTACTTGGCGCCCACCCGCTGCAGGGCCTGGATTTTGGTTTGCTTGGCATCGACCCCGAAAAACACCCGCTTGTTCTTGTCGACGGTGAGGGTGATGACGTTGTTTTCGGGCAATTTGATTTCGGAGATGGAGGACGGCGTGTCCACTACCACCGATTCTTCGGGCGCAAACTTGGTGGTGAGCATGAAGAACGTCACCAGCAGGAAGGCCAGGTCCACCATCGGCGTCATGTCCAACGACGGCGAGGTGCGGTGCGGTTTTACTTTGGGCATTGCGAGGTGAGGTTAAAATGGGGCGATTCGCTCGAGAGAACGAACCGCCCCGCGTTTTAGTGCATCAGCAAAGCAGGCTGACCGAACGGAATTAAACCGTTTGGCCGGGCTGGTTGCTGCTGCCGTGCTGGCCCGCAAACGTCTGGATGATGCTGAAGCCCGCCTCATCGATGCTGTAGGTCAGCTCGTCAATCTTGCTGGTGAAGTAGTTGTAGGCCACAATAGCCAGGGCCGAAGTACCGATGCCCAGCGCCGTGTTAATCAAGGCTTCCGAGATGCCGTTGGCCAGGGCCACGGCGTCGGGGGTGCCGGCCTGTGCCAGCGCGGCGAAGGCGCGAATCATGCCGAACACCGTGCCGAGCAGACCGGTCAAGGTGGCAATGGAGGCGATGGTGGAGATGATGACCAGGTTTTTCTCCAGCATGGGCAGCTCCAGGGCGGTGCTTTCCTCGATTTCTTTCTGGATAGCGAGGACCTTCTGGTCGGTGGTCATGTTCCGCTCGCGAATCATTTCGTTGTACTTCATCAGGCCGGCTTTCACCACGTTGGCCACCGAGCCTTTCTGCTGGTCGCAGGCGGCGAGGGCCCCGTTGATGTCGTTGGCGTTCAGCTTCTGGCGCACCGAGCGCACGAAGCTTTCGATGCCTTTCGAGCCTTTAGCTTTGGCGATGGTCAGCATCCGCTCAATCGAGAAGGTGATGACGCAGAGGAACATCGTGAGCAGGAACGGCACAATGAAGCCGCCCTTGTACACCACTCCCAAGTAGTCGCCGGGGTTGGGGTTATTTTCGTTGCTGCCGCCCTGAAAGTGGCTGGCGTCGCCAAACACGAACTTATAAACCACATAGCTGATAACGAAAGCTAAAATGATAACCAGGACGGAGAACAGCGAAGCTCCACCGCTGCTTTGGGCTTCGGCTTGGGCGGCCGCAACGGCGGGCCGGGGGCTCGTATTCATGGCATTTTTCTGTTCCATTGTTCCGGAGTGTTTGGGTTGTGTTGAAGTGAAGTAGTTGAATTGTGTGG
>Ga0209724_1002235_pt1 | contig 16692 bp, 8 predicted proteins | sample grotaG_FD_184143 | JGI IMG/M metagenome (GOLD analysis project Ga0209724, IMG submission 184143) | Glacier valley bacterial and archeal communities from Borup Fiord, Nunavut, Canada, to study Microbial Dark Matter (Phase II) -... | ecosystem: Environmental > Aquatic > Freshwater > Ice > Glacier ...
CAACGCTCCCAAACTCGAACAATTGGTGATTGAACTGGTTGATTATGTGGATACACTCGAAGAAACCATTCCCGTTATTGCGGCTGGCGGAATCTTTGACGGACATGATATCGCTAAATTTTTATCGCTAGGCGCATCGGGTGTTCAAATGGCAACAAGGTTTGTGTGTACAAACGAATGTGATGTTCACGACGATTTTAAGCAAGCCTATATCACAGCTAAAAAGGAGGATATCACGATTATTCACAGTCCGGTCGGATTACCTGGCCGGGTTATTCTGAATGAATTTACCAATAGAGTTACGAAAGGTGAAACAATACCCTTCAGATGTCCGCATCACTGTCTGCGATCGTGTAATCCACGCACGGCCCCTTACTGTATTGCTAAAGTATTGACCGATGCGTCAAAAGGCAGGTTGAATAATGCGTTTGTATTTGCCGGATCGAATGCCTACCGGTGCACCGAAATTATATCGGTAAAAACATTGATTAATCAGTTGAAAGAGGAACTGGTCAATTCTTTGTAATCGTGGTTTCTTCGTTGACATCAATTTTTCAATATAAGCGATTAATTACTCCACCATGTAACTCGCACTTCCGGTTCCAACCAAATTATTGACAGATGCCCCATTAATGGTAATTACGACCGGACCATTGTGATTCAGATTGGTATATTTAATTTTAACGGGTTCTTTACCATCAAAATAGACTTCCGATTCCCATAAAATTGTAGCACGACTTTGTAGGGTTGGATCAGTATCAAGATCAACTTTGGTCGGGTTGTAATATTCAATCGTTTTACGATAGATATCAATGGGCACGAGCATTTTGTCTTTTGCATTTTGTGAAACCCATTTCGTCCGAACTTTCATAAGTGAGGAATTCAGGTCTCTTGTAATGAAGATTACGCCAAATTTTGCGCTTTCTCCATACATGGTAAATCCTCCTTTGCCCTTAAGTACAGTAATGGAGGTAATTTCACTCGTGGGTATTGTTTTTATATAGTCAAATGTCTGATTATACAAAGGTTGACCATCTAATACAATAAGTAATCCTCCCATTCCCAGATTCGCCCGAATCATAGCAGATTTCAAATCAAAGGATGTCCTGAGTATTTCCGGGTCCATACTTATGACATTTTTATTTTGATAACGTTCTTCATATTGATCACGATAAACTTTCTTCTCTCTTGCATGTCCTTCAATCGTAATCTCTGCAAGTTGTATCGTTTTTTCTCCCAGCGAAATGTATTGTTGATAAGGGAGAGAGATGTTGTATTCATCGGATAGGATTACAGGCTGTGGACTGAAAAATTGGTTGCTTTTGAAGTATTGTTCATTGTACGGAATACTTAGCATAGATCCCATGGCCCTGTCTTTGTTTTTTACATCCGGCAATAAAGTTACAGATCGGGTGATTTCGGGAAGGGAATCCAAAGGCAATGATATTTCCCCTAAGTTATTCGTTGTAAGATGCCTGACTGATGGTCCTTCCAAAGATATCAGATCCAGACTCCTGCGGGTCCGGCGGTTAATCAATGCATAAATAACACGCATGTCCAATAAATCGTAATTGGCAAGCTGTTTGTCCTCTTCCTGTTTTGGGGTAAAGTCCCAGTTATATTTGCTCCAGCCATAAACCATAAAAAGCAGATCGCGTTCTGCATCTGTGATATTCTCAAGCCCTTTTACCAATACCTTTGGAGGCAGATTACGCAGAAAGTGAGGATGATAGTTGAATGCATATTCAATTCCAGGCGTAAATAATCCGGCATCAATCCCTTTAACAGAATCCGTAACAGCAACCGAGAAGAATCCTTCGGCCGGATTTCCCTGGCCATCAGTGACCGAAATTGAAAGCTCCGTTTCCTTCCCGGGTTCATAAATTTTATTCGTTTTGATATTAAATTTGAGGCGCTTATCACTATTCACATAAAACAAACGTTCCGCTATTGGCCTTAGTTCTTTATCAAAAAGTGTAATGTTGGCAACGCCCGCAGGCAGTTGATCCGTATCGATCACAATGCGTTGCTTTTTGCTTAGTATGATTTCCTGCGAAAAGACCTGGGTCATATTCATTGTACCAGAAACAATTACCGGTTCACCGTTATAATTATCTGACTGAATTTCAACAGCAAAAGAACGGTTGTCGATGGGTATTATACAAAGCGATGCGCCTTTGGATGCCGGAACAGGAAGTGGCCATTTCTTTTCTGATCCGCCTCCCTTGATCAGCTCCACATACAATCCGGGCTGAGATGTACACAAAAAGGACCCCGGACCATAGGTTCCTGATTTTATGGTGTCAAGAGTTGATCCGGAACTACCTTTTAGCAACCCTTCAATAACCACAGGTTCGCCTTTAAAGTTTGTGGCATTAAATCCGATTCTTTGTTCGAGTCCTGCAATCAAAGTTCCTCCTTCAGGTAAAAACGTCAGTTCGAAATACGGATCCTCATAAGGAATCGTAACCTCCTTTGTGAGCGATTCTTTACCAGTGTTCTGTTTGGTAGTAACTTTAAGTCTGGGTTGAGTTGTAATTGTGTCGGGCAGTATAAATCTGATCAATGATTCACCATTTTTGTTTGTTTGCGTTTCATCCGATTCTTTGACATATTGGCCGTTTGAAAGACTGCCGGAGAATTTTTGTTGATTGACCGGACTTCCGATCGGATCGGTAATTTTTATAGTCGCTTCCAGCGTATCGCCGGGATAGTATTTCTCTTTATGAAAGGTTATTGAAATCTTATCCGGATTACTGCTTCGTTTTTTTACATAAAGATCGAGCTGAAATGCATCGGCAGGATCGTAATTCTGCATAGCGCTTGTGAACGCAACAAAGTGGTATTTACCGAATTCTGCCTTTTCAGGAATAGCCATCCAACCTGATGTGGAAGAATTACTTATTTTAAACCGGGAACTGTCAGTCATTGCCTTACTTTCGTTGAAAAGAAGTGCATACATCGAAACACTTTTGGTTTCGAAAATACCTGTAAACCGGTCCCTTATATAAGCCTTGAAATAAATGGTATCTCCAGGTTTGTAGACATTCCGGTCAAGCTGAACGAATAACTGATCACTGCCTTTGGACTTTTGCCTGGAAGCAAGGTATTTTTTGATAGCAGGACCTGCAATTTCAGAAACCAATTTACTACTGGTTACCAGTTCAGGAGGAAAAACTCCGGGAAACTTATCCGGAACACTTTCCAGCGTCGCTACTCCTCCAAATACGACCGGATGATCAATAGAAGATCCATTTTGCATCGATTTTAAAGTATCCGTATTGATTGGCGTGTTCATCCAATATTTTTTATCACCCGTATATTTTGAAATGCAGTTCTGGATAAGAGGCACATTTTGCAGATAGCAACTCTCCTTGAACGGTATGGGTTTATTATATTCCTGAACAAACAATTCCCGGTATTGATAAATTTCTAAATTTTGCTTCTTATTCAGAATTTTCCCATAAATGTCTTTTATGCCACTGACAGCAACTTCGGGTTTTGGGCCGTTTCGTACATCCGTTTTTACAGGTTTAATTTTGATAATTGCGTTTTTACCTTTAACCGCAATATTGGTAATTTGTGCTTTCTTACCCCCAAACATAATTTCATAGTTTTCCCTATTACAGGCAGATTCAACATTTGGGATATGATTGAATTCCACAATCAAAGTCGGGTTTGAAACATCGTCTTTTTCGATGTATGACTTTATAACTTTAAAAAAGGTAGTATCAGCCTGGTCAACCACATTAAATATATTATTAAAAGAAATGTATTTGAGCCCCATTAAAGATTTAGCCGGGTTTATACGACCATATTCAATATCAACATCAAACATTTTCTTTTCCCCGATTCCTTTCAGCAAATATGAAACTGAATACTCAAACTTGTGAATAGAATAGTCTTCAGGTTGAATATAAATATTACCGGTAACCACCAAAGAGTCTCCTGTCACTTGAGGTTTCGCGATAAAACCAATTTTGTAGAGCAACAAATTATTATCAAAAACCGACTCTATCTTTGAAAAAATATGATTTGATATAAAATCTGTTGAGAAATTATTTACAAATGAGAAGGTATTGATTTGGAAGTTCCGGATTGGATCGTGAACCATCAGAATTAAAAGCTCATTTCCCCCCTGGTCGGGTAATGTCCCATTTTTAATAAACTTATTCGGATTATCAAAATCGGGTGAATCAATGTTTTTATAGAATGGAGAAACATTCATTCTTTGGAAATCCATATTTTGTCTGAAATCCAGCAATCTGAATTTATTCAATTTGGAAAGTTTATTGAATCCGGTATCAAGTGTCTGAACAATCGCTTCATTCAGGTTGATATAACTTCTATCTTTTTTCTGATAATCGCGGTAATACGAAACAAAGTTGAAAGGTTTGATGGGATAATTCTTCCTTATATTTCTTATCGCTTTCCTGACAATTGTCTCTGAATTGATCATTTTTCGTGATGCCACAACTTTTACCTCACTTAGTTCGAGGCTAACAGGTTGCAGGTAGATCTTATTGACCTTTTCTTCACTTAAATTTTTAAAAGAGATTGCACGTCGTGTGAAGCCAATGAAGGTTATAATCAAACTATCGGACTGAAATTTTGCATTATTGGCTATTTTAAAGTCACCATCAGCATTTGAAAACACACCTAAGTTTTTATCTTTAACAACAATAGTAGCAAATGGCAGAGGTTCCAACGTAGCAGAATTGATAACTTTACCATCCAGAAAATCGGTTGATTGAGTGAAAGCCGGAATTGAATTAACCAAACAAAATAAACAAATCAGGAATAGATTTCGCTTCATTGCAGTTAGGATTTTATTACAAAACAGAAGAATTAACTTGATCATTTAAGAACCTAAGCTTCCTGGTTGCTCACTGGAATCTAAGGCTATAAAATAGGCTTTTTCATTTTATTGGATTTGTAAATTTACATAGTTTTTCTCAATTACAAATAAACAAACCAAATTTTATTTGTAACAATCTGTTTTTTTATTTCCGTTTGAGTTTAGATTTAAATTGAGCTATTCAGTCATTAGAGTTCCTGAATAGTTTTTAAACCAAAGCCGTTTAGCAAGGCAAAAACAACGTTAATTTGACAACAGATTTATTTGCATTTTCAGAAACTTCTTCGTACCATTATTAAATCAATCAAACAACTGATAAAGCACCCGCAAAACTGTTTCTTGCAAAGAAAATGAAGCTGTTTTGGGTGTTCACCCGCACATGCGGAAACCAAATTACCTAAAATATCTACCGATGAAACGCCAGGTATTTATTGATGAATTACGAAACCAGCCGGAGATTACATGGGATATTGTAGTCATTGGAGGAGGTGCAACAGGACTCGGTGTTGCGCTTGATGGCGCTTCGCGTGGCTATAAAACACTCCTGCTTGAACAATCTGACTTTGCAAAAGGAACCTCTTCGCGCAGCACAAAACTGGTTCACGGAGGCGTCCGCTACCTCGCACAAGGCGATCTTGCACTGGTTGTTGAGGCGTTGCACGAACGCGGATTAATGCTTAAAAATGCACCTCATCTCACTTACAACCAGGAATTTGTTATTCCGATCTATAATTCATGGGATGCTTTTATCTATACCGTTGGTCTGAAGTTCTATGATCTTCTTGCCGGGCCGTTAAGTATGGGAAAGTCCTATTTCATTAGCCGCGAAAGAACCCTGATGCGTTTGCCAATGTTAAATTCGAAAGGGCTGATCGGAGGCGTTGTTTATCACGACGGACAATTTGATGATTCACGTATGGCGGTGGCACTTGCACAAACATGTACCGATAAAGGAGGTACTGTATTGAATTATTTAAAAGTCACTGCATTGTCGAAAAATGAGGAAGGTAAAATCAACGGTGTAATAGCTACTGATGTCATATCTGGCGAAGAATTCAACATTAAGACGAAACTTGTTATCAATGCGACGGGCGTATTTGCCGATGATATTGCCAAAATGGATAATCCGGAGGCGGCACCAACGATAAAACCAAGCCGGGGCGTGCACATCGTACTCGATAAATCTTTTCTTCAGAGTGAAACTGCTATAATGATCCCAAAAACCGATGATGGCAGGGTACTGTTTGCGATTCCATGGCACGATGTTGTTGTGGTAGGAACAACCGACCGACCGCTCGACACGATCAGCCTCGAACCAATTGCTCAGGACAGTGAGATTGATTTCATCCTGCAAACGGCTCAAAAATACCTTATAAAACCTCCACGGCGCGAGGATATCCTTTGCACTTTTGCAGGATTGCGTCCGCTGGCCGCCAATCCGAATAAACCAGGTTCAACGAAGGCGATATCACGCAGACATAAAATCACCCTTTCACCATCTGGTCTACTTTCTATCATTGGCGGAAAATGGACGACCTATCGTAGGATGGCTGAGGAAACGATTGATAAAGGAATAAAGGAAGGATTCCTTGAAAAACGGAACTGTATTACATCGGAACTTAAGTTATCAACACTAACAGCAGGTTATTTCTCCAATCGTTTGCATATTTATGGAGACAAATTCCTTGAAATTGAAAAGTTGATTTATGACCATCCGAAACTTGGTATCCCGATTGATCCACGATTTCCGTACACAAGGGCTGAGATCATCTGGATATGCAGGAATGAAATGCCCCTAACTATAGAGGACGTACTTGCAAGAAGAACGCGGGCTTTGTTCCAGAACGCACGTGCCAGTTCCGAAATTGCGGTTGAGGTTGCCGCCTTAATGGCCAAAGAGTTTGGAAACGATACCAAATGGCAGGAGAAACAAATAGAATCATACAATCAATTTGTTAAAAACTATATTTAGAAAGATATGGGAGAATTTATCTTAGCATTCGATCAGGGAACCACGAGCTCCCGGGCAATTATATTCGACAGAAACGGGCTTCCTGTAGCTGTAGCACAAAAGGAATTCACACAATATTACCCCAAACCGGGTTGGGTAGAGCACGATCCTGACGAGATCTGGTCAACACAAGCTGGTGTGGCGGTTGAAGCCATCACCAAAGCAGGACTCGAAGCTGCAAATATTGCAGCCATTGGTATCACAAACCAGCGCGAGACGACTGTTGTCTGGAACCGAAGGACTGGCAAACCAGTTTACAACGCGATTGTCTGGCAGGACAGACGTACTGCTGACTTTTGTGACCATTTAAAGAATGACGGACAGAGTCCTGTGGTCCTCGAAAAAACAGGGCTGATAATTGATGCCTACTTTTCTGCAACAAAGATCAGGTGGATCTTGGATAATGTGAAAGGTACCCGCAAACTGGCGGAAGATGGTCAACTTGCATTCGGTACGATTGATTCGTGGCTTGTGTGGAATCTGACACGTGGGAAATTGCACATCACCGATGTGACGAATGCGTCAAGGACGATGCTTTTCAATATCCATACGTTGAAGTGGGATCAGGAACTACTCGAAATGTTCAACATCCCGGCAAGTATGCTTCCAGAGGTCAGGTCATCCAGCGAAATATACGGGAAAACATCCGGTCAGCTTGGTTATGGTATCCCGATCGCAGGAATAGCCGGCGACCAACAAGCGTCTTTGTTTGGGCAAATGTGTATTGAACCTGGTATGGTAAAAAACACTTACGGAACCGGTTGTTTTATGATTATGAATATCGGGAATAAGCCAATAACATCTAAAAATCAACTGCTCACAACGATTGCATGGCAAATAGGAAATGATACCCAATATGCACTCGAAGGGTCAATTTTTATTGCAGGAGCTGTGGTTCAGTGGCTGCGCGATGGATTGGGAATTATAAAGAAATCGGAGGATATTGAGAAACTGGCAGCTAAGGTGAAGGACAGTGATGGTGTTTATTTCGTTCCTGCTTTCGCCGGACTTGGTGCGCCGCATTGGAACCAACATGCGCGCGGAACACTCGTGGGGATTACAAGAGGCACAACCTCCGCACATATTGCCCGCGCAGCGCTCGATAGTATTGCCTACCAAACATTGGAGGTATTGCTGGCCATGCAAAACGATTCGGGGATTGATATCCGCGAATTGAGGGTTGACGGTGGGGCAACTGTAAATAACCAGCTCATGCAAATTCAGTCTGATTTACTGCAGGTAAATGTCGTGCGTCCAAAAATCACTGAAATAACGGCTTTGGGAGCAGCTTATCTTGCCGGACTTGCCGTTAATTACTGGAGCGATATCAATGATCTGAAGCAACAATGGCAGATTGATCGCACCTTTTCACCCAGGATTGAAGCCGAAGAGAATCATACGTTGATAAAAGGCTGGCACCGGGCAGTCAATGCAGCCAAAGCGTGGGCCGATGACGCGGGATAGCCGACAAAGGAACTGATTGACTGTTTTGTTGCAACTATCGATTGGAGGCTGGCGACTGGCCAAATCAAGATTGCAGTATCTGTCAGAATTTAAACCTTATAACCTATTTTGAGCTCTTAAAAGATTATCCTTATTGAAAATAGCAATTTTGAAATTAATCCGGCAGCCTCGGGAGCAAGGTGCAAGCAGCAAGTTACCAGCGGCTATTATCATTCTTAATTGCAGAGAACCACATACTATATTAACTTGAAGATAAACACTTAGACTATGAATGCATTTTTTGCTGAATTTTTCGGAACCGCCATGATTCTTGTATTTGGGGGCGGAGTGGTAGCGAATGTCCTTCTCAATAAAACCAAAGGAAACAACAGCGGATGGATCGTGATAACATTTGGGTGGGCAGCCGGTGTATTTACAGGAGTATCTATTGCCGCACCTTATAGCGGCGCCCATTTAAACCCTGCTGTCACACTTGCACTTGTTATGGCACATAAGTTCTCTCCCGCGCTGATGCCCATGTACATCCTTGCCCAGACACTCGGAGCCATGTTTGGCGCTTTCCTCGTTTGGCTTTCATATAAAAAGCATTTTGATGTAACGGAAGATGGCGATTCTAAACTTGCTATCTTCTGCACCTCTCCAAATATCCGAAATTACTTTTATAATATGATCACGGAAGCAATCGGAACATTTGTCCTTTCATTCGCTGTGCTTTACATGGCTGCGCCAGAGGTTGGACTTGGTTCGATCAATGCATTACCAGTGGCCATTGTTGTGCTTGGCCTTGGGCTGTCGTTGGGTGGACCCACGGGATATGCCATTAATCCTGCCCGTGATCTTGGTCCCCGTATCATGCATTATTTGCTGCCGATCCCACTCAAACGCGACAGTGACTGGAAATACTGCTGGGTTCCTATTTTAGGACCAATGCTAGGCGCCGCTCTGGCCGCTGTTGTGTTTGTATTGTTTACGTAATTGCCAATAAATCAACTTTTATATGATTAAGAATCAGGATAAAATTACCTGATTCGTTTTCCAGAACCCTGGTATTCAGAAATACCTATCTTGATTAGATGCTTTTTTCAGCCGTCAATACGCTTTGAGTTATGAAAAAATATTATTTTGAAAAATCACTATGAAACAAAGAGTGACCTAGCAGCCTTGAAACAAACCAAGTATGGCCTTCCATATTAAGTTCGTGTTTATTGTCAGGGTCAAATCCATTTTTGTTTTCATGAACGATATCTTCTCCTTTGTTATTATGCTCCGTTAAGTATACTTTGAAATTTATAGATGGCAGCATCAACAATGATATCGATTTATCTTTGGAATAGATCTCATAGCCATTTTGCAATCTTTTATATAAAACACCATTAATTGTTTTACCATTAAATTGCTGAAAGTTGGCTTCGAAATATGTACCAGACAACAACATCTCAGCCTTAATTCTTGATACAGAAGGCGGTTCTGCAGAATATAACCTGATTTTTTTTGTTGTATCATTGTTTTTCCATCTTTTTAAATCGTCCCAAAAATGGTTATAATTTGTTGCTTTCTTCGCCTGGTCATTATCGGTGACTATATCAAATGCATATATCTCCTTTAACTTATTGGCGAATCCGGAAAAATCCGGGGCTTTGGTATTCAGCCTTCGCAATAGATTTGTTAGAATAATGCCACTTCTGCTGTAGCCGGCGATTGCTAATCTTGTAACATCCGGATACTCCAGAAAATATTTGCGTTTTTCGATGGGCATAGTGTTTATAAAACAAATACGGGATATGTTTTTTGTAAGTCTATCCATTTCCATCGGGTCTGTAAAATTCAAATAGGATAACGGACTCATAACCGGGACAATTAGAATACCTTTAAAATTTTTCTGTACTTCAGAGAAAAATATTTGAGCAATCGTCTTTTTTTCCCAAAACAAATATCGGAAGCCGAGTTGTAAATAATTTGGAACTTTCTCAAAACCACCATTCCAATATTTCGGGTATTTCTCAAGACTAGCCGCAGGGTGAAATAGTATTATACTGTTAATACTTTTAATATTAAGCGGGGTAAAATAATTATTTGTGAAATTGTTGATCAGATCTTGACTTACCCACACAAAAAAAAGCCTAACTTTATCCTTCTCATTTATTTTATCAACCCTCTCAATAATTAAAATTTTTCCCTTATTCTGTTTGACAAAATCGTGAGGAATCTCTTTTTCTGAGTAATTAATTAATTCTTCTGGTTTTGAAATCGTCTCTAAAGAACTCTTTAAAACACTATTTTTAAAAGACGGAAAGACATGGCTATTGCCTTTCAGATTGCCAAATGCAGTAGACACGAAAGTACTACTTTCTTTTAAAAAAAGATTATAGTAATCTGATTGGCTTAAAGGTATCTCGTGTGTTATTTCTTTTAACAACATATGATTATTTCTGTCTTCCGGTTTTCGGATCATATTCAACTGCTACTGCTACTACCTGATCGGTTGGTAATATTTCAATCCATTGAGCAATCGTTTTAAAATTTGGATCATCTTCAGCTACTTTGTTTCTGAATCCCCCAACCAAAGGGTAAAAACCATGCTCATATACCCTGTCAACAGGAGTAGATGTTACAGTATTGCCTGGATCCACAGGTTCAGGGTCCGCCGGATCCTGTTTTGGATATTTTCCTGACTCATAGGCTTCCTGGTGTTTCCTGTTGATTTTTTTTGCAAGATCTTTCAAAACATCCATCATAAGCATTCCATTTAACGGAATACCGTCAATGGATTTTTCATCGACATTATCGGTATGATAAACAAACTCATCACTAATTCCATTCGTACCTTCCACCTTTTGTAACCAATTTAAAGCAGCCTCTTCTTTTCCAGGTCTTATTGGTATTACCGCCTTAACCCATGGAGCATTCAAGAAAGCGTTACGTAAATTATCACCGTCTAATTGTAATAGCCATCCTAATGAGCTTCCTAATTTAGCTCTGTCAGAATCTTCGGTAATATAGTAGTTATCTTCCCGTTGCCCTTTTATTCCTCCCCATCCTATGGCATGATCTTTCAAAGGGGTGGATCGTTTGGCATCACTTCCATTTATAAGGTTATTTGCAAAATGTGGCAAGGCAGAAATACTTTTAAAAGATTCATTATCAATCGGTGCGTTGCTATTGTTATAAGAAGCAGATGGTTTTTTATATTGTCCAAGGCTCTGATGACTTTGATGCAGCCTTGGTCTCCACCACTCAGGTGCGACAAAATATAACATCTTATCAACATCAAATATTGAATTGATGAGTTCTGCAACTACGTGCCTTGTTGTATCATCCGGAATGGCCATTCCCTTCGTGAGCATTTCCTGTATCAGTTTGCGATAAACCACAATCCGTTCTTCTTCCCGTAAATCTTCATACTTTCTGGAATTTATTTTACTGGCCAGTTTTATTCGCTCTTTCGCAGCATTTATAAAATCCTGTTTCGCTACTCTCTCCACCTTTGCATTGTATTCTTTAATATCAGTCTCATACTGCTTCATGGCAGCTTCATATACCTTTTGATAAGCTATCGGATCAGGGACCCATTTTAATTTCACATTCACTTTTACAGCAGGCTGATCATGAAAGTGAACCCTATTTAAACGAATTGTAAACTTCCCTTCCATTGCGTTAACATTTATTACACTAGCTTCGACTTCATCAATAGCGGAAATAACAATGTTATTCCCATCTAAGATGTAATGGGGCTTATCGCAGGAAAATGATTGCTCAAAATCAGTAATAATATGTAGATCATCGCCATTCGACTCTTTTCCATTAATATATAACTCACCTTTATCATCATTATCACCTTCTCTGCCAATAAACGGAATAGAAATTGGATGATCTTTATACACATCATCCGGCATTACAGCTTCGGCAGGGTGTTTTGGTTTTCCCTCTACATCAGTTTCCTGAGCAATGTGAACAAGCTCGCCAAGACCTAAACTGGCACCCGGATCATCCACATAAGTCTGCCAGCACAAATAAGTCCCAATATCCTGAACTTGTACACCGACTTGCCTCATTTTGCGTCTTAACTCGTAATTAACCAAATCATTGGTTTTGTTGCTTAAAACATATCGTTTACTCGAGCTATCAGTCGTTTCAGTAATTGTTTTAAATGAAGATTTAAAATTTTGCCTTATTTCAGAAGAAAGCTTCTTGGTTTGTTCCCTCATCTGTTTATAGGAGATTTCTCTTGCCTTTTGCTGTGTTGTATTAAAATCGAGGCTTGCCGAAGCATTTGCTTCGCCTCCAATCCATCCTTGATGACCGCTGGCATTGGCTCCGAACTTTGTTTCGTTTTTATTATCCTCTTTTACCGATTCCGAAATTTCATCTTTATTTGTGATTGACTCTTCTGTTTTAAAGATATTCTCAAGTGATTGTTCCTGTGCTCTTTCAGTAATTGTTTTTCTGGTACTGATCTCAATCAGTTCAACGGTTGAATCCGGGCTGAGCCAGATATGTCCAACCGGAGAACCCAGAAAAGTGTCAAATTCAAAAAAATACTGCCGAAACAGATGCACAACACTGATCGGTGATAGTCCCACACTTTTTAGGTGTTCAAGGTTTCTTGGGTCTATATTTTCCAAATTCAAGAAGGCATCTTTGGGATCCAATGAATTTGCCAGAAAAGATAATTCATTCATAAGTTTAGAATTATCCTTTGTGGTATAAAAAATTTCTTTTAATGCAATAAAGTTTTTCTGCGATTTTAACTGTAGCAACATGCCTCCCAACGATGATTCGTAATTTAATTGAGATACCAATGAGTTTTGAAGGGAGGCTTTATCTGCTCCTGGAATATCCGCTAACCGACCAAAATTTTCGCAAATATTGATATATGCCGATTGGTAATGATGAACAACAAATTCCCGTAACGCAATATTGATGTGATCTTCATTGATATGAGTTTCCCATATTTCATCATTGTACTCTTCAAAAAGCGGAAGCCTTTGCGATATCGTATCAAGTAAAATACTATCTAATTTTTTCTTTACACCATTTGAAAGTACACCAGGTTTTATATCCAAAATATTAATCCTGCAATTTTCGATCTGGCTCAAGTCCATTTTTACATTTCCGGTAAACTTTCCTGCCATCGTATCTAAAATCTTGTTCCGGTCATTCAAAAAACCCTTCATGAAACGTTCCTGAATTCTTTTTGATTTCCAGCCCAGTAAAGGTTGATATACACCAAATATTTCACTTGCATAAGGAAGAACGGATGTATAGTCCGTTAAATCGGTAATTCTCTTATTGGTAGCCATACATTTATTTTTAGTTGTTTTTATATTATCAAAAGTTTCAATAACCTTACTCTAATAATACGATCTGCTTCTTTGGGCAATAGATTTATGCGGGAGTGCATGTGTTTAAATACAGAAAGACCGTTACTTTACAGGGCTTTCCAGCATTTCACACCAGATGAGTTTTAATTTTGACTGTTTTTTACGAATGCACTTACAGATATGTTACAAAAAATAAACTGACGTTTTTTAACCCAAAATCAGTTAGCATAAACAATGGTTTGAATTTCAGTTTAATTCTGCAGATAAATCCCTGACTTTAATGCATAAAAAAAGCCTTTGACAATACACCGATTGCAAAGGCTTTACTTTTATTGGAAATGAATTTTTATATCTCAATTTTTGCGCCCATCACTTTCAGAAATTCCCTTATAAAACTTGGGTGCGCAGGCCATGCCGGTGAGGTAACAAGATTACCATCCACATAGGCTCCATCTACCGGAATACTCTGGAATTCGCCGCCAGCCAATGTCACCTCTGGCCCGACAGCAGGATAAGCGGTTAACTTCCGGCCCTTTACGACACCGGCAGCCGTTAATATCTGAATACCATGGCATATTGCAGCAACAGGTTTGTTTGCCGAAAAGAAATATTTCACGATCTCAATCACTTTCGGGTTGAGCCTTAAATATTCGGGTGCCCTGCCACCAGCAATGACTAATCCGCTATAATCCTCAACTTTAACATCGCTGAAACTATAATTTAATGCAAAATTATGACCCGGTTTTTCGGTATATGTTTGATCACCTTCAAAATCGTGAATGGCTGTTTTGATGGTTTCTCCCTTTTTTTTGTCAGGACAAACGGCATGAACTTCATAACCCACCATTTCAAGCATTTGAAACGGAACCATGGTTTCATAATCTTCTGTAAAATCTCCTGTCAGGAATAGTACTTTTTTCATTTTCTTAAATTTTACGTTTATAAAAATTGTTGAAATTACTTATTGCTTTCTACTCAAAAAACCCACAGTGTTACTTTTACTTTTTATATGTGCAAACGAAATATTGCCACTACTATTGATGCCCCGAAATTTACTTAGTTTCTCACAATTTCAATTCAACAATGAAGTATTTATTTTATTTTCCTAAAATAATTCTGCATCAAAAAGGATAAATTATTCATCCGTTTTATTCGCAGTTTTAGGGTGTAAAAGCCACAACTGAAATGCAATGGCGACAACCACAAAACCTGCCAACATTGCGATATCCCGGCTTAAATGGCCTGAATCTGCAGACTTACCCAGAATAGTAGTGATCAATGCTCCAGCTGAAATGCCTGCCATATTCATCAATCCATATCCTGTTGCACGAAAACGCGGAGAGACAAACTGGCACAAAATGGGCATGTTATTGACATCGAAAATACCAAATCCCAAACCGAAGAGCGAGGCACCACACCAGATAGCTGCAAAACTACTCCCACCAAATCCCAGCAGCATAACAGCAGGAATTGTCATTGCCAATCCAACAGCACCCGTATAAATGCGTCCGCGAAGGTTTCGCTGCATCCATCGGTCAGATATTATTCCGCCGACAAGCACGCCGATCAGGGCAGACATCGCAATGGTGATCGTTGATAATGGTCCCGCCTGCTCCATATTGATATGAAGATTGGTTGAAAAAAGCGTAGGCAGCCAGTTCTTTGTTGCCCAACCGGGTAAGCTTGGTGCCGAGAAATAGAACAATATCACCCAAAAAGAAAGGTTCCCCAATAATACGCCTACCCCTTTAAAAGCATCCGTAAATCCCTTAACAATAGAATGTGAGTCTTCAGGCGCGATTGTATAAGCTTTTTTCTCTCTTAAAAAGAGGATGAGGATCACGCTGTAAAGAATGCCAATGAAGCCGAAAACGTGAAAAGTAGTTTGCCAGGAGAAATTGAAAGCTATTGTTGCACCAAAACCACCCAGCGCTTGTCCAAGATAGATACCGGTCATGTGAATCCCGACTGCCAGCGAACGGTTTTTCCCCTGATGGTAGTCGGCTATAAGTGCTAAACCTGCCGGCATATAAAATGCTTCGCTTACACCCATTATCGCGCGCAATACATAGAGCTGTTCAAATGTTTTTGCATAACCCATCAGCAACGTGACAGCAGACCAAACAAATAAACTACCCACAATGAGCCATTTCCGATTGAGACGGTCGGCGATAATACCTGATACAGGACTCATCAAAGCATAAATCCATAGAAATACAGCCATCAGCCTGCCGAAGTTGGCAGCAGTTTCCAATTCCACAATATCGATCATCATAGATGGTTTCATCGTGGAAAGCATCTGCCGGTCAATATAATTAAGCAATGCTACGACCCACAGTAATCCGACTACGACCCAGGGATATATATTTTTTTGTTGCATATACTTGCGTTTATTTCAGGTATTTGGTGAAGAAATCATTCATCTTTAGCTGCGAAAAGTCATTTACACGCTGAACAACATCCATCGCATGAGGCCATAATGGAACTTTGTAATAGATATTTGGGATACCGAGTGAATCAAGTTTTGCTTTTAACAGATCTGACTGGCTGATTGGAACAAGGTCATCAGAAGTTCCGTGAAGGATCATTGTCGGAGGATCACTCTTATCGAGGTAATTGATGGGAGATGCTTCTCTGTAAAGTTCCGGATTCTCTTTGTAGGAATGGGCTATGAAAGAGGTAACAAGAGACTGATGTTGGGCATAATCGGTTGTCAGATCAATCGGACCATAGATATCGACGACCGCTTTTATCCGATGCCGGGGTTCGACTTTAGCAATATTATCAATTGAGTCATTTGGTTTTTTCCATTCATAAGCAGCCATTAGCGCCAGGTGAGCTCCCGCAGAACCTCCGATCAATGCAATCTTATCAGGATCGTATCCATATTTTTCACCGTTCCTGTAAAACCATTGAACTGCATCTGTAATATCATCAGCACAGGCAGGATAAGGACCATCCTTCAGCAAGCGGTAGGAAACAGTCGCAGTTATATAGCCTCTTTTAGCAAAGGCAGTCAGGTAAACCAGGTAATCCGA
>Ga0209724_1002237_pt1 | contig 16682 bp, 13 predicted proteins | sample grotaG_FD_184143 | JGI IMG/M metagenome (GOLD analysis project Ga0209724, IMG submission 184143) | Glacier valley bacterial and archeal communities from Borup Fiord, Nunavut, Canada, to study Microbial Dark Matter (Phase II) -... | ecosystem: Environmental > Aquatic > Freshwater > Ice > Glacier ...
TCTCGTCAGATTTGGCCTGATGTTAACTCTGTTAGTAGTAATTGGACTAGGAATACGGCTGGTTTTCCCGTCAAAAAGTGGCCCGGAAATCCAGTTTGTCGAACTTGGGCTAGTGAGTGGCCTAAGTTTGCTGGCAGCTCTGGTGTTAAGCTTTTTTCGGAGCGGGTAGTAACATGAAACATCGCAGGACAGAGCCGGGGGTTAATTGTATCGTAGGAGGATGCTCCGCCATCCGATGGTTATGGCAGGACAAAGCCGGGGGATTATCATATCGCAGGACAGAGCCTGCTCCTACGGGATTCGGCATTCGTAGGAGGCTGCTCCGTCAGCCGAGCATCGCAGGACAGAGCCTGCACCTACGAGCCACCAAAAATAAGTTTATAGTGCAAATCCTGGTAGGGTTGGTGTTGTTCTTTGGTTTTGGTCAGGTGCAGGCTGCTAATGACCAACCTCAAATTTTGGTCAGTTTCATCAGCGAAAGTGGCGCAACTCTGTCGCAACTGTCGCAAGGAGCGGTTGGGCAGGGCGTTTTGCTCTATTACTTACCCGAACGCGGCCCGGAAAAACCCAGCATCGCCGTGCGCCTTAGTAAAACCGCTAACTCTACCACCGCTCTGGCTGAAGTCTATCAAGCTCCGGTTGGACAGGAATTTGTGCCGATAAAAATCGAGCCTGACAGGGTTTCGATTGAGGTAAAAAACGGGGCAAGTATTAAAATTGTGACACTGGACGGCTGGTGGCAGCGCGACGGACGACCCAATTTTAACCTTGATATTTCGACATATGGCCCGCTTTACGCTATGTGGGGGGCGGATTATACTTCCAAAACCGGCTTTGAGTCCTGGGCGCGGGAGGTGAAGCCTAACGAACTCTCCGTCAAAATGGAGATACGCGACCCTAAACAGGAAGGGTTGCCGCTTTGGGATTGGCGGAGTCTTATGCCACCTTTTCCGGGGCGAGGTTATTATCGCACCAACTATATCGAGCGAAAATGCAATACTCCAACTCAGATAAACCTGGGGCTCTCTCCGCTGTGGCCTTATGTAGCGGTTGCTGGGGAATTTTTGCAGGAGCCGGGGGTGCTAAATCCACCGATATTAGTGGATTGGCCTAAAGGTCGCTTGACTCATTTCACTGAATTGGCTACGGCCCGAGGTCAGAATTGCAGCTACACCCTTTATGCCCTGGACCGTTTTTATCCGGGAAAGCTTAATCTTTCCAACTTTGAAAGCCCCTTTGCCTTTTATGATTTGTCGGGGCAGGGCAAGGGCTACCCCAACCTGATTGTGCGCACTCAACGTTTCCCGCCTGAAGATGCTCAATCCACCGGGATTGATCCTACTGTTCAACAAGGGCGGGTTGTGCCCACCGATATTGAATGGATTAGGTATTCCTGGCGAAACACCGTTGGGGATTATCGGTGGGACTATAAAGTGGATGTGATGGGCCAGAACCCCTATGGATTTTCTACGCCTCTGGCTGGTGGGGCTCTTACAGTTGATCCACCTGATTATGAAAGTTTTCCTGGCTGGGTACTAAAGCAGAATTGGGCGGTGATGACTTTTGTCCAGATTGAAAACAGGGATTATCTTTCGATTGAAGGGGTCTACGATTGGTCTGCGCTTGAAGCCGGGATAGATTATCTCTTTGGCTGGAGCGACCAACCCCAAAAGGATGCCTATAGCACAATTGATACAGGTTTGCGGGGCGAGTATCGGCTGGACGCTCAGGCTACAATATCGCTGTATTTCAGCCCGGTTGACCACAAGTTGCATCTTTTCAAGGCTGAAAAGGGTCTTTGGAATATTAGCGAAGCTGCCGAAATCCGCTACGCTAGCCTCAAAAAAGATGGCTATATTGACCAGTGGGTTTATAACACGTTGGGTGGTAGCGATAAAAAAACCGTAACCAGCAGCACTCAACTTAACATTGCTTCTCAACACCTGATTTATGGCGATACTAACCAGATTATAATTCGGCAGACCCAGGTACAGCCCAGCCTCTACCAGACCTTACCACCCGCCACTCCCCAGGAATGGAAAGAGGGAGCTGAAAAATTAGCTCAAAACAAAGCTCCCTTTAGCCCCACTGACATCAGAGCTATGCAAGAACAGTTTGACGGGCCGGAGATGGTTTTGAACAACGCCAGCATGCGGGATTATCGCCCGCTAAGTAATGGTGGCTTTCGTTTTGTGCTGGAATTAAGGACAGGTTTTCAGCTTAGTGGGTCCGCCCTGCTTGACCTGACTGGCTATAGAGCAGGCCAATATCTGGTAACTTACACTAATGGCAATTTTATTCTGGAGAAATTAACTCCCCCTTTGGTGCAAGCCCAGCTATTAGTGCCCGCCCTGACTGAGTTCCAGCAAAGCAACTTCAGGATTAATCTGCGGAACGAAGGGTTAGAGGACGCGCCACCCGCTACGGTGCAGGTTCTGGGAAATCTGCCGGGAACCCGCTGGCAAAATATTGTGATTGCCACTCGCCCGGTTACTTTGCAAGGGGGCGAGCAAAACAATCTGAACCTTTATTGGTCGCCGCCTATCGCCGGGAACTGGCAATTTACTACCCGCTTGGAATTTTCCGATAAAAAGGTTATGAGTCTTGCCCCTGTTGCGGTAAAAGTGGCGGGTGCTAAAGAGGCTGACCCCAATTCTATAGTCGGTCTTTCTAGCAACTCTTACCTGATACCCTTGTTGATTTTGGCTCTGGCTTTGGCGGCAGGACTTGGCGGATTGCTAGTCTGGCAACGCGCTTGGCGGAGAAGGTCGGGTAAAGATGATTAATCCACACCTGATTGCCTTAAAACAACCTAAAGCGGCTTTCTGGCTCTGGTTTGGCCCGTTGGTTTTTATGTTTCTGGTGGGGCTGTATTATGTAGGCCGTTATCAGGGCCATTGGGCCGAGAATGACTCCGCCCTTTTTACCAATATCAGTCAGAATTTTCTTGATAGCGGGCAACTTGTGCCGCCTTCCGGGGAAATTTATTCCAACGGTTATACCTACCAATCTATTACGGCTTTTCTTGTCACTGTGACCGGGCTGGATATTCCGAGCCTTCAGCAACTTATTTTCCCTCTGCTGGCAGCCCTGATTGTTTTGCCCGCCTGGTTGCTCTATCGCGAGTTGGCGGGGAGCGCAAAGGGCGCGACTATTACCACTCTGCTCCTTTTTACCCAGCCGGAATTTCTGTTTGTCATCCTGCGTAGCTCCCACGAAAAGTTCACCCGCGCCCTGTTATTGCTGGCTCTTTACTGGTTGGTACGCAGCTTTAAGGTTTCGGATAAGCCGGGGTTGTTTGCTACTCATATTCTGCTATTTTATCTGACGGCTTATGCTATGATTGCCAGCAATAACCTGATGAGTAACTCTTTTATCTTCTCGGTGGGGCTGGCTCTGGCTTTAGGTTGGGGATTGGGGTTTGTGCGCCCCGGTTTGCGACTGGTGGGTCAGGCAACAATGCAACGCCTGACCTATGTGGTGCTTATCTGTCTGGCTCTGGTTTTTCTCTTTACTTTTTATGCCTATACCCCCGCCCAAAACGAGCTATCCATCCTGAAAAATATTTTGGATAGAACCGCCGCCCTCTTTCTGGATGTGCAGAAGGACTCGCAAATTAGTTATAATCAGGCCGCCGGAGCCTGGGTTAATTTGCCAGTTTATTTTTTGCTCAGTATCGCCAATTGGCTGGTTTTGGGCTTATCTTTCCTACTGTGGTGCTGGCAGGGGTTTCGCTGGGTTATTTTGGGCCGGAAACCGTCTAGTCAGGTAGCCTGGTTGCTCTGGCTATTTTACGCGGCTTTTGCGGCACAGGGGGTTCTATCAGTAGTGGCGGATGCCAGTGGCTATATTGGTAATTTCCAGAATCGGGTATTTCCCTCTTTCTCGATTTTTGGGGTAGCGATGGTGGGGGTGGCTCTGACTAACTGGCAGCCTCCCCGTTTTGCCAGTCTATTGCGGATTGGGCTCAGTTTGGGGGTATTTTTCTTTACGATTTTTGCGGTTTTAAAGTCCACCAACGAGCCGTTGCTCAGCAATAAATGGGTGTTTTATCGCCCTTCCGAGATTGTGGCACTGGATTGGGGCGACCAAAACTTGCACAATTCCTATATCTGGACGGATTTTGACGAACGCTTGAATACCGCTTTCGGCATTCTGGGCAAAAAAAATCAGAATAACAATCACTTCGACGCTTTTGAAATCAAGCTGGGCACGCGGGTGGTGCTGGCTTCGGATGTCACCCGGTTGCGGGTAAGTCGCCTCAAACGGGCTTTACCAATTCCCCCCGACTCTTTGCGAATTTATGATAATGGTGAGGCTCAACTTTATCGCTTCCGCTCCCAAACGCCCTACCAAAAATAGGGGTCAGGGGATAGGGGTTGGGGAAATCTAAAATCCAAAACCTGAGAACGTGAGCCCTAACTGTAGGAGGACGCTCTGTCGTCCGATAAACCATCGCAGGACAGAGCCTGCTCCTACGGGGGTTTGGGCGAATTTTCGATTTTCGATATTAGATTTTGGATAGGATCAGGCATATTGTAAAAGAGGATTGGTTTAGTTATAATCAATCTGCTTGATACATTTTCATTACTTCGTTGTGGCAGTTTTCCGCGTTTTCCCACCAATATTGGGAATGTCCTATAGGGTAGATTCAGGAGTGGGTAGTATATGCCGGACACTTTCCTTGCCAAACCATTACTTTGTCTGGAGCTAATAGGTCGCGAACAGGAGCTAAGGGCTATAATTTCGGCCTTGAAGTTGGCAACCGCCGGGAAACCTCAGCTTTTATTGCTAGGCGGGGAGGCCGGGTTGGGCAAAACCCGTTTGTGCCGAGCCCTAACCGAAACCTGTCAGGCAGATGGGATACTAACGCTGGTGGGTCAAGCTCTAGTGCAAGACCAGGCTTTACCTTTTGGCCCGTTTCTGGATGCCTTCCGCCGCTACTATTCTAATCTGGCCCGTCAGGATACCAAAACTATTCCGCCCGGCCTCCCCTATTTTTTGCGCCTGTTGCCAGAATTAGCCGCACTTTTCCCCGAAGCCGCCCCGGTTGCTCTGGAAATAGGCGGTATGCCCGCCCAACAGCAGCAACACCTTTTTCAAAGTATTCTGAACGGGCTACGAGCGGAGTTACAACACCAACCCCTTACCCTGATTCTGGAAGATTTACATTGGGCCGATGAAACCAGCCTCGAATTGCTGGCTTTTTTGGTCAGGCAGCTAGGGCTAAATCAACCAACCGCTTCAACCGAACCCCTGTTGTTGTTTGCGACCTATCGCAGCGATGCCCTGGGGGATAACCCGGCTCTTTCGCGGCTACTCATGCAACTTAACAACCAACGCCAGCTTCAAGAAATTCGTCTGAATCCCCTCAGTAGTGCCGACCATACCCGCCTGATTAACAGTATTTTGGGGCAGTCGGTTTCAACTGAATATTCTTCGCTATTATTCTCCCGCGACGAAGGCAACCCCTTTTTCACCGAGGAATTGCTGGGGGCGATGGTCGCTACCGGGCAATTGCAACAACAAAACGGGCGGTGGGTGAGGCAGCCGGGATTGGTTTTAAGTTTGCCGCTATCGTTGAAAGCTTCGATTACCGAGCGGGTGGCTTCCCTCCCCACCCCCGACCAGGAAACTTTGGCCTATGCCGCCACCATCGGGCGTGAGTTTGATTTCGACTTGCTGGCAAGCCTGGGTAGCCCCAGCGAGCGCGAACTGTTGGCAACCCTGCGGCGGGCGATTAATCTACAACTGATTAGCGAGGTAACCAACCCGCTTAGCCCCGACACCCTGGAAAACGAGCGTTATCAGTTCCGCCACGCCCTGACCCGTGAGGCCATCTATAGCGATATGCTGACCCGCGAACGCCGCTTGCGTCATCGGGCCGTCGCCGAGGCTCTGGTAAAACAGCCGAACTATTCTCCTGAGAAATTTGACCGTTTGGTAGCCGAACATTATTCATTGGCGGCTTTGTCTGAACAGGCGCGACCATACGCCCTGCGCGAAGCCGAACGAGCCCGCCAGCTTTTCGCCTTTGGTGAGGAACGCCATTATTTACAAATTGCTCTGGCCTCCCTGAATGAAACTAACCCCGAACGTTTGGCAGTCCAACACCGCCTGGGTTTACTTAGCTTGGCGGTGATGGATGTTCCCGCCGCGCTGGATTGGCTGAACAAGGCTAAAGAAGGTTATCGGCAGGCTGGAATGACCCGCCGAGGAGCAATGGTGTTGGTAGACCTGACCTTCACCGCCTGGTTTTTCGACCCCGCCCGCCACCCTATCTTGCTGGAAGAACAGGAAGAAGCCGCCCGCCTGACCTATGCCGACCCCGAAAGCTCGGCTCAGGATATAGACGCGCTTTCGATTTATTCTAATGCCGCTTTTGGGCTGGCGGCGGCGGATATGCACACTCGCGCTCTGGAATGGGTTGAGCGCAGTTTTGTGATTAGCGAGAAAATTGATAACCCCATGAAGTACGGCTCGTTGCAAATGAGTATTCTGGCGCGAGGGGTGGCGACGGTAGATGGCCCGGCAAGCGGGGTGGAAAATGGTCTGGCTGATATTCGGCAGGTGGTGGATTTTGCCTTGCAATATAGCTTGCCCGACTTGGTGATGCTCAGTTACTCGGTGCTATTTATGTCGCTGGTTAATTTGGGGAAAAATGAGCGGGCCGAACAACTTATGCAGGAAATTTCTGATTATGAGCAACGCGCCAGTATGCCGCCCACCTCTAACCTGAAAGGCTGGCAGCGTTATTATTCGGGCGATTGGGAAACCGCTATCGCTGAACTAGGGATAGGCATCGAGTATGTGCCAATCCCAACGGTTAACGCCCTCTACCGGGCAACTCTGGCCCACTTATTATTATCCCGCCACCAACTAGCCGAGGCCGAGCAACACCTCAAGGCGGCTGATCCGGTGGTTGAGCCCTTACAATTTGCCTATATTAGCACGGTTTTGTGGGGATTCGCTCGTCTGCATGCCCTATCGCGCCGCGCTACGCAGGCCACCGAATATTATGACCGTATTATGGAACTCTGGGAAAATACCAGCGATAGAGACACGATTATCCCGATTTTGCTGGACGGGGTGCGGTTCTATGCTGATAACGGGAGTCCCTGGAAAAGTAACAGGTGGTTAATCGCTCTCAAAAAAGTATATGACGAAACCACTAACCCAGTAGCAAAGGCCGCTTTGCTGGAAGCCGAAGGTATTCAAGCTGCCAGCGAAGGAGCTAACACCGAAGGTATTGAATACTTATCCCAGGCGGTCACGGTTTGGCAGGAGCTAAAACGCCCTTACTATCAGGCGCAAGCGATGCTAAGATTAGCGGGTTTATTGCTTAGCCAGCCCAACCCTGGCAAAAATGACCGCATCCGTGCCGAGGAGTTGCTGCAAATTGTTGGCGAGATTTTCCGTAAGTTGGGGGTCACTGCCGGGTTGGATGAGGTTGAGGAATTACGTCAAAAAAGTGGCCTGGAAAATCAAAGTAAACGCCGCGCCACCCTGGAGTCCGCCCGCCAACCCTTCAAAGGTTTAACCCGCCGCGAAGTTCAGGTGTTGGTGCAGCTTGCCGCCGGACTGACTAACAAAGAAATTGCCGCTACTTTGCAAATTACTGAAGGCACGGTGGAATTGCACGTTAATCATATTTTGGGTAAACTTGGCTGCGATAGTCGTACTCAGGCGGCGGCCTACGCTATCGAGCAAGGTTGGGTAAAAGCCCACCTGCCCACATCATAAATATAGGTTTTCCTTAGTCCCCTTAATCACCATTTCGGCTAAAATTCACGTTGTTGGTAGTAATTAACAGCTTTCGGGTGTTAGGCATAGGCGAAAGTTGAAATAAATACAAAAATTAACCGACAACTAACAACCAATAACCGACAACCGAATTGGGGTGGGCAAATGCGATTAGATGGAGCAATAATTTATCTTAACGAACCAGTATTCGGGCAAACTATGTTATGCGGCTCAGTCATGGTAATGACTACCTGGCTAGATTACACTTTTAACGAAGCAATTCCGGCGGCAGAATTGGGCCTGGAAGCCCACGAGCCCCCCGTCGAGCAAGTACGGGTACTTATTCCTCTTAGCAATGTACGCGCCGTTGTCACCGATAGAACTGTTAACACTCAGGGAGGAAAATACGAAATTGGACAGCCTTACTCAGAATCCCGGAAATTCGAGAGCCTCTAGGCCCACTTCATATCAACCTGACCTTTTGTTACCCAGAGTAAGAAGATGGCTCTGGCTACTTTTATTTCTGGCAGTCGCTAATGGGATTTTCCTCTACTTCCTGCCGGATAAAGCCGCTACCGATTATGCCTGGTCTATTAAACCACCGATAAACTCGGCCTTTATGGGAGTTGGTTATCTGGCGGGGCTGGTTTCGGTTTGTCTAAGCCTGTTTGTGGCCCGCCACTGGCGTTCGGTGCGAGCGATAATATTTGCTTTTGGGGTATTGGGAGTAGGTATGTTCTTGGCAACCATGTTGCATACTGACCGTTTCAAGTGGGGTTATCCTTTAACCTGGATTTGGACGGCGGTTTACATCCTGATTCCCCCCGGTGCATATTATTTGTGGCAAATTCAGGAAAAAGTGAAAAGTCCTACCCCGCCTTTGGATACCCGCCTGAACATTATTCGCTGGTTATCCTGGCCGCTTGGCGCAATTTTGGTGGTGGGTGGCATAGCGATGATTATTATCCCCGAAACCTTTGTTAGCCACTGGCCCTGGATGGTTACGCCCCTGCTGGTTCGGGCTTTTGCAGCATGGTATTTGCTGAAAGGTTGTACCTTGCTGGCTTGTGCCCTCACCGCCCGTCAGCCACACGAAATACTAATCCCTTTTGCCGAAACCGCCGCCTGGAGTGCTTTACTATTAACCCTACCCCTACTTTATTCCGGTAGTATGTTCACTTCCCGTACCGCTTACTGGCCCTGGCTAATTTTGCACGGGGTGTTGTTAGTGGTAGGCGTTGGTGTATGTATTCAGGTTTATCGCCTGATGCAAAGCAGTCAGCAAAAGTTATAAATGGTCAAAAGTTGAAGGTCACTGGATTCAGGGTTTAAAGCGGGTTAAATTTTGCCAAAATAAAAGGACTTCCGCCTAGCGGTAAGCCCTTTATGATGAAGAGAGCCCTGTTATTTACTTCTTCAACATCCCTGAACGCAAAAAGACCGCAAAAGATGCGGTCTTTTTCATGAGTTTTAGCGAATTTTATAAAATTGGTTGGCTAAGTTTATTTCGACAGGAAAACTGCCAGCACTACCAGAATTACCACCATCAGGATAGTTAGTATCGTTACGGTTATCAGGTCGGAGCGAATAAAACTGTATTCCTGGACACGGTTAACCACAGGTTGTTTAGGAGCCTGGGGCGTGGCAAAGCGGCGGGGTATCGTTCTTCCTGCCGATGACGTAGCGGCAGGGCGGTCAACCTCAATGGTAGGGGCTGCCACCGGGCGCAGCATACTGGGCCGTTCGCTGATGATTTCTACTTTTTCCTCAAGCATATCCAAAACTATCGGAGCATCTTCCGCCTCCTCAAAATCATCCTGGGCATCATCTAGTGTCGAAGCGGTAGCCGTCATTGGGCGGGCGGAGGAAATCCGCTTCTGGCTATTTTGGGCTACCCGAGCGGCACGGCTCGTCTTCTTAGGCATAAAAACTACTCCTCTGGGCCTTTGTTATTTGGGATAGGGCCACTTCGCCTCTGTGGGTTGGTTAATTATTAAATAGGACTTTAAAACTTAGCTCACAGATTATACAGATTTTCCCCGAAATTCGCAACCCTGGAAACCCAAAATTGCAGGGTTAATTCCAGGATGTTTGACAAATAGAGTACAATCTATCACAATACTATAAGATAGTGGCAGAATCCAGGCTAATAAAAGCGTTATAAACCCTATAATATGTTATAGACTATGTTTAGCCAGACCGCTTCTTAATAAGGCAAATCAATATGAGTGCAAAGAAAAACCAGCCAAATTATCCCTCGAATTTTCCCGGCGATACCCCCCGCCCGTTCGACCCAAGCACCCTTGAGGCGGGTAGTTATGGCGAGATGCCAAAAAGTCGGCCTACTTCACCACCCCCACTTGGCCTTGATTTTGATAGCTGGGCCGACGAACGGATTTCGATTTTCGCTTCGTTAGATGCGGCAATGACCCACCATATTCTGGAAGCGGTTAGCGCGTTGGGCGAGTTGCGCCGTCGGGCTGAGGAAGATGCCCGTCAGGCCACCAGGGAAATTGATAACGAACGGGTTATCTTGCAACGCGAAATTGCCGAATTACTACAGCAAAAGGCCAGTTTGCAAGAGGAATTGCAGCAGGTACGGCGCGACATTGAGGAAGAACGGGCTCGAATTTTTGCCTTCCATAAAGAAGCTGAATCGTTGGAAATAGGTGGGCCCGCCGCGCCTTCCAATCTATCCCGTGAGGTAGCTAACCTCAACCAGCAGATGCAGCTAATGGCCCAACAGATGCAAGAACTTCTGCAACAACGCCGGGGTGAGGGCGTAATTTCCTACCCTGAAGCGGCTAGAGCCACCAGCAACGGCGACAAACGTGAGTCCAAATCCAGCAAGGAACGGCGCATCGGGGCCAATGAATTAGTGCAGCCCGTTGCCAAAGCCGAGCAAACTGAACTCGAAATAATGATGTCTTTGCCCTTGCAAGAGTTTTCGGAAGCACCCACCCCCCGCCTTCGTTCTAACGGCAAGGGCAAGGCCGTCCCTATTGATGATGAGCCGCTTGAACAGCCTGTGCTACCTGTCAATAAACCAACCGCCCTTTTTGCCAATCTACACCTAGCTGACCAATTGGACATGGAGGAGCCAGATTTCTTCGAGTTATTCCAGAAGAATGAGGAAAAAGCCAGTCCGCCCCGTCCAGACAACAAGGCCAATCGCCGCCAGTCCAACGAAGCTGAACAACGGGTGCAACGCCTTTTGAGTAAACGGAGCGATCAAACCGGGCCCCTTGAACCTGAACCTACTTCTAATGGCGGTGAGGCCGCCGACTCTGGCTCACCTGTTGAAAAACAGTCGCGCCGCAAACAGGATAAAGCCGCAATGACCGATATTGGGGCGAAACTTGGCCTTGATGACATCAATACCCCGCCACCGGGCGATGAAATAAAATTCGGGCATGGCTTTACCCCACCCCCCCAGCCCTGGCAATCCCCGGTGTGGGTCGAAGAAACGCCCCTGACCGCTTCGCTGGATGATATTTTCCAGACACCGCCCACCCCGAACGAATCACCCGCCCGGATTGGAGAGTTAGGGCCGGATTTTGCGGTACATTGGGGCGATAATCAAAACTTTGATGCACTGCTGCCCCCACCCGTTATTTCTACTCCCCCTCCCATCCGCCCAACCCCTGGCGAAACCAAATACCCGCCTTATCCGATGCAACCGCCCCCTAGCGGGTCGCCTGAGCCGGAAACTGAGTGGGCTGACGATGTGGTAACTAAAATCACGATTTCCAATTTGCAAGGGCTATCGTTACTTATGATGGAAAAGGTAGTACGGGGTTTGCCGGGGGTGCGCCATGTAACGGTTACTGATTTTCGGCGGGGCGAGTTGGAGATGGAGGTGCGTCATCAGACTGCCCTTGAGCTTGACCGGGTTTTGCCGACCCTGCCCGACCTTAAACTTAAATTAGTGTCACGCGATAACGGCCTGAATTTTGCCCAGATTCGCTAGGCGGTTGGCGGTTGGCGGTAGAAAATCTAAAATTGGGGAAATTCGTAGGAGGACGCTCCGTCGTCCGATAAATATCGTAGGACAGAGCCTGTTCCTACGGGGTCGGGGCTTTTGACCTTCGACCTTTGACTATCGACTTTTAATGACCACCTAAATAGGAAGAAAACATTTTAATGAGTCGGATTAGTGCCCTTTACGATTTACAGCAAGTGGATAGCAATATAGACCAGCATAATAGCGGGTTAGGGCGGATTGAAGCGGCTTTGTCCGAAACCGCGACTATTGATGCCGCCCGTCTGGAAGTAACTGAGGCCGAGGCCGCCCTGAAAAAAGCCCGCTCGCTACAACGCGACCTGGAATTCGAGTCGCAGAATAGCGAGAAACATGCCCAGGATTTGGAAAAGAAACTTTATGGGGGGCAAATTAAGGGTGTTAAGGAAAGTCAAACCGCCCAAAACGAAATTGTGACTTTTCGCCAACGCCGCAAAGACCTGGACGATCAGAGTGTCGAGGCAATGATTGCGGTGGAGGGGGCCGAGGCGGTACTTAAAGCCACTAAAGAAAAATCGGGCGAGGTTGAGGCTATCTATGAAAAAACCGCCAAAGCCCTACGTGAGGAACGCGCCCGCCTAGAAGCCGCACTACCCGGTTTGCAAGCCGAACGAGCTAAAATGTTGTCAAAGGTGATGCCCGCCGATATCCCGATTTACGAAAAGCTGCGGGGACAAAAGCAAGGGGTGGCGGTTGCTGAAGTCCAGATGGGCAAAATTTGTAGCAAGTGTCGGATGGAACTGCCGATGGCTAAACAACGAGAAGTCAAAAATAACCTGATGATTGTCAATTGCTCCAGTTGTGGGCGAATTTTATATGCGCGCCTGGGTTAGAGGATAAAATGTCAAACAAAGGAAACACCACCAGCCCTGAAAAGCTGATTGCCCAGCTTAACCAGGAAGAAACGGTTTCTGAGGCTTTTTCGGAACTGGTAGAGTTGGGTGATGCTGCTATTCCTGCCCTTTTGGGTGCTATCAAAAAGCCAGGGAATGACCGGGAGATTATTTTTTCAGTGCTGAGTTCCATCGAAAGTGATGCCGCTTTTACGGTGCTGACCGACCTACTTTTCAAAACTCAGGATAAAGCCGAGCAAAGTATGCTTGCTCTGTTGCTGGCAAAAGACGGGCGTAACGAAATCGCTCCCTGGCTCATCAAGCAACTCCCGCCCAATTGGGAAAAGGCCACCTGGTGGAAAAAGGTCGGAGAGGCCAATTCTGAACATGTGGCGACGATGCTGGCGGCTCTTATTTCGCTGGATATAGATCCGGCCTATCTGCAATGGTTTGAAACGGCTCTGGATGGCGAAAACCCCAAACAGTTAGCCGCCGCCGAGTTCATTGGCGAATTGCTGGACGAGGTGGATGTTACTGAGTACGAAGACAACTAAGAGTTTTGAGTTAGAAAATAAGCAATTGAGAATTTGAGATGGATTCAACTAGAAGTAAGGATTGGTTACCTTTAGAACTCAAAGATGATGCGTCCAATACACTGGCTCATACTCTTGCAGGTAGTCTTCTTGGGTTAATAAAAATGTCTAGCACTCGTTATGAACTTGGTCTTATGACTAAAGACGAAGCCAGAACAGTTTCAAGTTTTGCTTTTATGCCCGTTAGATATGGTCTGGAGGCAGTAACATGGCAAAACCCCGACAAAAAATTACCTCAACCTTCACGTATTTGGACATATGGCGATTTTTATGAAGCCTTAGTCAGATTTTATAAAAATGATAGTGAGAATGCAGCTATAAGCAACTGAACAGAAAGGAAATTGAGTGCGGCAAACACTCGCGATTGCCACTGGCAAGACTCTGCTCGGAATTTTACACCGCACCCGGAAATCAGGTGGCACGGCCTTACCGGGTCTGGTAGCCCAACGTCTCGACCCTCACATTTTGACCCGCCTCACTGCCCGTCTGCCCGGTGGCTCGATGGTCGTGACAGGCACTAACGGCAAAACTACCACTACCCGCCTATGCTCCACCATTCTCACTGCCGCCGGATTGCGTCTGGTTAATAACCGTAGCGGCTCGAACCTGATTCGCGGTCTGACCAGCACCTTGCTAACTCAGGCGACACTCAATGGGCGACTGAATGCCGATATGGGTCTGTTTGAGGTAGATGAGGCCGCTATGCCCCAGGCTGTGGCGGAAATTGCCCCGCGCTTTATTCTGGTCAATAATCTTTTCCGCGACCAACTTGACCGTTATGGCGAGATTGATACCATTCGCAAAAAGTGGGTTGAGGCTGTTAAAAAACTAAGTGTTGGCACAACCCTGGTGCTAAACGCTGATGACCCTTCGGTGGCTTATTTGGGTCGTTTCGCCCCAGAAGGAGTGCGAATAGTTTATTTCGGTCTAGACGACGCTAATCACAGCCTCCCTAATCTTCAGCACGCTGTAGATGCCGCTAAGTGTATAATTTGCGCCGCACCCTTGCGCTACGAGGCGGTTTATATTTCCCATATGGGTCATTATCAGTGTGATAGTTGTGGTTTTGCCCGTCCCCAGCCCGATTTTGTGGCTCGGCAGGTGAAGTTGCAGGGGACGGAGGGCGCAAGGTTTGTGCTGGATTTTGATGGCACAAGTCTGGAATTAGGCTTGGGTGTTCCCGGTCTCTATAATGTCTACAACGCTACCGGGGCTGCTACGGCCTGTCTGACGGCGGGAATTGCCCCTGACAACGTGCAGGAAGGACTGGCGGGTTTCAAGGCGGCCTTCGGGCGGATAGAGCGCGTGCCCCTGGATAATAATCGGCACTTGCTGTTGGCTCTGGTTAAAAACCCGGTAGGTTTCAACGAGGTTTTGCGGATGCTGTTGCAGTCGGGCGAGAAACTCAAACTAATGGTCATTTTGAATGACCTGACGGCGGACGGGCGAGATATTAGCTGGCTGTGGGATGTTGATTTTGAGGTACTAGCCGAGCGGGTTGATTGGGCCTCTACCAGTGGGATTCGCGCTCAGGATATGGCCTTGCGCCTGAAATATGCCGGAGTCCCCGCCGAGTTGTTAACCGCCGAGGAAGATATTAGTACAGCCCTGACGGCGGCAATCTCCCGGCTGTCTCCCGGCGAAACGCTTTACATTACCCCAACCTACACCGCTATGTTACAATTGCGCGAAGTTCTGCAAAAACGCGGACTGGTTGCCCCCTTCTGGGAAGAATAAGAACTAAGGAGAAAAAAATGTCTCAAGAAAATAAACCTGAAGAAATAGATTATCCCTTTCCGATAGAACCCACTGCGCCGGAAGCACCCAAACCAAACTATCCCTACCCAGCGGCGAATCCCCAACCCAATTACCAACCACAGTCGGCCTATCAGCCTCAACCCACCTATCAGCCGCCAGTTTATACTCCTGCACCACCCCACCCTCCCGCCCCGGTGGTAACGCTGGAAACCTATTCCACTAATATGAGCCCTGTGCCGAATCTACCCCCGGTGCGTACCCCTTCGGCCAGTAGCAATACCGCTCTTGAGGTTACGGTGGGGGTTATAACCTTTTTGGTAATACTAGCGTTGATTGCAGCGTTGGTTTATTACATCTGGTTTAGTTAGAGGAGCGGCCCTTGAAACTAGAAATTGCCCACCTTTATCACGATGTGATGAATATTTATGGTGACCGGGGTAATATTATTACGTTGGTGCAGCGTTGTCGCTGGCGGGGGATTGAGGTCAACGTTAGCGGTATTACCATAGGCGAGCAACTTGATCCCGAAAAATATGACTTGCTCTTTTTTGGGGGTGGGCAAGACCAGCAGCAATACGCCGTCGCTGACGACCTCAAGGGCGAAAAGGGCCAAGCGGTCTTGAAAGCTATCGAGAATGGGGCAGTCTCGCTCAATGTTTGTGGTGGCTATCAGCTTATGGGTCACTACTATCAGCCGGACGATGGGCCAAAGTTACCGGGAATTGGGGCGATTGACGTTTTTACCAAAGCGGGGAATCGACGTTTTATCGGGAATGTAATTGTGGATACCGAGTGGGGGACGCTGGTAGCCTTTGAGAATCATAGTGGCCTGACCTATCTTGGCCCAAAAGCCCGTCCCTTTGGCAAAAGCGTGGTTGGTTTTGGTAACAATTCCGAGGATGGCTACGAAGGGGCGATTCAGGGTAAAATCTATGGCTGCTATTTACACGGCTCGTTACTCCCCAAAAACCCTGCCTTTGCCGACCACTTAATTAAACAGGCCCTCGAACGACGCTACGGCTCGGTTGAACTCCCACCCCTGAACGATACTTTTGAGACCGCCGCCCATAATTCCGCCCTCAAACGGGCCAAAGAAACTCATTGAAGAAAGAAAACAGGAGCAAGGAGCAAGAATAAAGAAGGGAATTTTGATAGGGGTAGACCAATGGGTCTACCCTGTTTTTATTTAAAATGTCCCCCTTCCTTGCTAGGGAAGGGGGCTAGGGGGTTAGGTTTCTAGGCGTTATCGCTGCCGGAAGGGGTACTTTCGCCACCAGCGTTGCCAGTTACCGCCGGAACTTTAACGGGAGGGCGACGACGGGGCGCACGCCGCACTGGTTTACGACCCTCGTGGGCGGCCAGATTCGGGAGGGTCGCGGCATTTTCGCTAACATGCTCAGGTTCGCCTTCTTCCTCCTCGGCTTCAGCTTCAGTTTCTGCTACCGGGCTGGTTTCCACAGTGGCTTCTACATCTGGCTGAGGGTTAAAGTCAGCCTGAACAGGCTCACTAGGCTGCTCGGCCTGAACCTCATGATGAGCCTCATGGTGATGCTCAGCTTGAATCTCAGGCTGATGTTCCACCGGGGCAACCTCGGCAGGAACTTCCACCGCTTGTTCTACTACCGGGGCAGCCTCGACCTCTGGTTCGGCTACGGGCATAGGCGTGCCGGGATAACTCAAACTCCCGTAGTAACCCAGATTGTAAGCATAAACCGGGGCCAGTTCGGCTACTGG
>Ga0209724_1002238_pt1 | contig 16680 bp, 14 predicted proteins | sample grotaG_FD_184143 | JGI IMG/M metagenome (GOLD analysis project Ga0209724, IMG submission 184143) | Glacier valley bacterial and archeal communities from Borup Fiord, Nunavut, Canada, to study Microbial Dark Matter (Phase II) -... | ecosystem: Environmental > Aquatic > Freshwater > Ice > Glacier ...
CCGGAAAGGTGGAAGGATTGGTATATGTACAGTTGAATGGTCAAACCATTACGCGCAAGGCACCCAAGCACAAAAAGGATTCATGGACCCCAGGCATGTTACAAAACCAGCAGCGGTTCAGAGAGGTCAATAGTTTTTGCGGTCAGTTTAAATATTCAGTTATTCCACAGATCTGGAATGGGGCTGCGCTTTCTAACTTTTCCAAAGCTTCAAACTTTGGAAATATTTATGAAAAGAAAATGAGCGGCTATGCCTTTTTTCTCAAATCCAACATGTCGGCCTTTGCACCCGATGGCAGTCTGGCTTACCCTAAACTTATCATGTTCTCGACGGGAAAACTGAACATGCCACAAGGGATGGTAGCGGGCAGACCTGAAGCGCAAGGGAACATCATTGAGGTGAGCTGGGAGAAAGAACTGCATGTGGGGGGAGTTCACCTGAAGGATGAGTTGATGGTCATCTCGGCAGCCGATGGTATCTATTCAGATATTATGGCTACAGGTATTCCAAGAGAGGCCATGCATGGCACCTTTGAGTTGCCCACAGCACCTGAACAGGCTACGCACCTCTACCTTTTCTTTGCCTCCAAAGATCGCACTGATTACTCGCTGAGCATTTGTTGTGAGGTATAAAGGCCTTGTGTTGGGAGCATGGGGCATAGGGGTGCCGCGATTTGAAATCGCGGTAGAAACTTTTAGGCAAATGGATTATATCGAAGATGCTTTTAAAATTATGGCATTTAAGCATTTACAAAATAAGCTATTAAAAATCGCATGACCTGCATTGCCAATTTCGTAATTGATGTTAGTATTTGGATTCAATACATAAAAATGTTTATCTTCATACTTTAAAATGATGATAAAAGATTTCGTGAAAAATAGTTCAGTCAAATGGAATTACAAACATATAATCATAATAAATCATGGCAACCAATGAACAAGGTATTTTAGGTGGCTTTTCCGGCAAGGTCGGAACAGTGGTAGGGGGCAACTGGAATGGCATTGACTTTATGCGTGGAACACCAGCCCATATTACCAATCCACGAACAAAAGCTCAACAGGATCAGCGGGTAAGGATGGGCATTATCATCAATTTCCTAAGTCCTCTCAAAGCCTTTTTGCGCATTGGTTTTAAAAAGCATGCCATCAAGATGTCGGCTTTCAATGCCGCCACATCCTATAACCTGGCCCATGCAATCACGGGTAGATATCCCAACTACTTGGTTGATTATTCAAAGGTAATGGTCAGTCAGGGCAAACTTACCGGGGCCTTAAACCCTGAAATCAATTCCTCGACCAACGGTCAGGTTGAGGTCACCTGGGAGGACAATTCTTCCGCCAATGGCGCCCTGCGCGATGACAAGGCAGTACTGGTGGTCTATAACCCTGATAAAGAATTGGCGATAACTTCTTTGGCTGGCAACTCTCGTGAAGATGGAAGCCAGGTGATCACCCTTCCTATAAATTTTGCAGGGGATGAAGTTCACTGTTACATCGCCTTTCAGAATGCCAACCAGACGGTGATATCAGACAGTGGGTTTGCAGGTGACATATTGGTGAAATAACTTTTAAGGATTCATTGAGCCCATAGTTTGAGCAGATACTGCATGGGATTGGAGGTGCGAGACTAATAAATAATACAAAAGTTAAGCCTACTCCGAAAAGTCTAATTTTATGTAAGAGTTTAAAGTTGATCCGAGGACTCGGGATAAAGTTTAAACTTTTCAAAGTAAAATAGACCTTTCAAAGTGGTCTCAAAGTTGTCAGGATTGATATTTATACCTATTTTTAAACAAATAATCCGGCAGTTGAGAAAATCGCAGGTACTTTGCTGTTTGATATTTTTAGGATATGAATAAAAAAAGGGCAGTTTGCCAAAGATTCAATAACGATGGACAACCGACTTTTCGCGATAGGAGATATTCACGGATGTTTCAATTCATTGAAGCAATTGGTTGAGGAGAAGATTCAGATTACAAAAACTGATAAAGTTATTTTACTTGGTGATTATATCGACAGAGGACCCCGGAGCAAGGAGGTGATCGATTATATTATTGAACTAAAAGAAAAAGGCTTTGATATCATTCCATTAAAAGGCAACCATGAAGCGATGCTCCTTGATGCTTTTATGGATGATGACCTACTTTCGAGATGGATACATAACGGAGGCATTGAAACTTTGAAAAGTTTCGGAATTATCTCATTAAATCAACTCGAAACAAAATATTTAGAGTTCTTTAAAAATTTGCAGTTGTATTTTGAATTGGAAGATTATCTTTTTGTTCATGCAGGATTTAATGATGAGATTGAAAATCCCTTCAACGATTCATATCATTTGATTTGGAAGTGCAGAGATAAATATAATCATCCATTGTTGAAGGATAAAACCATTGTACATGGTCATTGTACGATTCCTTATCTAACTTGCAATGAACGAATTAGAAACCATGATCGAGTCATTAACCTGGATACAGGCTGCGTATATACAGAGTATATTGGTTATGGCAGGCTCACGGCTCTTGAAATAACGAGCAGAGAAATATTTTTTGTTTGAATGAAAAAATGAAAAAATCAGGATTTATAAGATGTTAGGATTGTGCATCCAGGTAGGAATTTTAAATATACGATATTAAATCAAATTATTAAATCAAAATTACTGATTAAAAGCAATATACGTTTACATGAAATCGCACCGATCAATTTAAAAATGACAAGTAGTTGTAAATAATTTGTAAATAATTGCTTCTAAATTTGTTTTTAATTAACCTATAGCTTAATTTTGAGGTGAAAAGAAATGCAATAATCATACGAAGCTCTGAAGATGGAAAGCGTCAAATTGCCATTGATGAGGAAAATTTTCAACTGATTCATGAATTTATTAACCGTGATGGACGACACAAAAATAAGTTTGATGATATGTGTAATCTCATTTTAAATGGATTACATAATACCGATTTATACGACAAAGAAGACATTAACGATAGATGTAAACATGTAACGGCAATGAAGTTTTTTAAGGGGCAGGAAAACGCCCGCATCTATTGCAAGGTAGTGCACCAAAAAGACAAGATTTATGTGGTAGTCACAGCAGAACTACTTGAAAGAAAGAAAAATCAAAAAAATAAACAAAAGGAAAAAAACATTATTGAAAAAGTCGCTGGCTATGAATACGAAATCAAAAGATCCACAGAAAATTAAAGAAGCTTTCGACCAATTCTTTAACAGCTTTACCGCAGAAGAAAAACTTGAGAGTAATGCCCGGCTAATAATGTTTCGCTTTCTCGATATTATTGAACGAAGAACTGAAGAATTGGGTTGGAACAGAAAACAACTGGCAGAAAAGGTGGGCACATCTGCCTCCTACATTACTCAACTTTTCCGGGGTGACAAGTTGGTAAACATGCTCACCTTGGCTAAATTTCAAAAAGCACTTGGCCTGGAATTTGAAATCGCTGAAAAGAAATCGTATGAAGAAACCGTAAACGAATATACTGCTATTGGCGATGGGAAAGGTTTATGGGTATATCGCAAGTTTGGAACCCCCAACTATAACGCCCATGAAGATTTACCAGAATTAAAGGAAAATCAACCAGCCAAAGTAGCATAAAAAGCAAATAAAACTCATCCTATGATTGCCATCCCTTCTGATATACATTTAGAAAGTTTTGCTGTACTTCAGTCGCACTATCAATTTATAGAGCCTAAAAAGAATATCAAAGACCCGGTAAAAATCTTCAAGTCGTATGACATTGACATTGATTTTGTCCACCGGATAAAAGAGGATAAAACAATTCAGGTTTTCACGAAGATCTCAGTCAACCAAAATGTAAAACCTATGCCAGGATACCAACTCGTAGTTGAAGGAGTTGCTGTTTTTTCATTGGATGCTGCAACTGAATTGAATGAAGATGAAGAGAAAAATCTCAGATTTTATTCTACCGTAAGCATCCTGTTAGGGTATCTGAGAAATACTTTGTCTGCCATCACTGCCTCTTCACCCATGGGCCCATATCTTTTACCTCCCATTAACATGCCAGATCTATTCCGTAAAAAGTCGGGAAAACAAATAACTGTTTCAAGTTAATCATCCCATTAAAATAGCTGCCAAGTATCCAACCCGTTCATACTTTCAAAATGTCTGAATTAGGATTTATAAGATTTGATGATGAAAAGATTTAAAAAAAGATGTGAAGAGTTGAGTTAATGATTATAAATGGAAATGAAAATCTAAGAATCCTTTCATCCTGTAAATCCTAATTCAGACAATTAAACCTTTAAAAAGATGATAACCGAAATTCAAATTAAGAACTGTGCAAGTTACGATCACATTGGAGTGACAGTGAAAGACTTGAAAGAAATTAATTTTATATATGGTCCAAATGGAAGTGGCAAGACTACTTTTTCAAATGCAATTTCGGATTGGAGCAAGTATCCTCAATGCAAGATTGTATGGAAGAATAATATAGAGTTGAAATCTTTTGTTTACAATCGTAATTTTATTGATGAGCATTTCGGTAGAAGCAAAACTCAAAAAGGGATCTTCACTTTGGGAAAAGGTGAAAAAGATGCCAAAGAAACCATTGATGCCAGGAAATTAGAAATCGGCCAAAGAAATGAGGATATCATTGGGGATATTGCCGCTATTGAAAAACATACTGCAACCAATGCATTAAATGAAGTTCAGTTTACGGAAGATTGCTGGAAAATATACACTCAGCTAAAAGACTTATTCAAACCCGCCTTCAAGGGATGCGCCTTTAAAAACACGTTTAAAGACCGCTGCAAGGCGGAGGTTCATAATTCGTCACCCTTGTTAGACCTGGATGTTTTAAAGGAAAAAGCCACTCGTATTTATTCAGGTTCAACGGAACCCAAACCGGATATAGCTTTGGTAAATTATCAATCATTGCAAGCAGCCGAAAGCCATGAAATTTGGCAAAAAAGGATCATCGGAAAGGACGATGTGGATATTGCATCGATGATTAAGAAATTGAAAAATAGCGATTGGGTAAAACAAGGCCTGACTTATTATTCAGGGAAAGGGGATTTCTGTCCATTTTGTCAACAAAAAGCGCCAGAGAATCTGGAACAGCAGCTCAATGAATATTTTGATGAAACCTATTTGGCTCAAATAAAAACAATTACTGATCTGGGATCAGCCTATTTGACCCATACAGGAGTGATTGTTTTTGAGATGGAGACGCTTTTAAATTTCAAAAACGACATGATCGACAATGTACGACTGGAAGAACTAAAACGAATGCTGATCCTTAAAATTAAAGCCAACAAAGATCGAATAGAGGCAAAAATAAAAGAGCCTGGCAGTGTCATTGTGCTTGAATCGTTAAAATCAGAATTGGACCTCATCAATGAACTTATTCAAACTGCAAGGAATAAAATATCGCTTCACAATGAAACAGTTAAGCACCTTTCCAGGGAGAGCGCTCAATTAACCGGGGAAGTTTGGCGATATATTGCTGAGCAATTAAAGTCAGCTTATCAACGATATAATTTCACGTATGCAGCAACCATTAAAACCATTGAAGGCCTGGAAATGAGCATTGGTGAAAACGAAGGAAAAGTAAAAATACTGAGGGGTGAGATTGCAAAATTGGAAATGATGGGTACCAATATTGCGCAAACGAAAAATGAAATCAATGCTTTGCTTGTTAAATTTGGTTTTACAAGCTTTAAATTAGCAGAAGCGACAGAAGAAAAAGGGAGTTACCAAATCATACGGCTAAACGGCGAGCGGGTTGAACGCACTTTAAGCGAGGGTGAAAAAACAGTGATCACTTTTTTATATTTCTACCATTTACTAAAGGGAAGTGTAGAGAGGGATTCCATCAATACCGATCGGATAGTAGTATTTGATGACCCTATTTCCAGTTTGGATGGCGATGCATTGTTCATCGTCAGCCACCTGATTCGCAAAATCATAGAAGAGATCCGCTCTAAGAAGAGCAATATCAAACAAATTAGTATACTCACCCACAATGTTTATTTTCATGAGGAAGTCAGCTATCAAAAAGGGAAAGACATTGCGACTTTAAATGATCAGACATTTTGGATACTGCGAAAGGAACATGATTTTTCCAGCATCAGGCAATATGACAGCAATCCTATCAATAGCTCCTACGAGCTACTGTGGAGGGAATTGAAGGAGAATCCCGATAGCATTACACTGGATATTACTTTGCGGAGAATCATCGAAACCTATTTTAAAACGTTTGGAGGAATTTCTGCGGATGAACTTCTAAATAATCTGGATGATGAAGATAAAATGACAGCAAGTTCATTGTTGTCATGGTCCAATGAAAACTCGGATGGGGTCACTGACGATTTATACGTAAGCTCTGAAAGTGACAGATATTTGAAAGTATTCAGGAAGATCTTTGAAAAAACAAATCATATTGAACACTATCATAAGATGATGGGCATCAATACAGAATTCGAAACACCGATAAGTTGAAAGCTTTTAAATCCTATTCTCTCATTTATAGTTTGAAGTACAGACACTTAAAGAACAACTCTATTACCGCCCTTACGAACCGATTCACGCATGGCATCTATGATGATCATATCACGAAGGCCTTCTTCTCCTGTGGTGAGCGAAGGTCGATTTTCCATGATCGAAAGGCACATCGCATCCAATTGTGCGGCCTGCTGATTCATTGCAGGGAAATCAAAGTTTTGACCGTTGGGTAAAAATCCATGAAGACCATCATATTCGCTAAAGGGCCTAAGTCCATATTCTCCTTTGTGAGCATTGATAGTCAGATAATTGACATTGGCGGCAAAGGTTGTCAGACAATTGGCTACAATATTACCGGGAAATTCTAACTGGAAGGTAGTTGTTTCATCCACCCCAACAAAAACTTTTGGATCTGAATTAAATTGCTGAGCAGTCACTGCAATGGGTTCCAGACCGGTGGAATATCGTGCAGCCTGCAATGGATAGGGCCCCATGTCCATAATGGCACCACCTCCATATAAGCTTTTCGCTTTCCACATTTCGGTTGGTCTGCCCATTCTGAAACCTGCCGATGCCTGTATGATTGAAATAGAGCCATAGGGTTGTTCTTTGGCCATTTGCATAATGCGCTGCGTATAGGGTTCGTAATGCAACCGGTATCCTATTGACAGCGAGACATTGGCCTTTTTGCAGGCCTCGATCATTTCACGACATTCAGCAGCATTGAGAGCCATTGGTTTTTCGCAAATCACATGTTTACCGGCCTTTGCAGCACGGATCACAAACTCTTTGTGCAAACTGTTGGGCAATACAATATATACCACATCAATTGCAGGATTACGGGCTATCTCATCGAAATTCTGATAGTTATAAATATTCTCTTTGGGGATATTATATTTATCACCGAATTGTTTGGCTTTTGCCAGCGTACCTGTTACCAGTCCCACAAGTTTTACATTTTTAGTCTGTTCAAGTGCAGGCATCAATAGGTCCTTTGAATAATATCCAAGACCTACAAGCGCGATGCCCAGCTTCTTTTGCTGATTGGCAGGACGAGCCTGAAGGCCAAAAGGAAAGGTAGACAAACCGGTTGCCAGGGCAGCGGTAGATATGGTTGTGAGAAAGTTTCTGCGGTTTAAAATATTGCTCATGGATAAATTTATTTATCATTATCAAATAATTCATGAAGATAGGTATAAAATTGATGTGTACCAACAACAGTTAGTAAGTTAATAAAAAACTATTATTGTAATAAAATCAAATAATTAAAGACTGATATAAAGCTAATTTTAACTAATTGTTGAAACAAAAACACTAACTTGCATTTTCTATGAAACGAATGATTATTTCTCTTTTAGCACTGTCATTTATGATCTCTTGCACAGCACAATCAATTCAGTACCCACCCACTAAAAAAGGGGATGTAAAAGATACTTATTTTGGAACCTCCGTTGAAGATCCCTACCGCTGGCTCGAAGACGACAATTCAGTTGAAACAGCCGCCTGGGTCAAGACACAGAACCAGCTCACATTTGGGTACCTGGCAGAATTGCCCTTTCGCGATAAAATAAAAAACAGGCTGACCGAATTGTGGGATTATCCCAAATACGGGGCCCCTTTTAAAGAAGCCGGCATGTACTTCTTCTTCAAAAACAATGGATTGCAAAACCAGAGTGTGCTATACACCACAGCCGATCTTGCTTCCGAGCCAAGAGTATTACTCGATCCCAATACTTTATCCGAAGATGGAACAGCGGCCCTAACAGGCATTGAAATATCAAACGATGGCAAATACCTGATTTACCAGGTGGCCAAATCGGGCTCCGACTGGAACGATGTATTTGTGAAAAACATTGAAACCGGAGATCTCCTTCCCGATCATCTTACATGGGTTAAATTCTCTGGATTAAGCTGGCGCAACAACGGATTCTTCTATAGCGCTTACGATCAACCTGATGCAGGAAGCGAATTATCCAAAGCCAACGAATTTCAGAAGGTGTACTTCCATCAACTTGGAACAGAACAGGCAGCTGACCAGTTAATTGTAAGCGATGACAAGAATTCAAAACGCATGTTTGGTGCCGGACTGACCGATGACAAACGCTTCCTTTTAATTTCCAAAAGCATTGGCACCCATGGGAATGCGCTGGATTTTAAAGACCTCAACAAAAAGAATGGTGACTTTGTTAATTTGATGAATAGCTACGATTATGAATTCCATCCAATTGAAAATATTGGTGATGACCTTTATGTACTGACCAATTATAAAGCCTCTAAGTATCGTTTGGTTAAAATCAATACCAATCAGCCAGAGGAAGCAAATTGGGTGGATATTATTGCGGAGAAAAAGGATGTCTTGGAATCGGTTAGCCTGACAGGCGATAAATTCGTTGTCAATTACATGACCGATGCACACAGCAAAGTGGAAGTTTATACCTATAATGGGATCTTGGATCACGAGGTTCAGCTTCCGGGAATCGGCACTGTGAGTGCTTTCTCAGGAAAAAAAGAAGATTCCATTGCCTTTTTCAGTTACACCTCTTTTAATACTCCGGGTGAGATCTACAAATATGATTTTACAACAAATCAATCAACCCTGCATTTCAGGCCAGAGATAAAATTCAATCCAGAGGATATAGAGGTAAAGCAGGAATTTTATACCAGCAAAGATGGCACCAAAGTTCCAATCTTCATCATTTATAAAAAAGGGTTAGAACTTGATGGCCAAAACCCTACCCTTCTATATGCCTACGGTGGCTTCAACATCAGTCTGACCCCTGCATTTTCACCTTCACGTATTGCTTTTATTGAAAATGGAGGAGTATTTGCAATGCCCAACCTGCGTGGCGGAGGTGAATATGGTGAAGAATGGCATTTGTCGGGTACCAAATTACAAAAGCAAAATGTGTTCGATGATTTCATTGGTGCAGCTGAGTATCTGATCAGCCAGAAATATACTTCAAGTGAGAAACTGGCCATCCAGGGCGGATCAAATGGAGGATTGCTGGTAGGTGCAGTGACCAATCAACGGCCTGACCTGTTTAAAGTTGCACTTCCGGCAGTTGGGGTGATGGATATGCTGCGGTTCCACAAATTCACCATCGGTTGGGCTTGGGCAGGAGATTATGGCAGCAGTGAAGACAATGCTGAAATGTTCAATTATTTATATGCCTACTCACCCTACCACAACATCAAAAAAGGAACATCCTACCCGGCCATCCTGGCTACGACTGCTGATCATGACGATCGTGTTGTTCCGGCTCATACCTTTAAATACATGGCCAGGATGCAGGAATACAACGCGGGCAAACTGCCTGTCCTGATCCGCATAGACACCAAAGCCGGTCACGGAGCAGGAAAGCCAACGGCCAAAGTAATTGAAGAATACACGGATGTGTGGTCGTTCGTATTTTATCATTTGGGAATGAAAATGTAAAACTTTATTGAGCTCATACCGGAAGTATTAACCAGAGAAGAAAAATGCATTCTATAGTTGGTGACAATGCAGTTTGTATGCCTACGGGCTGTGTTTTTACAGAAAGTGAGCCACAACATTCTCTCGTAAAATTGGAGTTAATCCATCGCTTTTACGCCAATATAAAAACGGATTGGCAATTGCATCAAAAAAACAAGCCGAAAAGATTAAAAAGGTATTACACGAACTTGGCAAACAATTAGTTCTGCACAGCTATAAGAGATTCAAAATTAACAACGATTAAAAAATAGTTATTCACGCTCTATATAAACATGGTCAGATACATGTTTCACAGCCCTACCATTCGTGCAGGGCTTTTTTGTTACTAAAAATGAGAGACAACATTGACTACCAGTTTGGTACTCGCTAAACAAAAAACCCTTGTAATCGTTTGACTACAAGGGTTTTGTTATTCTATAAAAGTACCCGGAGTGGGAATCGAACCCACACAGCATTGCTACTACTGGATTTTGAGTCCAGCGCGTCTACCAATTCCGCCATCCGGGCTTGTTTGTAAACCGGATGCAAAACTAATGGAAAATTCCTTTGCACAAAACATTTTCAGTAATATTTCTTCTTAAACTTTTTGTTTATTTATAAATAGAAGAAGATTCTATTTATAAACGATTTTAATTTTTTATACCTTTAGCCATATTCTCAAAATCGTAGCAGATAGCAGAGGTACTATGAATATTACCGAAGATAAAGAACTGTTTAGAAAACTAAAAGAAGGAGACGAGCTTGCCTTCAAGGCTTTGTTTCAAAAATACTATGCAGCAATGTGCCATTTTGCATTCCAATTTCTGCAAGATAATGAAATGGCAGAAGAAACCGTTCAGGAACTTTTTGTGCGCTTATGGGAAAAGCGGGAATCGTTGAACATCGAAACCTCTGTCAGTCAATACTTCTTCAGATCCATTAAAAATCAATGCCTGAATCAAATCCAACATCAAAAGATCAGGGAGCAATATGCCAGTAGAATAATGGAATCATCGCACCAGGAAATCGATACTGAACAATATTACATGGAAGTTGACCTAATTAAACGCATTGAAAAATGTATTGGATCCTTACCCCCAAAGCGACAGGAGATTTTCAGGCTGAGCCGTGAACAAGGATTAAAGTACAAAGAAATTGCCGATGAATTAAATATATCAATCAAGACAGTCGAGGCACAAATGGGACTGGCGCTTAAATACTTACGTGAGGAGTTAAAGGAGTTCAGCAATCATTTGTTATCGCTGCTTTTAATTTTTAAAAAATCGCAGTAAGGGTAATCCGATTTATAAATGTCCTTAAGGTATATGAATGCAAATCACAACATTGAGGAAGAAAAGTGGACTTCACTGGCCAAAACGATTTATGATCAAGGCCAACCACTCACAAGCGAAGAACAAACTTCGGCTGTCGATGAATTGACTGCTGATTCTAAAGATATAGAGCAGGTTATCCTTATTTCAAAAAAGGTAGATTTATACTTTCAATTAAAAAAATACCCCAATGACATTGCCTGGGGAAAAGTACAGAACCAAATTCAGCATAAATCACAAAGCCAGAGGCCCAGGTTCAGGAAGTTGCTTTCCGGCCCATTTATGCGCATTGCTGCAACGGTATTGGTAGCCGCTCTATTATCAGTTGCCGGATACAATATTTTATCCCGTTGGGGCGCATCAAGTCAAATAATCGAATTAACATCCTCGAACCAGTTGGCAAAGACCGTAACACTTCCGGACGGTACTTTAGTAAGCCTAAATTCTGATACTTACCTTATTTATCCAAAGCGATTCGCAAATTATACCCGTGAAGTTACAATTGAAGGAGAAGCTTTCTTTGAGGTAAAGCCTAATAACAAGAAACCATTTATCATCCATGCCGGAAATGCTCAGATCAAAGTTCTTGGTACAAGTTTTAATGTGAATGCCTATCCAGATTCTAAATTGATGGAAGTTACTGTTAAAACCGGCAAGGTACAGTTTATAAATGAGACGGCTGAATCAAAACAATCCAATGAACTGATCTTAAGTCCAGGGGATAAGGGAACCTTGGTGCTTTCGAGCAATGCATTGCTGAAAACCACCAATCAAAACCTCAATTTTATGGCCTGGAAAACCCATAATCTTATTTTCAGGGCGGCTTCCCTGCGAGAAGTAATTAGCAATCTTGAAAAAGTTTACAAAGTTAACATCCGTTTAGACGATCCAAAACTAAACGGGCTCCTGCTCACTGCCCATTTCAATGATTATTCCCTCGATGTTATCCTGAAAGTAATTGAAACTACTTTCCAGATGAAAACACAAAAGATGAATGGTCAGTATATTTTAAAAGCAAAATCCTAATTTTATAAATTTCAAAAACCATGAAAACAATTCGGATTATAAACTATTTTTTATCCCTCATACTGTGTGTTTGTTTATTTTCAGTGCCCCTTACTGCCTTCACCCAGAAGACAAATAAAAAACAAAGTGCCAGACAAAATACAAAACAGGAACAAAGAAACGATCAGACCCCCAACGTATTAGCTCAAAACATCAGCATTTATGCTGAAAACGAATCCCTCTCCAATGTACTTAAAAGAATTTGCAAACACCTTAATCTCGATTATTCATACAATTCAAAACTCTTTGAAGGAAAAAAGATCAATCTGAACGTATCGAATAAACCCATTAAGGATGTACTTGACCAATTGATGAAGGATTTTTACCTCATTTATGAACTTGAAGATAACATACTTGTAATCAGAGAATACGTGCCCTTGGACAAGAGCCTTGAATACGATAAAAAAAATCGTACATACAGCGCTCAAACTGGCTTTATTTTTGACAACCCTAAAAAGAAATCATTAACCTTCAGTTTCAAAACATCCAGTAACTTGATTATCATCCCGGTTGCTATTAACAATTCGGATACGTTAAATTTCATTCTTGATACGGGTGTCAACTATCCCATTATTACTGAACTTCCATTCGTTAACAAATTGAGCCTTAATTTTCTGCAACCCATCAATATAAAAGGATTGGGCGATGGCGAACAACTTACTGCCTATAAATCGGGCAATAATGTTATTAAAATAGATGGCATGATTGCATACGATCAGCAGATAAATATGGTGATCGATGAGAACTTCCAGATTTCGCAAATTCTGGGCATTGCTGTCCATGGAATGATTGGTTTTAACCTGTTTAAAGATTATGTAGTAAAAATAGATTATGATGATCATAAAATCACTATCATCAAACCCGAATACTTCACTTACAAGGAAAAAGGAAAAGACATCGTTCTGCCACTGATTTTTGAACACAATAAGCCCTTTGTCAAAACCAGTATCGTGACTGATAAAAACCAGGAAGTTCCTGTCAAACTGTTGGTTGATACAGGAGCCAGCGATGCCCTTTGGTTATCAACCAATTCCGACAACCGGATATCGATTCCTGAAAATAACATTGAAACATTTTTAGGCCGTGGACTAAATGGCGATTTGTATGGTAAAAAAGGCCGTATAGGAGCAATTTGGATGGGTCCACTGGTGCTTTATGAGCCCATTGTAGCCTTCCCTGACAATGAATTGGTGGATCAGCTGATTGGTAAAAACGACCGTAATGGAACTCTTGGGGCCGAAATCCTGCGCCGCTTTTATGTCACCATGGATTATCCTAACAAGCGGCTTATCCTAAGACCAAACAGCAAAATCAAAGAAGAATTTAATTACAATATGAGTGGGTTGGAAGTGACCAATCCCATGCCCGGAGTCCCCATTTTTTTGATCAACAATATTCGCAAAAATTCGCCTGCCTATTATGCGGGAATTCAGGAAAATGACCAGATTATTGATTTAAATAATAGCAATCATAAAACATTAACTTTAAATGATATAAATTTGTTGTTTCAAAGTCATGAAGATAAGAAAATAAAAATAACCGTTCTCAGACAAGGAGAACAAGTAAAAACAGAATTCTTCCTGAAAAAAATGTTCTGATATGAAACCAGCCTGCGGATTCTTTCTGATTGTTTTCCTTTTGTCGGTAAAGATTTCCTTCGGACAAGTGGAGACCATTGCCACACTTGACAAAACAATCAATATTGAGGCCAGAAATGAAACCATTGCAGCAGTTTTAGAAAAAATAGCTTCTCAGGGACAGGTCTATTTTTCTTATGACCCTTCTATGATTGAAGCTGACAAAAAAATAGACGCTTCATTTACTGATAAAAGCATACGGGAAATACTGGACATTATTTTAGAATCAAAATTTACCTACCATGTTATTGATAAACAAATCATTATAACTGCTCCTGATTTCGGAATCGAAAATAATAAGGCAAGTGGCATTATTGATAATCCAAAAATAATCATCTTCCATGGGAAAATTATTGACCGCCATGAAAAGAAAGCACTGCCCTTTGCAAGCATTTCCATTCAGGATAGGAACTTAGGAACAATCTCCAACATTGATGGGGATTTTGAGCTGAAAATACCCCCTGCAATGATCAATGATACCGTGGTCGTTTCCTGTCTGGGCTATCAGCAATTCCGCCTTCCCATTTTGGAGATCAATGATAAAGAGGCAACTATTTTTCTTCAACCTGCTACCTATCAGCTTCAGGAAATAAAGGTAACCTATATCAGCCCGGAAGATATCATTGGCCGGATCGTATCAAAAATATCGCTTAACTATCCCAGCGATCCTGAAATAATGACCTCATTTTATCGCGAAACACTTAAACAGGATAAAAACTACATTGATGTGGCAGAGGCTGTTATGGAAATAAGAAAAGCTTCTTATGACAATACCTTTGTTGAGGATAAAGTGAAATTTATAAAAGGACGAAAAAGTTTAAATGTCAAACCTTTTCAGTTGGTAGGTTTTAAACTGCAGGGAGGGCCTTATTATATTACAAAACTTGATGTGATAAAAACACTGGATTCATTTCTTGACCCTGAATTCTCTGAGTTTTATAAATATTCACTGGATGAAATTGTTGAATTCGACAATCGCTTAACTTATGTCTTGCGGTTCAAACCCAAAGAGAAAGTGGACATTCCATTTTACCAGGGAAAAATGTGGGTTGATATGTCCTCCTTTGCCTTAATACAGGCTGAATTTGAACTAAGCCGTTCAGGATTAAAGTTTGGTCAGGAATCATTGATCAAGAAAAAGCCCAAAGATTTTTTTGTCCGTCTCCTACAGGTTAATTACTTTGTTAATTACCGCCATTCAGAAGGAAAGTGGCACTTAAGCAACGCCCAGGCATCACTCAGCCTACGCGTCAAAAGCAAAAAAGATAAAATCAATTCCCTCTTTCTAAGTACTTGTGAATTACTGATTACCGAATTTAATCCAGCTGATGGGACTCACTTTAAAAGGACCGAAATATTTAATTCGAAAGATATTTTTGCTGAAATAATTAACAATTATGATGAAGATTTTTGGCGCGATTATAATATTATTAAGCCATCTGAAGATCTGCAAAAAGAGCTTAAAAAATATTATCAGCAAAATGACTCCTTATTCAATTTAAAGGACAATTAAAAACCTCAATAATAGCAGGCCTGAAAACTACATGATTTTCAGCAAAACATGCCTATATATCAGTTGATTTAAACAATTCATAATAAGCAATATCTATAGAATAGCCGACAAATTCAACCTATGTTAAAAAAACCTAAATCAAATTTGCCACTCTGGTCAATCCTGGAACGTTGATAAACTTAATTTTTCTGCCTTGCACGTCAATCAATTGCTCTAATTTAAATTCAGAAAGTAACCTGATCACACTTTCAGTGGCAGTTCCAACCATGTTGGCCAGTTCTTCTCGGGTGAGCGAAATCTGGAGTGTGTTGGCGTTGTCAAGTTCAAAGTTTTCTTTCAGCAATAGCAGCACTTCGGCAAGTCGTTCACGCACTGATTTTTGTGCAATGTCAGTGATGTAATCGTTGGCCTCGCGCAATTCTTTACAAACGATCTGAAGCATGTGATGCGAAAACTGCCAGTTGTTTTGAATCAGGTACAAAAGTGTTTGATATGGAACGTGGCACAGGGCTGATTCCTCAATTACCTTGGCCGTGGTACAAGCCAATTCCTTGCTTAAAAGTGAACGGTATGCAATAATATCACCTTTTTTGGCAAAGCGGATAATTTGCTCTTTCCCATCGGTGCCGGTCTTAAATATTTTTAAAATACCACGTGTCACGCAGTAAAAACCTGTTAACCGGCTTCCTTCACGGTAAATAATGCTACCTTTAGTGTACAATGAACAGGTTTTGTCAAAATTTAATTGAGTAATTTCCTGTTCTGTTAGTTTTTTAAATAAATGAAATCCGGAGAGATCGCCATCCTCCTCCGTGGGTCGATTAATTGAACTTCTCATCAAGTAATATGGTTTTGTTAATAGATTTAAAAACAATCTGGGCTAAATAAATGTTTCTAACAATGATCAAACAGGTATCATATATTTAAACGTAAAATTAGCTTAATTATTCATATTTCAACATAACAGGAAGTTAATACCAAATGCGTAAATTCTTTCATCACCACAAAGGCTGTAAATTTTACATGCAAGTTACATGAGGAAACTTAGAAATAAAATATTTAAGGATGAAACAGGTAACCGGCCTGGTTTGAAAACAAAATTTAGCTTACCAATACGTTTATACATTGTATCTTTAAAATAGAACATAAACAATTAATATTTAAACAGTTATGAAATCAATTAATTTAAAATCCCTGGGCGTATTT
>Ga0209724_1002242_pt1 | contig 16670 bp, 16 predicted proteins | sample grotaG_FD_184143 | JGI IMG/M metagenome (GOLD analysis project Ga0209724, IMG submission 184143) | Glacier valley bacterial and archeal communities from Borup Fiord, Nunavut, Canada, to study Microbial Dark Matter (Phase II) -... | ecosystem: Environmental > Aquatic > Freshwater > Ice > Glacier ...
GCATCGTGAAAACACCCCTTCCCCCAACCAATAGGCGGGATACTGGATTCCTGGCTAGACCTGCCAACGGGTTCCTTTCGTGACTACGCAGGTAGCGCGCCCCTTACCAATTTAGATGCAATCACCCGGGTAGGACCAACGTACTACTTGCGTGCGTTACCGGCTCCATGCTATAATCACGACAGGAGAGCAGGCTGGGACGCGGGGATGGGTCGGATAATCCGCTAACGGGCGTGCCGGCTTGTCCAAAGCGCTCTCCCAGACGGTGGTCGCGCTGTGTGTTGGGCCGGCTGATCAACCATCACTCCCCATTCATCTGCCGCAGAGTTGGATAGATCAGGGTAACGGCGCAGAAAGTCGGGCTGTCAGTATGCGTATCCGCCTCCTCGGCGTGCATCAGGGCGAAAGCAAAACCACCAAGTTTCTCTCCATTCTTGTGGACGAGGTGTTAGCAATTGACGCGGGTAGCATCACGTCGGGCCTGACCTTCGAGGAGCAGAAGCGCTTGGCCTGGATTTTGGTCACGCATTGCCACTACGATCATATCAAAGACATCCCGATGATCGCCTTCAACACGATGCACACCAACCAGATCGAGGTCTATTGCCAAGCCGACACGCGCGAGGCGCTGGAATCGCACATCATGAACCAGAACATCTGGCCCAAGATGTACGATATTCCCCGGCCCGAAGCGCCCAGCCTGATCTTCCGCGATGTGGAGGCCGGGCGCGCCTTCACCATTGACCGCTACCGCATTCTGCCGTTGGCAATGAAGCACGCTGTCCCCACGGTCGGCTACCAAGTGGCCGCCGACGGCAAGAGCTTTTTCTTCACCTCCGACACCGGCGGCGACTGCCACCAAGCCTGGCTCCAGATCCGGCCCGATCTGCTGATCGTTGAATCCACGCTGCCTAATCGCTTGGTCCATGATGCCGATGCCTACGGCCACCTCACGCCGTCCAAGATCGCCCGCGAACTGGCCGACTTTCGCGCCGTGCGTGGCTACATTCCACGCATTGTGATCGTCCACATGGACCCTAAGCACGAAGCCGAAGTCCGCCGCGACATCGCCGCCGTCGCTGCCGAACTCAACACGCCTATCGAGATCGGCTACGAAGGCATGACGATTGACCTCTGATGGCTGATGCACCCTTCACCCCGCGCCGCATCGTTGTCGGCAGCGCCAATCCCGGCAAGATCGCGGCGGTGCAGGCGGCGGTGGACCGGCTGTGGCCGGGTGTGACCGTGCTGGGCGTGGATGTGCCGTCGGGGGTGGCCACCCAGCCGCGCGGCGAACAGGCCGGCGCGTATGGCGCATTGACGCGCGCCGCCGCCGGCCGGCAGGCCACGGATGCCGACCTCGGTGTGGGCCTGGAAGGTTGCACCGACGAGCAACCGTGGGGCGTGTGGACGCTGGCCTGGGCGGCCGTAGTGGACCGCCAGGGGCGTGTGGGTCTGGCCGCCTCAGCCCGCTGCCCGCTGCCCGCCGCGATTGCCGCCGCTATTCGTGCCGGCGGTGAACTCGGCCCCCTGATAGATGCACTCTTGGGCCAGGCCGACACCAAGCACCGGGGTGGAGCCAACGGCGCGTTCACTGCTGGGCAGCTGGGCCGCATCCCGGTGCTGGCCGACAGCGTGATCTGCGCCTGCGCGCCGTTTCTCACGCCGCAGTTCTTTGGCTCGGACGCGATGGGCTATCTGCCCGACCTGCTGGCCCAACTGGGTAGCGGTTTGCCCCCCGGCTAAAGCAACCATTTGCCCCGCTCAGACGTATTATATATAGCAGCCACCCTTTTACCGCAGAGCGGCGATTTGCTGCACCCTGTCCTAGCTACCGACCCCAGCCGACTACCCGCCGCCTAGCCAAGCCGACTACCCGACCACCTTACCCTACTACTATCCGCATCGTAGCCTCGCCACAGGGACCGCAAGGGGGAAAGGAGATCCGCGATGGATCTGATCCGCAAACTGGAGGAGTACCGGGCACAGGAGCAAGCCCTGGCCTGGTCGGGCACCTTCGCTGAGTATTTCGAGATCGTCAAAGCTAACCCACACGTCACCCAGCTATCGCATGGCCGCGTGTTCGACATGATCATGGCCGAAGGCGTGGAAGTGGGCAAGCGTGGCGAGACGCGCTACAACTTTTTCCATGATCAAATCTTTGGCCTTGACCGCCCCTTGCAACAGATCGTCGAATATTTCAACTCGGCGGCCCAACGGCTTGAAGTCCGCAAGCGCATCCTGCTGCTGATGGGGCCGGTGGGCGGCGGCAAATCCACCATTGTCACCCTGCTCAAGCACGGCCTAGAAGCCTACAGCCGCGCGGAACGGGGCGCGCTCTATGCCATCGCCACTTGCCCGATGCACGAAGAGCCACTGCACCTGATCCCGCCCAGCCTGCGGCCCGACTTCGAGCGCGAATACGGCATCTACATCGAGGGCGACCTCTGCCCACGCTGCCGCTACGATCTGGAACATACCTGGGACGGCCACATTGAGCGCGTGCCGGTCCATCGCATCGCGCTGAGTGAGAAAAATCGCATCGGCATTGGCACTTTCTCTCCCTCCGATCCCAAGAGTCAAGATGTTAGTGAACTGGTCGGCTCCATTGATCTCTCCACCATCGGCGAAGTCGGTGCGGAAAGCGATCCCCGTGCCTATCGTTTCGACGGCGAGCTGAACATCGGCAATCGCGGCATTGTTGAGTTTGTGGAGATGCTCAAGTGCCTATCAGGCGCAACTCTGCTGTTTACGAGTCAGGGTACTCGTCGTCTCGACTCGTTCGCCGCAGCAGGTCATGAGCCGGGAACATCACGCGAACTCAGTATACCGTTGGCGAGTAGTACCGGAGTGGAAACGGCTACGCACCTCTATCATTCAGGGATTGCTGCTACAAAACAGATTACCACACGACGCGGTTACACATCGGAAGGCACCCATGAACACCGGATCTTAGTGGTCAATGAAGACGGCGTACAGGTCTGGCGGCGGCATGATGAGCTACAGGTAGGCGACTGGCTTGTACTGCAAAAGGGTCAGAACATCTGGGGAACTGATGTGCCGTTTACTTGGCAGCATACCCATAAAGGGGCCAAGCCATTACGCATCCCCGAACAGATGACACCAGAACTGGCCCGCTGGCTCGGTTATCTCACTGCGGAAGGGGATACACAATCCGCTGGGGCCGTGCGTTGCGCCAGTATAGAGCCGGAACTACGTGAGGATTACAGCCGCCTCACTCACGAACTGTTCGGTCTGACGACACGGCTGTACACAAAAACCATCGTGATCAACAGCGCTCTCTTGCTTCGTTTCCTCACCTATTTGGGCTTCCACACAGGAGCATACAACAAGCAAATCCCCTGGTGTGTATTGGAATCCTCACGCGAGTGTGCGTTGGAGTTCTTAAGTGGCTATTTCGCAGGTGACGGCACGGTAGGAATTCAGGGTCGTCTATCGTGGACAACGGCTTCCATTCAGCTGGCAGAGCAACTACAGGTTCTGCTGCTTAACCTTGGAATTATGTCACGTCGCTTTACAACGGTCCAAAAGGCCGGCAAAGACGGACGGCCCACGAGTTACTGGAATGTCTTGGTAGCGAGCGAGGATGCAGATCGCCTTGCGGCCATGATGCCTCTGCTACCCATACGCAAGCACGCCACCTATATATTGCGTAGTGGGCAACAGCCACGTTATGGCCGTACCGATCTTGTGCCTTATACAACGAATTACTGGATGACGATCTCCGATGAACTACAGAGGATGGTGATCACACAGGCACAGGCAGTCGGTGGCTCCGGCTATCATAAGCGGATAGGTGCCCACCAAATCCTGGGTGAAGACTACACTAATCTCCATATGCTACGAACAGGTAGCAATACCTGTACCCGCACAATGGCGATGAAACTGTTAGTCAAGTTGGAAGGTTATATCGCGCCACCTGTTGGTTTGACCGCCCTCCTTAACCCCGCGCAGTTCTACGACGAAGTAGTAGCTATTGAGGATGGCGAAGCTGACTGCTGGGATTTTCACGTTCCAGGATCCAATACGTTCATTGCCAATGGCTTCATCAACCACAACTGTGATGAGCGGTTCCTGTATGTGTTGCTGACCCTAACGCAGGAGCAGAACATCAAGACCGGGCGCTTTAGCATGATCTACGCGGACGAAGTGGTAGTGTCGCACACCAACGAGACCGAGTACACGGCGTTCGCCGCCAACAAAAAGTCGGAGGCGCTGCAAGACCGCGTGATCCTGGTGCGCGTGCCCTATAACTTGCGCGTCAGCGACGAAGTGCGGATCTACGAGAAGCTGCTGCGGCAAAGCGTATTGCAGCACGTCCACATCGCGCCGCATACCCTGCGCGTGGCCTCCACCTTTGCCGTGCTGTCGCGCCTGGAGCCGTCGAAAAAGGCCGGTATGAGCCTGATGAAAAAACTGCGCCTCTACGACGGCGAAGAGGTCGAGGATTTCAAGGTCAAAGACGTGAAAGAGTTGCAAGACGAAGCAGTACGCGAGGGCATGGATGGCATTTCGCCGCGCTATATCATCAACCGCCTGTCGAGCGCGCTGGTGCGCGAGGGCGTGACTTGCATCAACCCGATTGACGCGCTGCGGGCGTTGCGCGACGGCCTGGAACAACACACCAGTGTGGGCCGCGACCAGCGCGAGCAGTACCTGAACCTGATCGCGGAGGCGCGCAAAGAGTACGACGATTTGGCGAAAAAAGAGGTGCAACGCGCCTTTGTCTACTCCTACGAAGAGGCGGCGCACACGCTGCTCAACAACTACCTCGACAACGTGGAAGCCTATTGCAACAAGCAGAAACTGCGCGACGCGATCACCGAAGAGGAGCTGGAGCCGGACGAGACGTTGATGCGGGCCATCGAAGAGCAGATCGGCGTGTCGGACAACGCGAAGAAAGCCTTCCGCGAAGAGATCCTGATCCGCCTCAGCAGCCTCGCCCGGCGCGGTCAGCGGTTCGACTACACTAGCCATGAGCGGCTGAAAGAGGCCATCGAAAAGAAGCTGTTCTCCGACCTGCGCGATGTGGTCAAGATCACCACCTCGGCCCGCACGCCCGACCCGGAGCAGCTTCGTAAAATCAACGAGGTGGTGGACCGCCTAGTGCGCGACCACGGCTACTGCCCCGTCTGCGCCAATGCGCTGCTGACCTATGTCGGCTCGCTGCTCAATCGTTAGGCGCGTTTTCACCACGGAGACACGGAGGTTTTTACGGGATTTCGTTTGCCGTGTCGCCGTGGTGAAGACCCATACATAGAGGGGCACAATGAACGAACGCTGTGCCATATTACAAATCGTTGCCGACGCGACGTACCCCGTAGGTTGGTATAACATTGCCACGCGCTTACCGGCGCAAGGCATCATACTGACCACCAATCTGATTGCTGTGTTAGACACAATGGTGAGGGACGGTCTCCTTTCGCACGAGGCGCGCCCTGGCTACCCGCATGGTGTGTATCTGCTTACCGCCGGCGGCCAAGAACTGCTGATGCGCGACAGTTCGGTAGCGTGTTAGCGCATCCTATAGCGCAATCACTTGAACCGATAGCGCGTTTTTCAACACGGAGACACGGAGACACGGAGATTTTAATGGGATTTCGTTACGGAGGCACTTTGGGTTTCAACACGGAGACACGGAGACACGGAGATTTTAATGGGATTTCGTTTGCTGTGCCGTGGTGAATACCCATACACAACGGGAGGACGGATCAGACGGAGACCCCTATAAAAATCTCCGTGTCTCCGTGTCTCCGTGTTGAAACCGAAAGCGCCTCCATGTTGAAACCCAAAGTGTCTCCGTGTTGAAACCGAAAGCAAGAGGCAACCCATGACTGACCTCAGCTTCACCGCCATCGGCCACGATGACTGGTCCCTGCACCGCAAAGGACCGGCGGATCAGCAACGCCATCAGCAGAAGATCAAAGAGGCCGTTCGCAAGAACCTGGGCCAGATTGTCAGCGAAGAGAGCATCATCCTGTCGGATGGACAGAAGACGATCAAGGTGCCGATCCGCTCACTTGACGAGTACCGCTTCCGCTTCGACCACAGCAGCGGGCAACACACCGGCGCGGGCGACGGCGACTCGCAAGTGGGCGATGTGATCGGGCGGGCGGGCGGGCGCAAGGCACGCGGCGCAGGCCGGGGGCCGGGCGAAGCCGGCGACAGCCCCGGCGACGACTACTACGAGGCCGAGATCAGCATTGATGAACTGGCCGCGCTGATTTTTGCGGATCTGGGCCTGCCCAATCTGGAAGAGAAGCGGCAGCAGGAACTCGAAAGCGAGGCGGTGCAGTTCGTAGACGTGCGACGCACCGGCATCTTGCCCAACCTCGACAAGCGGCGCACGATCCTGGAGAATATCAAGCGCAACGCCGCCAAAGGCGACCCCCACTTCGGCGGAGTCATCCGCGACGATCTGCGCTTCAAGACCTGGGATCAGCGCGTGGAGTACCAGTCCAATGCAGTAGTCATTGCCATGATGGACACCTCGGGCTCAATGGGCGAGTTCGAGAAATATATCGCCCGCTCGTTCTACTTCTGGATGGTGCGCTTCCTGCGGACCAAATATCAGCAGGTGCGGATCGTGTTCATCAGCCACCACACCGAGGCCAAAGAGGTTACGGAGCAGGAGTTTTTCCATCGCGGCGAGAGCGGCGGCACCCAGGTGTCGGCGGCCTACGAGTTGGCCCTGCGGATCATCGCCGACCGCTTCCCGCCCAGCGACTGGAACATCTATCCCTTCCACTTCTCCGACGGCGACAACCTGCCCTGGGATAACGACCTCTGCGTGAGCCTAGTGCGCCGCCTGATGGAGCAGTGCAACCTCTTCGGCTACGGCGAGATCCGCGAGGGCTATCGTGGAGCGACCAGCACGCTGATGTCGGCCTTCAATAAGATCCACGAGCCGAAGTTTATGGCCGTCACTATCAGCGACAAGAAGGAAGTCTACCCAGCGCTGAAAAAGTTCTTTCATGACCGCGCCGTACCGGCCTAACCCCGCGCAATAATCTCCGTGTCTCCGTGGTGAGCCGCCGAGACCGAAGGGAGGCACCTCACCGATGGACGATCCTGATGTAGCCGCCTTAGAAGCGGCGCTGGGCGAGATTTGGGCCATCGCCCGGCGTTTTGGCCTGGACCCCACCCCGACCCAATTCGAGTTGGTGCCTGCCGCGATCATGTACGAGTTCGGCGCGTATGGCCTGCCCGGTCGCTTCGCCCACTGGTCGTTCGGCAAGGGCTACTACCGCATGAAAACGCAGTATGACTACGGCCTGAGCAAAATCTACGAGATGGTGATCAACGCCAACCCGGCCTATGCCTTCCTGATGGACAGCAACAGCGTGCTGCAAAACAAGCTGGTCATTGCTCATGTGCTGGGCCACACTGACTTTTTTAAGCATAACGCCTACTTCGCACGGACCAATCGCGGCATGGTCGAAAGCGTGCGCCTGCACGCCGAACGTATCCGCCAATATGAGTTCGACCACGGCACGGACACGGTGGAGCGGTTCCTTGACGCGGCGCTGGCGATCCAAGATCATATAGACCCGCACTTGCGCTTCGCTGCCGCCCCACCGACTCCCGCCGCGCCGCCGCGTACCAACCCCGGCAGTCCCTACGCCGACCTGTGGGAGCTGGGCGACGAGGCCACCGCCGCACGAGACCAGGATGCGGCCACGCGACAGGCACAAGCCCTGGCGCCCGCCCGTTTCCCCGCCGCGCCCGAAGCCGACCTGCTGCGCTTCCTGGCCCAGCACGCGCCCGATTTGGCTCTCTGGCAGCGCGACATCCTTGAAATCGTGCGCGCCGAAATGCTCTACTTCGTGCCGCAGATGCAGACCAAGATCGTGAACGAAGGATGGGCCTCGTTTCACCACGCCCGCATCCTGCGCGAATTGGACCTGACCGATGCGGAGACGGTGGAGTTCGCCAACCTGAACGCGGGGGTGATCGCGCCGCACCGCCGCAGCATTAATCCCTATCACCTGGGGGTCAAGCTGCTGGAAGACATTGAGCGGCGCTGGGACCAGCCCAGCCCGGAGCTACAGGCGCGCGGCATCCAGCCGGGCAGCGGGCGCGCCAAGCTGTTCGAGGTGCGCGAACTCGAAAACGACCTCTCACTGCTGCGGAACTACCTGACCAAAGCGTTGGTCGAAGAGCTGGATCTCTACCTCTACGAGCGGCAGGGCAACGAGTGGATCATTGTTGAGAAAAACTGGGAGAAGGTGCGCGACGGCTTGGTGGACGAAATGACTAACTTCGGCAACCCGCTGATCGTGGTGGACAACGCGGACCACCGTCGCAGCCGCGAACTCTACCTAGTCCACCGTCATGAAGGCCGCGACCTTGACCCGCCCTATGCCGAAAAGACGCTGGCTTATGTGCAGCAGATTTGGGGCCGCCCCGTCCACCTCGAAACCGTGCTGAACAGCGACCGCGTGCTGTTCTCGCACGACGGCACGAAAGCCGCCCGCACGGAGTTATAAGGCCATAGATTTGCCGCAATCGGCGGCGTTGTGGGATAATAGAGGGACGAAGATCCCAGCAACCCACCTGAGACAGGAGCAAGCCCGTGATGATCGCTACAGTAACTCCTCCAGAGATCGCTCCCCTAACCTCCAGTGAACCGGCGCAAGAAAGCGTTCCCGCGCCAACAGCCGTCACCACGCCAACTCGCTGGCTCTTTACCGTCGCGCAGTTTGAGCGCATGGGCGAAACCGGCATCTTGCACGAAGACGACCGCGTGGAATTGATCGAGGGAGAAATGGTCAAAATGCCACCCATCGGATCGGGTCATTCATCCTCAGTAGATGACTTGGGGATGCTGCTAAGTCGTCGGGTGGGCGACGTGGCTAGAATCAGCAGCCAAAATCCGCTCCATCTGACCGAGCGGTCCCAGCCGCAGCCCGATGTGACCGTGCTACGGCCCCGCGCCGACCGCTACGCCGAGTCGCTTGCCACGCCGACGGACGTGCTATTGCTGATCGAAGTGGCCGATAGTTCGCTGGTCTATGATCGGCAGGTGAAGTTGCCGCTCTACGCCCAGGCCGGCATTCCCGAAGTCTGGATCGTCAACCTGGGGGCGAAAACGGTGGAGCAGTACACCCAGCCCCTGGACGGCGTGTATGGCGCACTGCGAACCGCCGAACACGGCGACACCGTGACCCCGACCCTCCTCCCCGACCTCACACTGCAAGTCGCCGCCATCATCGTGTAAGGAGCAACACCGCTATGGTAACCACGATAACCCCTCCCGCAGTCATACCGGCACCCCCCACGGAGCGCACCGTTACCCCGCTGCCGGCACTTCCGGCGGCCATGCCCACCCGGTGGCGGCTCACGGCGACCCAGTTTGAGCGCATGGGCGCGACCGGCATCCTACACGAAGACGACCGCGTGGAGCTGATCGAAGGAGAACTCATCGCTATGTGCGCTATGGGCAGTCGCCATGTTTCCTCAGTCAATGACCTTAATACGCTCTTGATTGAACGATTAGGTAGGCAAGTGGTCGTCAGCATCCAAAACGCGCTCCAAGTAAACGAGTTTACGGCCCCGCAACCGGATGTGACCGTGCTGCGGCCCCGCGCCGACCGCTACGCCGAGTCGCTTGCCACGCCGGCGGACGTGCTATTGCTGATCGAAGTGGCCGATAGTTCGTTAGCCCAAGATCGGCAGGTGAAGTTGCCGCTCTATGCTCAGGCCGGCATTCCCGAAGTCTGGATCGTCAACCTGGCCGCGAAAACGGTGGAGCAGTACACCGAACCGGCCAATGGCACCTACAAGACCTTGCGGACCGCCGAACACGGCGACACTGTGACCCCGACCCTGCTGCCCGCCCTCACACTGCAAGTCGCCGATATGATTGCGTAAGGAGGACCAGCGCCATGACCACCATCTTGATCGGCCAATCAGCCACGCAGCAGCCACTACGCCGCTTTACCGTAGCCGAATATCAGCGGATGGATGAATTTGGGATTTTCCATCCCGAAGAGCGCGTGGAGCTGATCGAGGGAGTGATTATTGACCACTCCAATCCGCCGAACTATCGGCTTTTCACGGTAGACGAGTTTGAGCGCATGGTAGAGGTCGGTATCTTGCGCGAAGACGAACGCATCGAATTGATTAGAGGGGAGATCGTTCGTATGGCACCGATTGGCAAGCGACACAATGAATGTGTGGACTTACTGAATGAAATCATAGGGGAGCAATTAAGAAAGACCGTGCGCCTGCGTATACAGGGATCGATCTCGCTGCAGCAGCGGGTACAGCCACAGCCAGATGTGCTGGTGCTGAGGCGGCCCGCCGAGTCGTATGGCACAGTAGCTGCTACCGCTGCCGATGTATTATTGTTGATCGAGGTTTCGGATCGCACCCTGGACTATGACCGCACAGTAAAACGGTCGCTCTATGCCCAGGCCGGCATCCCCGAATATTGGATCGTCAACCTGAACGACAATAGGGTGGAAATCTACAGCCAACCGATAGGCAGTACATATCAGCAGGCGCGCATCGCCACGCCTAGTGAGAGCATCACGCCTGCGCTACTGCCGGATCTCACCCTCCAAGTCGCTGACATCATCGCGTAAGGAAGGGAGGGGTCTAATGGTTACCGTGCAGATTCAAGCGCAGCTGTCGAAAGATGACCTGCTCCAAGCGGTGCAGCAGTTGGATACGCCCGACTTGGAGCAATTTGTCGCCGCAGTCGTGCTGATCCAGGGACAACGCCGCGCGCCGAGCCTCCCACAGGCCGAGACGGCGTTGCTGCTCAAAATTAACGAGGGTGTACCTGCCGAACTACAGCGTCCCTATAAAGCCTTGATTGCTAGACGGCGGGCGGGTACGCTACAGGCGGATGAACAGGACGAGCTGCTACGACTGAATGAGCAAGTAGAACAAATCCAGGTGCAACGGGTGGAGTGCTTGGTGGAACTGGCCCAATTACGCCAAATGCCCTTGCGGGATTTAATGGCGAGCCTGGGTATCCAACATTTGCCGTATGAGTGAAAAGCGCGTCACCTTACGGCAAAAGCAGATCATTGCTGAACGCGCTAACTACTGCTGTGAGTACTGTCTTACGCAGAGTGATTACGGGGTCGATCCGTTCGCAGTAGAACATATCCAGCCTATTGCCGGCGGTGGCAAAACAGCGCTTGATAATTTAGCTTTGGCTTGTCAAAGTTGTAACAATCACAAGTTCACAAAAACAGTTGCACTCGATTCTGGAACGGATACTATAGTGCCTTTGTACAATCCACGCCAAGATCGCTGGGATGACCACTCTGAGTGGAGTGCAGACTTTTTGACGATCATCGGCCTTACTCCCACTGGGCGCGCCACGATAGAATTGCTGCGCGTGAACCGCACCGAAGTGGTCAATCTGCGCCGCGTGTTACGCCTAGTCGGAGAACACCCACCCAGTACGGTAAAGAGAGATCGTTAGGCCCATAGAGCGCGCTAACCCCAGGTCCTATGACCCAATGCTTAAACCCTTGCGCCCCCTTCGCATCCTGTTGTCGGCCCTGGTCGGCGTGATTCTCGTGTTAGGAGTCTGGTCCATGCAGCCACAGCCGCCGTCCCCTTTTCACAAGCCGCCCAGCCAGGGGCGCGTGCGCGTCAGCGGGCGGGAGCTGCTGGTGGACGGGCAGCCGTTCCAGATTCGCGGCGTGGGCTACTCGCCGGTGCCGATTGGCCGGCGGGTGGGCGAACATGATATGTATGCGGACCCCGCCCTCTGGGGGCGCGACCTGCCGGCGCTGCGCGCGCTGCACGCTAACACGATCCGCACTTGGAGCGAAGTCACTAGCCACGATCTGCTGCGCGCCGCCTATAACGACGGGCACGATCCGATCTACACGATCATGGGCTTCTGGGTCGAACCCAGCCTGGACTTGCACGATCCCGCCGTGCGCGCCGACCTGATCGCCCGCTTCCGCCGCTACGTGGCGACCTATAAGGACGAGCCGGGCGTGCTGCTGTGGGGAGTGGGCAACGAGGTCAATATGGGCTATCGCGGCGCGAAGCGCGACTGGTACAGCCTGCTGAACGATCTAGGTCAGGCTGCCTACGCGGTGGAAGGGGCGACCTATCACCCCGTCGCCACGGCCAACTGGGAGATCCTGGCGATTGGCGATGCCCAAGCCGGAGCGAGCGATGCGGATCTGCCGGGTCTGGATCTGTGGGGGCTGACCGCCTACCGTGGTCGCGACTTTGGCGATCTGTTCACGGCCTATGCGGCGCGCAGCCAAAAACCGCTCTGGATCGCTGAGTTCGGCGTGGATGCCTGGGATGCGCGGGCCGGACGCGAAGATGCCGCCGCCCAAGCCGACTATGACGGCGCGCTCTGGGACCAAATTGCCGCCCACAGCGCGGTGGCGGTCGGCGGCACGGTCATGGCCTATATGGACGAGTGGTGGAAAGCCGGCAACCCGCACGCCCAGACCCCCGGCGGCTTCCCCAACCCCTTCTTCCCCGACGGACGCATGGACGAAGCCTACTTCGGCCTCGTTGCCGTGCGCTCTGCGCCCAGCGGCGGTCCCGATGCGCTGCTGCCGCGCACCGCCTATTATGCCCTGCAAACTCGTTGGGCCCGCTAGGCGGGATTGACACGGCGATGTTTTGTATGTACAATGTCATTACATCTTGGCTCCGTTAGCCACCCGAAGGACGTGAGTAGTGCCGACATTCGACCAGATTGAGGACTTTGACTGGCTGCCTGAACTGGAGGAGAAGATCCTCGTCAAGCACGGCGTTGCGCGCAACGAAGTAGAAGAGTGCTTCTTCGCGCCGGGCTACAAGATACTACAGGGTGAGAATAGCAAGTATCAACTGTTCAGCCGCTGCGAAAGCGGCAGATACTTACTGGTTGTTTATGTATGGAAGGGGAAGCTGCTTCGGATAATCAGCGCCCGTGATATGATCGACCGAGAGCGCAAATATTACCGCCAGAAATGAGGTTCATAATGTCCAAAATCCCTGAGTTTAAGACCATACTAGAAGAATCGGACTTCTGGGACACCCATAGCCCATTAGAGTTTCCTGACGAATTCACGGAAGTGGATGTGATCTTCGTAGACGCACGCCCCAAAAAGATCCCGGTGTCTATGCGGCTGGACCGAGCAATGGTCTCCAAGCTAAAAGCCATTGCGCGCCAACAAGGCATCGGCTATCAGACGCTGATTCGGATGTGGCTGCTGGAACGGCTGGCCGCGCAAGCGGGTGAGACTGTCGGGGTGAAGGAATCCGCTGGAGCCTACCATGTCCCAAATCCCTGAGTTTAAGACCCTGCTGGAAGAATCGGACTTCTGGGACACCCATAGCCCATTAGATTTTCCCGACGAATTCACGGCAGTGGATGGGATCTTTGTAGACGCACGGCCCAAGAAAATCCCAGTGTCTATATGGCTGACCGCGCAAGCGGTGGAGGCCGCCGGGGTGAAAAGACCCGCCGGAGCGTCCCAAGCCGACAGCCCCTGAGTGGCGGCGGCGCGATCAGGTGGGGTCGCTCCGGCGGGTCTGCTGGACGACTGTTTTGGTGGCTTCGCTTGCCACCATCATGCGGCCCACCGTGCCAAGCGAGGTGAGGCGGCGGTCTATGTGGTTATAGGCCGCGCCCCCGCCCAGTTCTTCCCAGGCCAGTTGGCGAACCAACGCAGTCACCAAATCAATACTGGCGACCGTCTGCTCATCCGTTAGCCCGCTGGCGCGGCTGGTCTCAACCATACGCACAAAATACGGCCGGCTGAGGGTCGCCGACGATTCGCGCAGCCAGCCGAGCATATTATCCAGGCCGGCATCCACCACCGCCCGCACAGTGGCTTCCAACGTCGCACTACGCGGCACGCCCTGCGCCTGGAGCCGCGCCAAGTGGGCGACGACGATGCGATCCAGTAGCACCGCCCGCTTGTGCGTGACGAGGCGGATGAGTTCATCTTGCGGTTCCGCTTGCATCAGCCATTACTCCCCATTGTGCATGGGCGCAGATCGCACACCCACGCCCCATCATTCCCCCAGGCGCATTATAGCACAGCCGCGTCCGCTCGGCTAGGGATATGAGCGGCGCCTTGTTGCACTGGATCAGGGTGCAGATACTTGCCTGCGCTTGACCCCGAAGCGCGAAAGGGTGTATAGTAACGCTATATGCCTATTGTCGGAACCAGCCTGCGCCCGTCTCGCTGCGGAGACGGTGTTGCCTCGCCTCAATGTTGCGGCCCCGCTAGTTCCTCTGAGAATCCCGTAACGAACGGAGGATGATTCTGTGGTCCATTCTACGATTACGCGCCCGGCCCAACCCGGCGCAACGGCGGATCTGCCGGCTGCTGGGCGGCACGGCTATTTTTCCACGCTGGTCGAAACCGTTTTCCCCCTTAGCGAAGCCGATTTGGGAGAGCGCAGCCAGGAGCGCGCTGAATTGGCCGGGTTGAGCGTCCAGGATCTGCTGGCCGCTTATGCCTGCATGAAGTTGTCGCGCGAGATTGATAAAATGGAGACGCTGCTCCATCGCTCCGGCAATCTGTGGTTCAGCATTGCCGGCGCGGGCAAAGAGGCGCTCAACGTGGCGGTCGGGATGCACTTGCGCGCCGACGACATCAAGTTCCCCTACTACCGCGACCATGCGCTGGCCCTCTGGTCGGGCATTCCGATGCTCGATCTGCTGCGCCAGGGCACCGCCTCGCGCTTCGATCCGATGTCGGGCGGGCGGCAAATGACCAGCCACTTCGGGTCGCGCGAGTTCAACTACCCCACCGGCAGCACCATGACCGGCTCGCAGTGCTTGCCTGCCGCCGGGCGCGCCGAGGCGTTGAAGTTGGAGCGCAAGCTGGGGACCAAAGTTAGCGACGCGCAACCGGATACCATTGTGTACACCTCGTTGGGCGACGGCACCACTTCGGAAGGCGAAGTCGAAGAGGCCATCCGCGATGCGGTCCGCAATATGGTGCCACTGCTGATCGTGATCGAAGACGACGAATGGGCCATTTCCACGCCGGTCGAAACGAATGTGCCGGGTGGCGACCTGAGCAAGATGTACCGCCAGTACGAGCATATCGGCCCCCATCATCACCTGGAACACATCGGCGTGGACGGCACCGACTTCATCGCCACTTACCGGGCGGCGGGCGAAGCGGTGGCCTACTTGCGCGCGGCCAAAGGGCCGGTGTTGTTCCACGCCAAAGTGACCCGCCCTCTCAGCCACTCGTCGGCGGATACGCAAGCCTATTACCGCAACGCCGGCGACTTGGCCGCCGAGGAAGCGCGCGATCCGCTCACGCGCATGGTGGCGCTGCTGGACGGCTATAGCTTCGGGGCCGCGCGGCTGGCCGAACTTGACGGGCTGATCCTGCGCGAAGTACGCCAAGCCGCCAACACCGCTACCGCCGAGCCGAAAGCCGACCCGGCGACGATCCTCAATCATATCACGGCCAGCCCGCTGTTGGTGGATGTGAACGATTTGCGCCTACGTGATGTACCGCCGCCGGCCAGCGCGCCAGATGCCGAGCGCATCCCGATGCGCGATATGATCAACCGCGTGCTGATCGAAGAGATGGCGCGCAACGACCGTATCGTGGTCTTCGGCCAGGATGTCGCCGACTATCCGCAGCCCGGCGATCATACGGGCATGAAGGGCAAGGGCGGCGTGTTCCACGTCACCCGCGGCGTGGGCGCAGCCTACCCGGATCGCGTCTGGAATGCGCCACTGGCCGAAGCCACCATCCTGGGCACAGCCATGGGCTACGCGGTGGGCGGCTGGCTGCCGGTGATCGAGATCCAGTTCCGCGACTATATCCACCCCGGCTGGCAGCAGTTGGTGGACGAAATCGCCACCCAACGCTGGCGCTCCAACGGCACCTTCTCCTGCCCGATGGTGATTCGCGTGGCTTATGGCGATTATCTGGGCGGTGCAGGTGCGATCTGGCACAGCGAAGCGGCGGTCGGGCCGATTGCCCACTATCCCGGCCTGCGCGTGGTGGTGCCCGGCAATGCCGCCGATGCCGCCGGCCTGCTGCGCGAGGCGATGGCCTCCGGCGATCCGGTGGTCTTCCTGGAATGCAAGTCGCAGTACGAAGCGCACCCGGCCCGTTCGCCCTACCCCGGCCCGGATTATCGCGTGCCGTTTGGTGTGGCGCGCAAGCACCAAGAGGGCGAGGATCTGACCATCGTGACCTATGGCAACCTGTTGCCGCGCGCGACCGTCGCGGCCCAACGCCTGGAAGACGAACTGGCTGTTTCGTGCGAAATCATTGACCTCCGCACGGTAGATGCCGGCTACGACCGCAACGCGATCTTGGAGTCGATCCAGAAGACGGGCCGCGTGCTGGTGGCCGATGAGGATCGGCCCATCGGCGGCTTCGGCAGCTCGGTCATCGCCGACATCGCCACGCAGTGGTCGCACCTACTGAAAAGCCCGATTGGGCGCGTCTGCCCCAAGTTCACCCGCGTGTCCTACGGGCCGGCGGGCGAAAAAGCGATCATGCCCAGCCCCGATAGCGTGTTCGAGGAAGCCAAGCGCATTCTGGGGCTATAGGTATCAGGTGTTAGGTATCAGGTATCAGGTATCAGGAGACGACGACGTAGCGCTGACGACGCACTTTCAACTGTCGCGCCGTACCGTCTCCTGACCCTTGACCCCTGACCCCTGACCCCTGATACCT
>Ga0209724_1002243_pt1 | contig 16668 bp, 12 predicted proteins | sample grotaG_FD_184143 | JGI IMG/M metagenome (GOLD analysis project Ga0209724, IMG submission 184143) | Glacier valley bacterial and archeal communities from Borup Fiord, Nunavut, Canada, to study Microbial Dark Matter (Phase II) -... | ecosystem: Environmental > Aquatic > Freshwater > Ice > Glacier ...
GAAGCCTGAGACAAAAAGCAAGGTACGAGCCATTGACTCATACCTTGCTTTTTACTGTTTTTGCCGGACGAGTCAAGACTCGTCCGGTACATATTGGTTAGTGGTGCTTACTTGGTAGCGGCGGCGGTTGCCAACGTCACTGCGGGCAATGCTGCGGCGGTGCTGGCAGCGGTCGCTACTTGCGTGGCTGACGTGGTGGGCGGTACGGCGGACAATGTGACTGTGACGGTCAGGTTCTGGCTGCTGCGCTGATAGGTCAACACCACAGAGTCACCTGCTTTGTGATTCTGGATACGCGTGCGCAGATCATTCACGCTTGTTATTGGCGTGTTATCAATCGCAACGATCACATCACCGATTTGCAGCTTGGCGGTTTCTGCTGGCGTACCCGGCTTGACCTGAAGAATGCTTATACCGCACGCCTGAACGTTCTCACCGGAAATGCCCAGATAGCCGGCGTTCGCGGACAAAGGCGTAGGCGTCGCAACGTTAGTCGCAACAGCGACGGTGGCAGCAGTTGTCGCGGCGGCACTCGCAGCACTGGTGGCGGCCATGGTGGCAACTGCCGTACCTTTGACGCACGCAGCAAATGAACCGGCAGCGGCGCTCGTCGTGGCGACCATACTGGTTGCCGCCATACTGGTCGCGGCCATCGTCATGCTCGTTGTGGAAGCCATAGTCGCAACCATGCTCGCCATGCTGGTAGCAGCCATGCTGGATGCCATCGTTGCCGCAGTCGTGGCTTTGGTGGTCGCAACCATGCTCGCAGCCATTGTTGCCGCAGATGTAGCGCTCGTCGTGGCAACCATGCTGGACGCCATTGTTGCGCTTACGGTTCCAACGTTCATCGTTGCGCCAACGGTAGCCGTCGCCTGAACTGCTAAGGAGGTACGTGCAGCTCCCAGGCTGGCAAATCCCATAACTACTACGGCGGCACCGATCAGGCTTGTTTTCAAGAACTTAGAAGGCATTGAATCTCCTCGATTGACAGGTGAATTTTTGTGTCGATTTATAATAGCAAACGATGTGCCCTTTTGAAAGGACAGTTTTGAACAACCGCTTGCCAGACCGATTGCCAGCATTCGCAGCGCCCCGCAAGCTATGTTACACTGTGCGCTTATTCGCAATTTTATTCCGAAAAGCCGCCACAAACTGGTCGCTGTAAATTGGCCGTTATGAATTGGACTGTGCATGAGACACTTTATTAGCCTCACCGATTGGTCACGCGACGAACTCTATGAACTGCTGACACTGGCAAGCGATCTCAAGCGTGAATGGTGCGCCGGTGGCAATCGTCCGCTGCTGGCCGGGCGCGTACTGGCGATGGTCTTTCAAAAGCCGTCACTGCGTACACGAGTCAGTTTCGATGTGGCGATGCTGCATTTAGGCGGCCATGCACTGTACCTGAGTCCGCAGGAAGTCGGCTTAGGTGCGCGTGAAAGCATCCCGGATGTAGCGCGCGTGCTGAGCGGTTATACGCAAGCGATCATGGCACGTGTGTTCGATCACGCAGACCTGTTGGAACTTGCGAAGGCCAGCACCGTCCCTGTGATCAACGGCTTGAGCGATCGCGAACACCCCTGTCAGACGATGGCCGATCTGTTCACTTTATATGAACAGTTCGGCCACCTGAACGGCCTTACCATTGCGTATGTAGGCGATACCAACAACGTTACACGTTCGTTGGCGCTCGGTGCGGCGCATTTTGGAATGCACATGCGGGTCGCCAGCCCACGCGGATACGCTCCGAACGCCGACTTTTTAGCGATGGCCGAGGCGTTTGATCTGGCGCTTGATGTATTTGAAGACCCGCGTGAGGCCGTGCGCGGTGCCGATGTGATCTATACCGATACGTGGGTGAGCATGGGTCAGGAAGGCGAAACCGAGACGCGCCAGCAAGTTTTCCCGGCCTATCAGGTCAACAGCGCACTGCTCAGTGCCGCGTCCACGCATGTCGTCGTGATGCACTGCTTGCCCGCCCATCGTGGTCAGGAGATCACCGACGAAGTGGCCGATGGGACTCATTCCGTGTTATTCACGCAAGCCGAAAACAGATTGCACGCGCAAAAAGCGATTCTCGTCCGGTTGATGGCGCAAGTGCCCGCAGAGGATAATCTATAAAATGGCTCGTAATCGCGAAATCTACACACGCGCAATCGAGAGCGGTGATAGTGCCGCCTGGGATCAGGACTGGAAGACGGCGATCAGCGCTTACGCACGCGCGATCCAGGAAGTGCCGGATGATCCCGACGCGCACAACAGTTTAGGCTTAGCGCTGTTGCAAGCGCGCCGCTATGAAGATGCGCTGAAAGTTTATACGCGCGCACATCAGCTATCGCCGGACGATCCGCTGCCGCTTGAAAAAAGCGCCGACGTGCTGGAACGGCTCGGACGGCTCAAAGAGGCGGCGCAGCAGTATATCAGCGTGGCCGATGTATATCTAGGTCAGCGCGATCTGGAAAAGGCGATCGGCAATTGGGAGCGCGCTACCCGTTTGACGCCCGGTCTGATGCAGATTCACATGCGGCTCGCACAAAGTTATGAGCGTACCGGCCAGCGTAAAGGGGCTGTGCGCGAATATCTGACGCTGGCCTTCAACTTTCGCGCGAACGGCGATACGCCCAAAGCACTGCAAGCGGTGGAGCGCGCTTTGCGCCTCGATCCAATGAATCCGCAAGCGTTGAATACTAAACAGGCGCTCGAATCAGGTGGCGATGTCTTTGTTCCGCAGGAAACGGAAGGCCGCGCCAATACTGAACAGCGCGACGGTTTCGAGCATCAAGCGGCGCGCGAATCAGTGGGTGACTCCGATCCGCGCGGGCCATTAGGCGAAGCAACCGAAAAGGCGCTCGCTGATCTGGCGGAGTATGTGCTCAACAGCGATCTGACCGCTTCCAGTGGGCAAGCCATTCAGGGCATTGAACTTCAGAAAATCGGCGAAAACGCGCAGGCCATTAACGCTTTTTTGCGCGCTGAAGCTGGTGGCACACGGCATCCCGCGCTGTCCATGTCGTTGGGCGCATTATACGTCTTGCAAAAGCAGTGGAGCGAGGCGATCGTACTGCTTGAGAAAGTCAAGGAAACGTCGGATTACGCGGCGGGCGCGGCACATGGCGCGGGTCAGGCGTATTTCGGGCAAGGCAAACAGCGCGAAACAGCGCGCCACTTGATCGACGCGCTGCGCTTGATTGATACCAGTCTGGCAATGGGCGCGGAAGAAACGAGCCAGCTTCAAGCGGTTTATACGTCGCTGATCAATGGCCTGGGCGCGATGGAAGAACCCGATCTGGTCAAGATGAACGATCGCTTCACCAAATGGCTCACCGGCCCCGATTGGAAGCGCCGCGTCGCTGAAACTCGCCGCCAATTGACTGAGGCGTTGAGCACTGAAGGCGCTGCCGCGCTGACTGAACTCGTCACGCAAGGTGGCGACCAGATTACCGATATGGTCACCAAGATCGACCGCTACATGCGCCAGAAGCTGTACGTTTTAGCGATGGACGAAGCTTTCCACGCCATCGAGATTGCGCCAACGTACTTACCCGTCCATTTGCGAGTCGCGCAAATCCTGATGGAAGAAGGCCACACGCAACCTGCCATTTACAAGTACAATATGGTCGCCAACAGCTTTCTGGCGCGCAATGAGACAGGCCGCGCGGCTGATATTCTGAATGAAGTGATCACGTTGGCACCTACCGATGTTGGCTTGCGCACCAGTTTGATCGAACTGCTGGAAAAAGAAGAGCGTTGGCCGGAACTGCTCGATCAATACATCCGGTTAGCTGGCTCATATGCTGAATTGGCCGATCTGGAACAGGCGCGCGCTACTTATCAGGAAGCGATGCGGCTGGCACAGCGTATCAATGCCGAGCCGAAAAAGCGCGCCGAAATTCTGCATCACATCGCCGAAATCGATTTGAGCCGTCTCGACTTGCGACAAGCGCTGCGCACCTATGAGCAAATCCGCGTGATCGATCCTGAAAACGTCGAAGCGCGGCGTGCCTTGATCGATCTGAACTATCGGCTGAATAACGCAGTCGATGCGGTCAAAGAGCTGGATGGCTTGCTGCGCATTTATGCTCAGAAGCGGCGCGGTGACTTGATCGTCAGCGTGTTGGAAGAACTGGTGACACAGCTCCCCAACGATATGGCGCTGCGCTCGCGGCTGGCGGCGGTGTATCGCCAGATCAAGCGCGTGCCGGACGCGATCGCACAGTTGGATGCCTTGGCCGAACTGCAATTCGAGGCGGGTTTGCAGCAAGACGCGTGTACCACGATTAAACAAATCGTAGCGCTCAAGCCGAACGATGTGCGCCAATATATGCAGTTGCTCGCGCAGTTGAGCTGCTGAGTTGATCTGATAGGATTAGATTAAGGCTGATGTGCGCTGATGTGCGGCGAACTGTGCTGGACATTTCAAACGAGCTTCAACGGAACGGCGCTGCTGGATATTCTGGTGGTAACGCTGATCTTTTTTGGTGGCAGCCTTTTGCTGCGTGGGACGCAAGCCGTGCCGCTGCTGCGCGGAACGATCTTCATTATGTTGATCGCGGTTGCTATTGCTTCAGTGCTGCCATTAGTCGCCTTTCGTTGGCTGCTCGGCAACGTGATCACGGCGGCAGCGGTGGCACTGCCCATCATCTTTCAACCAGAACTGCGGCGTGCGTTGGAACGGGTCGGTCACGCTGGATCATGGTTCAGCGGCTTGAATCACGACAGCGATCTGCGGGCGCGCGTGATCGACGCCATTTGCGCAGCGTCGGCGCGGCTGGCGGAACGTCGGCAAGGCGCTTTGATTGTGCTTGAACGAGATACCGGCTTGCAGGAATACATCGATACCGGCGTGGTGCTGGACGCGGAAGTCAGCCCGCAGCTGCTGTTGACGATCTTTTGGGTCAAGACCGAATTGCATGATGGCGCGGTAATTATCCGTAACGGCAAGATCGCGGCGGCGGCGTGCGTACTGCCGCTCTCATCAGGGCGCAACCTGACCGATCGCAAGATGGGCACGCGCCACCGTGCCGGTTTGGGGATCAGCGAAGTGAGCGATGCCGTATGCGTGATCGTCTCCGAGGAAACCGGACAGATCGCCGTCACCAATGGTGGCCGCATGATCCGCCGCCTGGATGCAACGCGCCTCAAAACGATCTTGCAAGCCTTTTACGGTGAAACCAAAGCGCCGCCGCGTGTGTCGTGGGATGCGTTGATTGAGCGGCTCCGTGGACTGGTCAGCCGCCGGGCATAGTTAATTTATGACAAACGCTTCACCCCAAACGCCGCGTCACTTCATAGCGGATAATTTTGGTTGGTTGATCGGCTCAGTGGTGCTGGCGGTAGTCGTCTGGTTTGCCGCGCAAAATCAACAGAATCCGGTCGAACAACAGCAGTTCGCCAGCAGTATCCCCGTGCAAGTGCTCAAAGACTCGACCATGTTGGTAGTCGATCAGCCGCAGCCGGTACGGGTGGTGCTGCGCGCGCCGCATACCGTTTGGGAAGCGCTCGATGCCAACGATATCAGCGTGAGCGCCGATTTACGGGGCAAAACCGCTGGCGTGTACACCGTTCCGCTGAGCGCTGTGCTGTCCGCGAATCGATTAGGTGTGGTGAGCGAGATTCGGCCTGGTCAGGTAACCGTTACGCTTGCCAAACGCAGCGAACAGGCGTTTACCATTAACGTGACGCCCACCGCTGATCCGCCCGTCGGCTTTTACGTGGTGGGCAGCAAAACTACTGAGAGCAGCGCCAAAGTGAGCGGTTCGGAAGCGCAAGTCAAGCTGGTGACCGCCGTCGTAGCGCGCATCAACCTGTCGGACACCAACAAAGCCGTGACACGCGTGCTTGATCTGGTGGCAGTCGATGGCGAAGGAAGCACCGTGCCGGATGTGGTCGTCACGCCGCAGCAGGTGACCGCGACGATCGATGTCGAGCCGCGACCGGGCGTGCGCGTCCTGAAAGTGGTGCCAAGCCTGATGAACGCGACGCTGCCACAGGGCTACGTACTCAGTAACTATAGTTCGGTGCCGGTGAATGTGGCGTTACGGGGTGACCTGAGCACTATCGAGTCGATGCACGACAGCGTGAGCACCGAACCGATCAATCTGACCAATAAAACTGCGTCGTTCACGCAAACGGTCAAATTGGCGCTGCCCGCTGGCGTCACGCTGACCGATCCGGTGAATATCGTGGTGAGCATCACGATCGATCCGATCAACGTGACGCGCACATTCGACAACATTCTGGTGCAAACGCAAGGGCTGGATTCAGCCGACTTCGCGATCACCACTAAACCCGATCATGTGAGCGTGATTGTGACGGGTCCGCAGCCTGTTCTGGATGCCTTACAAGCCGCTGATATCACGGTGATTGCACCGCTTTCAGAATTGGGCAGCGGCACGTACACGATCACGTTGCAAGCAGCAGTCGCGCACGCAGGGTTGACCAGCGACAATTTGCGCATCCCGAACAATCAGGTTCAAGTGACGATCGCTGCCTTGCATCCGACGCCAACGCCGACCGCCAGCCCCATCCCAAGCGCAACATTGCTCCCAACGGCAAGCGTTACGCCGTAGTACATCCTGATCACTCGCCCGGTTTGTCCCGTATTTTACGGCGACTCGTCTAAATCAGCGTAATGTACACCACCCTCATCGTTGTCACTGTCATCATCTGCATCGGTATCTGCATTACCCATTTTCGTGCTGTCCCTGTTTGCGCTGTCGGTCGGTTTGGATTTGCCCAGGCTGCGCATGAAATCCGGCTCGCTCGTTGGCGCTTCTTCGATTACTTCGGCATCGATGTAATCAGCGCTGGTCGGGCTGGCCGTGGGTGGGCGCGGCGTTGTACCTGTCGTGCCAAACGGTGAACGCGGCGGGGTAGGCGCAGGCAGGTTGGATCGCACGGCAGGCGCGGCGGAGGTCGTGGCCGGGATCGCGGGTCGCGGCGCAAACATCGGGTTGATCGGCGCGGAAGGTGTCGAAACGGGCAGCGCCGGACGTGCAGGTGTGGCAGGTGGGGCAGCGGGTTGACTGCTCGCTGCCGGAGCGCCGAACGGTCGGGCGGGTTCGTTGAACGTCGGTTTAGGCGTCACTGGTGGCGCACTGCGATCCGCAGAGTTAGCGTTGTTCGTTGAAGCGGCAGGCGTAAAGGCGGGTCGCGGAGCGCTCGGCACGGGCAAGCGTGACGGTTCCGGCGCTTTGGATTCGGCAGCCAGCGCGGGTCTGGCGGCGGGTGCTCCCAAGGCCGGGGCAGCCGGGGCAGCGGGTGGCGCGAACATCGGCCTGACGGCGGGCGCATTATCGAATGCCGGGCGTACTTCTCTGCGATCGGGCGCGGGCAGTGGCAAGCGATATTGGTAGATGGAAGTCAGAATCGGCGCAGCAGGGGCAGCTTGTGCGGATGCTGCGGCCAACGCAATTTCAGTACGATAGGGTGCCTGCCGATGCGTCACGCGCTCCATGACGGCCTCGACCACAAACAGGATCACGACCACGATGCAATCTACGACGAGCACCGTCACAAACACCGTGCTCAACAGGCTCAAGGCTTGCATCAGCGGACCGCTCAGCCACTTGATTACGGCGTTCTGCAAGCCAATCGCCACCAGACCGATCAGCACGCCCACCACCAGCCCAATGATCACCAGCCACCCACGGCGATCTTCGCGGCTTGGCAGCATGGTATTGCTGATCGCAAACAGCAGGTAAAACCACAGTGGAAAATCCGGCCTGCTGAGCAACGTCCCGAACGCAGCGCTGATCGTGTTCAAATCGTTGCTGGCAAGCGACGCGACGAAAACAGGCAAACTCAACAGCGAATTGCTGATCAACAGCACTAACGCCAACCCAACGGCGAACGGCGCCAACCCGATCAAGGTCAGATAGATCGGGTTGTGCGTTTCTTCCACGCTTATGAAAGCCGGTTCCAGCGTTCCGTTGTGATCGGCTTCCGGCCAAACGGTGAGCCGCCGTGTCTTGACGTTCAGCACGCCCGCCACAATCCAATGACTCGCCTCGTGAACGAACACGCCGGGCATCAGAATGAGGTAGTAAATGACCGTCGCCAGGTGCTTTTCTTGCGCAATAATCCAGCCCACGCCGAACAAATGACGCTGAATCCAACGGCGTACCATCAGCAGTGCTGCCAATGATAGACCGAACGTCAGCCACGGTGTGAGCAGATCAAAGCCGACCATCAGCGCCCGTCGTGCTGCTTGCTCTCGATCGCGATCCTGACCAGCGCCGCGAAATCGTCCGCATTGAGCGAAGCACCGCCGACCAACGCACCGTCGATTTCCGGCTGCATCATGAATTCGGCCATGTTGCCGGGTTTGACGCTGCCGCCATACTGAATGCGAATCGCCTGCGCCGCGTCGTCCCCGTACATGGCGGCTACCGTGTGCCGGATGCCGCCGATGATGGTGTTCGCAAGTTCACCCGTCGCATTACGGCCTGTGCCGATTGCCCATAACGGTTCGTAAGCGATCACCATTTCTGCTATTGATTCGGCGGGCAGATCGGCTAGTGCGCCGCGCAATTGACTATGCACAAAGGCAGCCGCCTCGCCTGCTTCATGCTGCGCAAGGCTTTCACCGACGGCGACGATCGGCTTCATGCCGTGCGCCAGGATCGCTTTTACCTTCTGATTGATTTGCGTATCGGTATCGCCCAAATATTGACGTACTTCAGAGTGGCCGACGATCACGTAATCGACCAGGCCTTGCAGCATCGGCGCGGAGATGTTACCCGTAAAGGCACCCGCCGTTTGCGTATGAACGTTTTGCGCGCCCACCTTGATCGATGTGCCCGCCAGCGCTTCTGCCACCCCTGAAATGGCGATGAAGGGTGGGCATATGACGCGCTCAGCAGCGCTCAGCGGCTCTAACAGCGGGATCAACGTGCGCACAAAGTCAATGGCTTCACGCGGCGTTTTATACATTTTCCAGTTGCCAGCGATAATCGGCAGGCGAGTAGGGTGGTGCATGAGATTTCAGGGTCCTTTTAGAAAGGCAGCAGCTTCATCAACCACCCATTTTGGCGCATCTGAGGCACTTCGGGCAAGTTCAAATTCAGTTTTGGCGCTATCTGGTTGATTTTGACTTACATATAGAATTCCTTGCACCAGATGCACTTTGCCCGAATTTGGCGCAAGTTGGAACGCCATGGCGATCTCACTGTTGACGGCGTCCAGGTGCCCCAGGTGTAAAGAAGCAAGCGCTCCAAACGTGAAACCATCCGCTAACTGCGGCTGCGCGCGCATAATCGACTGAAACGCGCTTTCCTCGTTAGCGCTCGCATTCCTGGCGTGTAGATATAAGGCGTGGGTGGCCATGCCATAATCGGCTTTTGAAATATTGGGGTGAGTCAATGCCTGCGCGTATAAGTACAAACCAAGGTCATAGTTTTTATCAGTATCGAAAGTACGCGCCACGGCTATCAGCAAAGCAGGGCTATCGCCCGCCAATTCAACCCCTTTACTGAGACTGCTGGCGACTTTGATAGGGCGTTTGGCATTGGCCGCAGCGCCCGCTAAGGCAAACCAATTCAACGGATTGCTGCCGTCCTTATCGACTAAAGCCTGTGCGTCGCTGACTGAACTGACCATCGGCACGGTGTAAGCGGGCAGCGGAGTCGAAATATCGAGCGAAGGCGTGACGTCACCACTTGTCGAACTTGGAGTTGGTTGTGCTGACGCCGTCGCTGAAACGGTAGCCCCTTGCGTGGTGACAGCCGCTTGCGTGGTCACAGGCACGGACGGCGTGATGCTTCCTGCCAGGGCTACTATCAGACCCGTTGCCGGAGCAGTGGTCGCCGGTGTCCTGGTCGCCGAGGGGCGCGGTGACGCTGGCCGGACGGTTGCAGGTGGCGCTGCTAAAAATAAGCCGCCGTTGCTGGCCGGGTCAGTGACAGCGGCGACGGTCACCAGGACACCCGCCAAAATCGTAACGATCAAGCCAGCAAAGCCGCCCCAAATCCACAGGTTAGCGCGTTGGCGGCGCAGTTGTTCGCGGCGGCGCAGCGCGGTCAGGCTTTGCGCTTGTGAGATGGATGCGTTATTCAGCATCGTATTATTGAGTGCCGACGACGATCCGCTGAGTCCGGCCAAAAACGAAGGCGTTTGCATGAGCGGGGTAGGCGTCGGCGTTGAGGTCGGCAAAATGGCCGTATCCCGTGCGGTATTATTTGTACTCATGTAGGGCGCGCCGGGCAGCGGCACGCGATAACTGCCCGCTGGACTCACCGCCATATGTGCTTCTTCAATCGCCTGCCGGAAAGCATCCACCATTTGCACTGCGGACTTATAACGATCGCGCCGATCTTTTGCCAGCGCTTTGAGCAGCACCTGTTCGATCGCGCGCGGCACTTGCGGGTTCACCGACGAAGGCAGCGGCAGCGGCGCAAAAATATGATCGTGTACAATCGCGTAGGGGGTGTCGCCATTGAACGGTACGCGCCCGACAAGCAATTCGTACAGCACCACGCCGAACGAATAAATATCAGTGCCGCCGTCCAAATCTTTGACGCCTTGCGCCTGTTCCGGCGAGATGTACTGCGGAGTGCCGAGCATCATATCCCGGCTCAGTGTGGATTCGCCCGCGCCCACCATGCGCGCCAGACCAAAATCGGCCAGATACGGCGTGATGTTTTTTTCCAGCAAAATATTCGAGGGCTTGATGTCGCGATGCAGAATGCCTTGCTCGTGCGCGTAAGTGAGCGCCTGGCTCACCGCCGTCATGATATTGAGCGTATCCGGCAAGCTGAGCGGCTTATCGTTCAGGCGGCCTTTGAGCGTCTGACCTTCGATGAACTTCATGACCAGATAAGGCTGCCCATCGTGCTCATTGGAGTCGTAAATCGGGACGATGTGCGGGTGTTCCAGGCGCGCCACGATCTGCGCTTCACGTTGAAAGCGCGTCAGGAAATTAGCGTCTTCTTTGAAAGCAGGATGCAGCACTTTGATCGCCACATAACGATCGAGTTTAGCGTGGTAGGCGCGGAAAACGGTTGCCATGCCACCTTGCCCCAGGCGATCCGTGATGCGGTAAGGGCCGACTGTATCCCCAATAGCAAAGCTCATCGATTTTTGACTCCAGCTGCGGTCTCACACTATACAGTCTTACAGGATGATTATAGTCTGTGAGCAATACGTAATCAAAGTGTGATGGTTGCGTTGCCAGCGCGTAAACATTTCGCATCGTGACCCTAGATCCTAACCTGGCCATTTCCCTGAATTTATCCACCCTCATAGGCTAAGATGCTCAGGCCAGCGGTGACGCCCGTGAATAAATCCTCGGTGACCAGCTTATCCGCGCCGAACAACTCGGTCAAAATGTCCAGCGAAGCCGGAATGCTGGACGAGCCACCCGTACGTACTACCGCATCGATCGACTCTGCCGAGAGGCCGGAACGCGCCACCACATCGCGCACCAGATCGCGGATGGCACGCCATTCAATCTGGGTGAAATGTTCAAACTGTGTGCGCGTGATCATCTGCCACAGATCGATGTCCTTGCCAGTGAAGCGGATCGCCGCAAATGGATCGTCGGAGAGTTCACGTTTGGCTTGCTCGACCGTTTCAAACAGCGCGAATCCATAGAAGTTGAAGATCAGCGACTCCAGCGCGTACAGCCGCGCCGGTGCAGAACAATCCGCCTGCATTCGATGTAAGAAGGTGCGCATTTCGGTCGTTGCCAGCGTGGGCAAGCCTTCCCAGGCAGTGATCTGGTCGATCATAGTGCGCGGCACCGGCAGCGCCTTATCACCCCAGGTCACATCGCGCCCGAAATGTGGCGTCAGTGCGTGCTCCACAATCCGCTGATCGAATCGATCGCCCGCGATGCCCAGGCCGCCAATCGCGCGAATGGTGGGCACTTCACCGGGTGCAACGTGCATGACTGTCACATCCAACGTGCCGCCACCAAAATCGTATACCAGAATATCTTGCGCAGTGTGGATCGATTGCGCATAGTGGCGGGCGGCTGCGACTGGCTCGAACTGAAAATCAACGCGCTCGAAGCCAGCCAGATGTGCTGCTTTCCGCAAACGCGACTCGGCGCGCGCGTCGTCCTCATCGTTTTCTGCGCCGACAAAATGGACGGGACGCCCCAACACCACCTCGGTTACTGGCTGGCCGAGCAACTGCGCTGCTTGTTCACGCGCCGCCCGTAAATACAGCGCGATCAATGCCTCAAGGGTGTAATCCTGATCGAACAGACGGGTGCCCGTATAAGCGGTTGCCAGCGCACTTTTGAGCGAGCGCAGCAGCCGCCCCGGTTCCAGTTCATCGACCAGCACATGCACATTCGTCGAAACTGTGCCGATTTCCGCGAACGTCATTTCGATACGGCCCACCTTTTTGTGAACCATGTGCCGCTCGCGGTTGATATTCTGCGTGTTGTACAGTTCGATCGCCGCCTGTCCGGTATACAGGGCTTGCTCGCGGGTCACGTAAATGACGCTGCGCATAGTGTCCGAGTCGGCGGCTGGATCGAGCTTCAAAATATGCACAGCCGCCCCATCGTACACGGCAATCCCGGAATTCGTGGTGCCAAAATCCATTCCGATACGCATGGTGAGTTTCCTGACGCAACTTAAAATTCCTGATGAAAATCCCAGGGGCGATCGTCGTTCGCTTGCTTGATCAGCGCGATCAGGCGAGTATCGGGAAATCCCAGGTGATGATTGGGTAAGGTAAATTCGGGCGCTAGCAAGCGTTTTAGAGGTGATACCCGTTGTGTGGCGGCATAGATCGCTTTGCGCCGCCAGGTGAACAGATCGCGCGGGATGTACGAATCATAGACTTTGTAGTGGTGATTTGTCAGAATGTAACGGATCACTTTGGCAATAGCGGGCAGTGTCGAGTCATCGAACACGATTACGCCACCGACCGATAGCAAGCGATCGATGTACACAAAATCAAGCAATACGTAATCGAACGTATGTGCGCCATCAACGAAGGCAAAATCGATCACGGTCTTTGCTTCAACTAATTCAGCTAATGCGCTGTGCGAAAACTTTTCGCGAAAGTCGATCATCGCGCCGAAATTCGCCGTCCGTAAATTGTTGAGACCCACCCCGTGCCAGGAGATTGTTTGAAATGGATCAATGATGATATGGTGAGCCGTCGGTAAGGTCGCCAGCGCATCACAAATGAACAGCGCCGAAATCCCATACGCCAGCCCAATTTCCAGGCTCACCTTTGGCTTTACTTGGGTGATGACGTTCTGAAGGAATGCGCCGCCATTCGCCTCGATATGACTGTGCAGTGGCAGCGACTCGCCCGCAGGCGTCTTGACCGTATCGGTCGCCAGGATTTGTTCAAGTACCGAATTCATTTTATCTTTCGATGGATTAAGCGCGCTGAATAGCGGATGAATTATAGCCGACTTTGCTCAAACCCGCTCAGAAGCGTCCAACATGAAAACACAAATCGTCTGAAAAAGCTGGCGATCAAAATCTGCGCCTATTTTTGCTTGTAAGTCGTATACAGATTATGAGCAGTACTTACTCTGTAAACACTGCTATGCAAAAAAGGTTTTTTTATGATCCGTTTTGGGCGCGAAATTACAGGCGATTTGAATGCCGCACTGCGGCGCGAGTGGATTGTCACGAATGGCATTGGCGGCTATGCAATGGGTACGCCGAGCGGCGCCCGGACACGCCGCTACCACAGTATTTTAACGGCCAGTTTCCAGCCGCCAGCGCTGCGCACGTTGTTGGTGGCGGCACTGGATACATGGGTCGAGATCGACGGCCAGCGCATACCACTGGTGACGCATTCGTGGGCGGCGGGCGTGCTGCTGCCGGATGGTTACAGCCATCTGGAAGCATTCCGGCTGGACGGCTCAATCCCAACTTTCACCTGGACACTTGGCGATATTTGCATTGTCCAGCGTTTATGGATGGCGCACGGCAAAAATACCACTTATATCACTTACGAATATGCACGGGGCACTCGTGATGTGATTTTGCAGGTAATTCCGCTGTGTACGTACCGCGATCATCATCGCGAGACGCGCGGCGGGTTGGCGGTGAACGTTGCGCTTGAAGAACATGCCTACGAACGGATCGCCACGATCAGCGCCGCCGAAGATTTGAGCCGTGATCCGAATGCCGAGCTGCCGCGCTCGTTTCGCGTTCACAGCAACGCCGATACCGCCAAAGTGACGGCGGCCTGGTGGTGGTCATTTCATCTTCCCAAAGAAACGGCACGCGGCTTGAATGACGCCGAGGACTTATTTGCAGCGGTCACTTTTCGGCGGGAACTGTCCGTCGGAGATGTGATGAATGTGATTTGCACGGCTGAGGACGAATCGCCCGACGCCTGGGAAGTGGCGCTTGACGCCGAACGCGACCGTGAAACCGCACTTGTGCAAGCCGCGCAGGTGGCCGACGCGCCGCCCTGGATCGCACAACTGGTGCTGGCTGCCGATCAATTCATCGTCGATCGGGCGATCGGTGAAACAGCAGGTAAATCGGTCATTGCAGGCTATCCGTGGTTCACCGATTGGGGGCGCGATACGATGATTGCTCTGCCCGGTCTGACGCTGGCAACGCATCGCCCGGAGGTTGCCGCCAGCATTCTGAGTACCTTTGCGCACTTTGTCGATCAGGGGATGCTGCCTAACCGCTTTCCCGATCAAGGTCAAACGCCCGAATACAACACAGTGGATGCAACCCTCTGGTATTTCGATGCGATCCGCGCCTATCTGGCTTACCGCGACGATCCGGCGCTGCGAACGAACCTGTATCCTGTGCTGACCGACATTATCAACTGGTATATCAAGGGCACACGCTACGCCATTCACTTCGATCCGGCGGATGGGCTGCTGTATGCGGGTGAAGCGGGCATTCAGCTTACCTGGATGGACGTTAAAATTGGCGATCGAGTCGTAACGCCGCGCACAGGTAAAGCTGTCGAGATCAACGCGCTGTGGCACAATGCGCTGTGCATTATGGCTGAGCTTGCTACGCGACTCGGCAAGGCTGATGATGTGACGCGCTACCAGACAATGGCAGCGCACGCCCATGAAAGTTTCAACGCGCGTTTCTGGTATACAGGTGGCTATCTGTACGATGTGATCGATACCCCGGATGGTAATAATGACGCCGCACTCCGCCCGAATCAATTGATCGCGCTGACTTTACCTTACCGGCTGATTAACGATGAACGCGCCAAAACAATTGTCGATATATGCGCGCGAGAACTGGTCACATCGTCGGGCGTCCGAAGCCTTGCCCCGCGTGACTCGCGTTATATCGGGCATTATGGCGGTGATACGGCTGCCCGTGACGGCGCGTATCATCAGGGTACGGCGTGGGGCTGGCTGATCGGCGCATTCGTCACGGCACATTATCGCGTCTACGGCGATGCCGAGCAAGCCTACAGTTACCTGGAGCCATTTGCCGATCAACTGAACGATGCCGGATTAGGCACGCTCGATGAAATCTTTGAAGGTGATCCACCCCATACGCCTAGCGGTGCGATCGCGCAGGCGTGGAGCGTGGCCGAAGTTTTGCGCGCCTACCGCGTCATCCGACCTGACTCAGCAAAACAAGTAACCTCAGTGAAATAGAAGGCAGCTATGCGAAATCGGACAACGCTCATTTTTCTGTTGCTGTTCATCGTGATCCTCTATGTGCTGTCACAAAATGGCGGCTTCTCGTCGCTGAGCAACGTGTTCAGCGGGACGCCTTACGCCGGGCCGTCTTTCGGCGTGACTGTGCGCCCGCTGTTTCCCACGCCGATCGGTGGTGCGTTCCTGAATGCCACGGTGCGCCCCTACGTACCGCCTGCCGTGCCTGTCAGCGGCGGCTTCAGCGCAGGTGGCTATAACGGTGGCAGCGCGCCGCAATCGAACAACACGAACGGCAGCACTTCTAACGGCGCGGGCAGCGATCCAAACTCGGCATATGCGGGGCGCGTCGGCTGCGTAGTGCCTAACGGTTGGGTGCCCTACACGATCCAGCCAGGCGACACGATCGGCACTATCGCGGCGGCGTACAACATCGGCCTTGACCAGTTCACAACTTTTAACTGTCTGGCAAACCCCGATTTGGTCTATGTGGGGCAAATTGTGTTCGTGCCAGCGACGGGGCGCTAATTGCAGAGACGTGATACAAAATCTGTTGACCCCTAACCCCAGCCCTTTCCCCGATTACAGGGGAAGGGGGTCAGACGGTACGGCAAGTTTTGCTCTGCCGTGTCGCCTGAAGGTAGCGGAAAGGGTCAACACTTTTTCCTGGCTTTGCAACAGTCCTTACAATAATCCTGTTGATTTCCCAAAGGGAGTTTAGAGCTTTCATGCGTTGTGACTCCCTTGCCCTGTAATCGGGGAAAGGGTGGGGGTTAGGGGTAATCACGCCGTGCCTGCCCAAACCGACGGTTGCCGCGTGATACTAGTCGGTGTTATACTAGCGCCTTCAACTGATGAATTGCTCAGTGCCTATTCGCGCAGGATCGGAGACGCCCCATGCGTAACTTTCAGCCCCTGGATCACGCCCAGGTCAATAAAGAGACCGACACCATTCAACTGGTACACACCGAGTCGGACAACGAGCCAACGCTGGCGATGCGTCGTGAAGGGATTTACGTAACCATTTCGGCAAGTTTCGGACCGCTGGAAATCGCGCTGCGCCCTCGTTATGAGGATTTGATCCGCACGTTGGGGCG
>Ga0209724_1002246_pt1 | contig 16662 bp, 19 predicted proteins | sample grotaG_FD_184143 | JGI IMG/M metagenome (GOLD analysis project Ga0209724, IMG submission 184143) | Glacier valley bacterial and archeal communities from Borup Fiord, Nunavut, Canada, to study Microbial Dark Matter (Phase II) -... | ecosystem: Environmental > Aquatic > Freshwater > Ice > Glacier ...
CCCCCGCGGCCAATACGAGATCCAGGCCCGGCCCACGATACTGCGTTCACTCAGAAAGCCCCAGATGTGCGAGTCGCTGCTGTTGTTACGGTTATCGCCCAGCACAAACACATGACCGGCCGGCACCACGTTTGCCACGCCGCCGGCGGGCCATCGATAAGTGGGCGCTTCTTTGATATACGGTTCGGTCAGCCGGCGCCCATTGATGTACACCCCGTCGCCGGCGCGCACTTCCACCGTTTCGCCCGGCAACCCAATCACCCGCTTGATATACTCCGCCGGCTCGACCGGCGAGTTCAGCACCACAATGTCGCCGCGATGGGGGCCACCCAGCAGAAAATGCGGTGTTTGGGTTTGGGCTGCCGGCGCGGTGGCCGAGGATCCACCCAGCAGATGGGGATCAACCTGGAAATAGCTGGCGCGGTCAATCAGCAGGTACTCGCCCGTTTGCAGGTTGGGGTCCATGCTGTGGCCCAGCACGCGGCGCTGTTGCACCAGCGCTTGCGCCACCAAAAACAGGAGCAGGCTCAGGATCACCGCCTCCCCCAGTTCGCGCGCGACCGATTTGCTGCCGCCTAGCCCGCCATAGGGGGCCACCAGCGCGCTTTGCGTCGGCAAGAGATACCGGAGGGACGATGAGTGCGGTTCGTCAGGAGACACAGACACGAAACCTCGCTGCTAAAAGGCCAACAGCCACCATTGGCAAACTAAGCCCATTTATAAAACGCTGAACCGGTGCTAAAGGTTACACGCATTCTAGGCAAAATCCGATCCATTGCTGGGGGGACGACAACACGGAGACACGGAGACACAGAGATTTTAGCAGAGTTTACTCGATTCCTACCGCTTTATGCCCACAGCAAGCGAATCTGTAACAATCCTTAACATCCTCCGTGTCTCCGTGTCTCCGTGTTGTCGCTATTGCCGGCTGATAGCGCGCTGGGTTGACAGCGCCGGGAGCATCGGCTACAGTGGAATGGAGAGCGCCGGCCGCAGACAGCCGGTGCGAGGAGCAAGCCTGATGCAACACCTATGGACAGCGCGCCCGGCCGGGGCCGCCCTGCTGCTGCTGCTGGCCGGCAGCCTGAGCGGCTGCGGCGACCCACCGGCGCTGGCCCCCGCCGAGATCGTGAGCAAGGCGGCCACCGCCACTGCCGGCATCACCACGATGCACTTTGTGGTGGACACGAATAAACTGCAAAAGTATCCCGCCGGCCTGTTCCTGAGCCATGCCGAGGGCGATGTAGCGCGGCCCGATAGGCTCCAGGCAAAGGCCAAAGCCCTGATCGCCGGCGCGGCGGTCGAAATCAAGGCCGTCAGCTACGGCAATGAGCAGTTCATGACCGACCCGATGAGCGGCAAATGGGGAGCCATGTCGCCCGCGATGAACGTGTTAGCGGCCTTCGACCCCAATAAGGGCATCGGCGCGATCCTCGCCAACGCCAAAGATGCGCTGGGCGACGGCAACGAAACGGTGGACGGGGTGGCCTGCTACCGACTGAAGACGACCCTCAAGCCCGATCAACTGCACGACCTGAGCAGCGAAGTGGACACCAAAGCCGCGCCGATAGCGGCCCGCCTCTGGATCGCCAGTACCGATTTTGAGTTGCGCCGTGTTGCGCTGGATGGGCCGTTCCTGCTCGGCGACCCGGCAGACGTGAAACGGACTATTGATTTCTCCGCGTTTAATACGCCCGTGACCATCAACAAGCCCGTGCTGGGCGTGGCCCCCACGAAAGCCCCGTGAGCCAAGCACCCCCCGCCGATGCCCCAATCGCTGTGCCGGGGGCGGCTGCGCCGGCGGGCCGCGCTGGGCTGTGGCTGGCTATCGTCGCGGCAGGTGTGCTGCTGGGCGCGCTGGACCAGACGGTGGTGGTCACGGTCCTGTACAAAGTGCAAGCAGAGTATCAGATCGCGCCGACCCACCTGGACCAACTCGGCTGGGTGGTCACGGCCTACCTGCTGGGCTACACGGTGACGCTGCCCCTGATGGGCCGTGTAGCCGATGTATATGGCCGGCGGCGGGTTTATCTCGGCTGCCTCGCTATCTTCATGGTCGGCTCGCTGGTGGCCGCCTTATCGCAGACGTTGGAATGGCTGGTGGCGGCGCGGGTGGTGCAGGCCATTGGCGGCGGCGCATTGCTGCCGGTGAGCATGGCGATGGTGCGCGGCTGGTATGGCACCGACCGGCGCGCTTTCGCGCTGGGCCTGCTGGGCGCGGCGGCTGAGGGTGGCGGCGTGCTGGGGCCGCTGTGGGGCGTGGGCATCATCAGCGTGGCGGATTGGCGCTGGATCTTCTGGCTCAACCTGCCGCTGGGGGCGATCTTGGCCGGGCTGGTCTGGCGCACACCGGCGCATACCCGCTATCCGGGCCGCGTGGACTGGCTCGGTGCGGGGCTGCTGGGCGGTGCGCTGCTGGCCCTTACGCTGGGACTGTCGAGTTCGGCGGCCAACGGCGCGCTGGCGGGCATCGGCGGTCTCAGCAGCGATGCGGCAACGGCGGCTCCGATCTGGCAAACACCGGCCCTGCTGGTTGGCGCGCTGTTGTTGGGCGGGGCCTTCGTCTTTTGGGAACGGCGCAGCGCCACGCCGTTGGTGCCGCCGGGTATCTTCCGCCCGCGCCCATTCCTGCTGGCCCATGTGCTGAATGCGCTGGTGGGCATGGCGCTGATCACGGCGATGGTCAACATTCCCCTGCTGGTCGCCAGCGTGCTGGGTGGCGGCGCGGTGGACGGCGGCCTGCTACTGCTGCGTCTGACGCTGCTGATCCCGGTCGGCGCGGTGATCGGTGGCGCGCTGGCCGAGCGGGTGGGCTATCGCACGGTGGCTGCCGTGGGCATGGCGCTGATCGCCGCCGGCTTCTGGTTGATGAGCGGCTGGCAGCTTGACACCGCTGACCTGCCGCGCACCTTGCACCTGGCCCTGGCCGGCTTGGGCTTCGGCTTGGTCATCGCCCCGATAACGGCGACCACGCTGGCCTGGGCCACCGCTGAACAGGCCGGGTTGGCAGCGGCGCTGGTCAACACGGCGCGCATGGTCGGCATGATGATCGGCCTCTCGGCGATCACGTCGTGGGCGCTGGAACTGTTCAAGCACGAAATGGCCGGCCACCCCGCGCCCATTGCCCCGCTGACCGGCGAGACAGCCGCCGCCTTTGCCGCCCGCAGCGCTGAGTATCCGCATATCTTGGCGGCGGCCAGCCTGCACGTCTACACCGTCGGCTTCACCCTCGCCGCCGTCGTCGCGCTGATCGGCATCCTGCCCGCCCTCGGCCTACGGCGGCGCGATTGATCCCCGCAGGACACGAAGGATCCTGAAGCGTTTTGATCCGCGAAGAAGCGCGAAGAAACGCGAAGAACGACCATACCCACCCCAACAGATTCTTCCCTGTGTTCAATAATCCGACCAGGGTTATTTGTCAGGTTGGTTAGTGCTGTAGTAGCGCACGGCGTGCGCGGGCCGTGAGTGTACCCGGTCCCTTGCGTGACAGAATCACGTTGACGCTCTACTCAGTAGTCCGACCAGGGTTATTCGTCACGTTTCTCGCCGTTGCCACCCCCGGCCCCGCGCACGCCGTGCGCTACTACAGCACTAACCAACCTGACAAATAACCCTGGTCGGACTACTCAGAATGACAAGCTCCTTCTAATTTACCTCGCCATCTCTCATCCTCTTCCGTAACCTTCGCGTCCCTTCGCGCTTCTTCGCGGATCAATTCGTAGCGTTCTTCGCGTCCCTTCGCGTCTCTGCGCGGATCACTCCGTAACGTTCTTCGTGGTCCTTCGTGTCCTGCGGGGATCAATCTGTTTCGGTGGACCAAGCATACTCCATGCTGCGGGCGGTGCCGGCGGCGACAGCGGGGCCACAGAGCCGGCGAACGACGTGCAGCGCCATGTCCAGGCCGGCAGAGACCCCCGCTGAGGTGATGATGCGGCCCGCGTCTACATAGCGCGTGTCACGTTGGACGGTGATCTGGGGATAGGTGGCTTGCAGGCGGTCGAGGCTGGCCCAGTGGGTCGTCGCCGCCCGCCCATCCAGCAGGCCACGTTCGGCCAGCAGAAACGCCCCGGTGCAGACCGACAGCGTGAGTTGGGTCGTCGCATCTTGCGCGGCGATCCAGTCAAGCAGCGCCGCGTTGTGGACGGCGCGCCGCGTGCCCCAGCCGCCGGGCACCACCAGCAGATCGAGCGGCGGGTGGTCGGCGAGGGTGTAGTGCGGTTGCACCAACAGCCCGCCCCGGCAACGCACCGTCGCCGCGCTTTCGGCCACGGTAAAGACGTGGAACGGCGCGTCGCCCGTATCTGCCCCGGCTGCTGCGCCAGTGGTCGCAAACACCTCGAAGGGGCCGCAAAAATCTAGCACCTCCACGTCGGCAAAGATGAGGATGCCGACAGTCCACGGAGAACGGCGATTAGACTCCATTATAATCCTCCTATTTGTTTATAACTTTCTTATCCTGTTTCATGCGCCTATCGTCGTATAACTATTGCTTTGTGCCCATTGCTGTGCTAAAATACCAGTGGCGCTGCTGTTAGAGCTTCCACCAAACGCGGTCCTGAACCTGGGGGTGACGGGCAGTGGGAATCATGACGGGAAACACAGCGACCCCTGAGATAAGCGAGTCGAAACCCATGCCTTACGTTGATAAAGTCCTCCACTGCCGTGATTGCCGGCAGGATTTCCTATGGACCGCCGGCGAACAACAATTTTATGAGGATAAAGGGATCACCAATCAGCCCTGTCGTTGCACGGCCTGCCGCGCGGCCCGCCACCACAGCGACCTCTTGCCGGTCAGGGTGACCCGTGCGTGCGTCGCCCACCCCGTCACTTGCGCGGCCTGCGGCCAACTGACCACCGTGCCCTTCGTGCCGCGTGGCACCCACCCGGTCTACTGTGCCGACTGCTTCAGCCACCGACACCAACCGTCCGCAAGCGGCTACCAGTCCGCACCGTAGCTGCCTCAGCGCGCCGGCAGCGAGACAACGACGGGTGGGACCGCATAACTGCGCGGTTGTGGGCTGTCGTTGCCGCCCGCGCCACTATCTACATGAGCAAGGGCACACCATTGTCATGGTGACTCATGATCCAGCCATCGCGGCCCGTGCCGGGCGGGTGATCGCACTGCACGACGGGCAACTTGTGACCGCCTGATCCCCCCTACGCAACGCGGCCCACTCCTGCTATAATAGCCGCATGATTGGTCTCCTACCTGCGGGCCTGCGCGCCCGCCTGAAACCCGTGGCGGCAACGGTGATCAGCCGCGCCTGGGTGGCTTGGTTTCGCTTGCGGCTGGGCCGCCGCGTGCAGTTTGGCCGCAATTTCCAGACCAACGGGCGGCTGGTGATTCGCGGGCCGGGCCGCGTGATTTTCGGCGACGACATCCGGGCGTGGTGTCATGCCGAAAAGAATGTGTTTATCACCTACACGCCCGACTCGCGCATCGAAGTGGGTAGCGGCACGCGGCTCAACGGCGCGGGCGTGATGGCCTACACCACCATCCGCTTCGGGCCGGGCTGCATCCTCGGCTCAACGGTGGTGTTTGACAGCGACTTCCACCCGCTGGACCCCGCACAGCGCCACGACCCCCACGCGCCGGTCGCGACGCGCCCGATCACGGTTGGCCCCAACGTGTGGCTGGCCGGGCAGAGCGCGGTGCTGAAAGGCACCCGCATCGGCGCAAACTCGGTGGTCGCTTTTCGCGCCGTGGCCTCCGGCGACATCCCCGCCGATGTGGTGGTGGCCGGCAATCCGGCGCGGGTGGTCAAGCGCTTCACCCCCATGCCCGACTAGCCCACTGCGCCTGATCGCATGGGCAAAGCGGCGGCAATTTGGTATAATCGCGGCAGATGGGGCGATTGTGCCGCAGGATGGGTCACGAAGGGACACGACGGCGATGATGGGACGGGTGCTTTTTGCGCTGGTGCTGGGCGTAGTCGGCTTGATGTATATTGCCGCCGCCAGTATGTCGTTTATGAACGGTGGCTTCTTAAAGGACCAATGGCTGGGGGCGATTCTGTTCCTGGTGATTGGCGTGGCGGCGGCGGTGGCCTCGTTTAACCTGCTGCGCGAAAAGCGGCGGTAGCTGTCCGTCGCCGCTTTAGGGCGTGCGCTGGCCTTTGATAAGCCGTAGCACATTGCTGCGGGCGGGCAGGCCAGCGATTGCTCCCTGGCGGGTGGTTGCCAGCGCCCCCGACGCATTGGCCCAGGTGAAGCAGACCGCGACATCGGCCAGGCTGAGGCGACTCAGGTCTAATGCGGATTGCGGATTGCGGATTGCGGATTGCGGATCACCGGTCACGGGGCTGCTGTTGGTGGCGGGGGCGAGGCGGTCGAGAACGGCGACGAGCAGGCCGGCGAAAAAGGCATCACCTGCGCCGGTGCGGTCTTTGACGGCCACATCGCAGGCGGCCAGATGGGTGACTTCCATGCTGCGGCGGCCCGGTCGCCACAGGCCATAGGTACAGCCCGCCGGCCCACGGGTGAGCGCCACCAACAACGGTCGCTGCCGCCCCGCCACCAGCCGCCCCACCCAGGCGTGCAATAGTGCGTCCAGCCGGCTCACCTCCGACGAAGCCGCCCCGCCGGTCAGCATGATCAACTCCGCCGAACTCAGCTTGAGAATGTCTACCTGCGGCAACAGGGCATGGTAGAAATCGCGCGCGCGCTCTGGATTCTGCCACAGACCCGGCCACCAGTTCACATCAAAGGCCACCAGCGCGCCGGCATCGGCGGCCAGCGCAAACCCAGCGTGCAGCGCGGCCCGTGGCAACGCCCGCGCCAGCGCAACGCCGCTACCGACCACGATCCGTGCCCGCTGCACTGCCGCCTCCGGCACGGTGGCCGGACTCCAGAGTTGATCAGCACCCCCTTCGCGGTAGAAGACGAATTGCGCGGCCCCCGGCGCAGCATCGGCATCGGCAGCGGCACCGGGTTCATCCGGCGTGTGATCGAGTTCACTACGGCTAACAAAGGCCACCGGCGTATGCCCCCGTGGATGCACACCGATATAGCGCGTTTCCACCCCGTAGCCGCTCAACGCCCGCACAAGGTAGCGGCCAAACGGATCATCACCCACCAGTCCCAGCACGGCAGCGCGCCGCCCCAGGCGCGCCACACCGGTCGCCACATTGGCCGCCGCGCCTCCCGGCTCACGGGTGAAACCCGGCGTGTCGGCGAGGGTGCCAACGCGCGTGGCGATCAAGTGAACCAATAGCTCACCCAGCGCCAACACATCGAGATCCCCATCTATTGCCAGCGCGTAACCTCCCAGCCTATTATTCACCACAAAGACGCAAAAGACACAAAGCGCTTATGGATCAGGATTCAAGCGTGAACATAAAATAAACCCTAAAACCCTGCGTGTCTTTTGTGGTGAACTACCGTAAAAACCTGCGTGTCCTTGGTGTCTTTGCGGTGAACTCGCGTCTCATGCCGCCGGGACGTGGGGGCCGGCGATTGCCAGCACATAGCGGTCGGGATGCAGATAGCGTTGCGCGGCCTGTTGCACCGCTTCCACCGTCAGGCCGCCGATGATCTCTGGGTAGCGCCCGATAAAATCCCAGCCGAGGTCGAACAGTTCGATCTCCACGATCTGGCGGGCGATGCCACTGTTGGTTTCGAGGCGCAAGGGCAGCGTGCCGGTCAGAAAGCGTTGCCCAGCGGCCAATTCGCCGGCGCTGATTGGCTCGTCTTGGATGCGGCGCATTTCGGTCAGGATGCTGGACACCGCTTGGCGCACGTTGTTGGGGTTGACCCCCGCGCGCACCGACCACGGCCCCGGCCCAAAGCCGGCCTCGAAGCCACTGTAGGCGTAGTAGGCCAGCCCCTGGTCTTCGCGCACCGTCTTGCCCAGCCGCCCATAGAGGCCCAGCCGTCCCAGGATCAGGTTCATCATTTCCAGCGCATAATAGTCGGGGTTGTTGCGCCGTATGGCCGGAAAGCCCAGCACCAAGTCGGCCTGCGTTTTGCCGCTGATGAAATGCTGCACCTCGCGCGACGCAGTGGGGATAGGCGCATCGGGCACAGCGAACGGCGGCGGTGGCCCCGCCACGCGCCAATCGCCCAGCGTGCGCTCGACCAGCGCAAAAGCCGCGTCGGGCGTGGTGTCGCCGACGATGACCAAGATCGCGCCGGCGGGTCGCACCAGTTCGGCGTGATGGGCCAGCAGGTCGGCGCGGGTCAGCGTGGGGATCGATTCGAGTGTGCCACCCGGATCGCGGCTGTAGGGGTGGTCCGGGGCGTAGATGGCGGAGCGGAATATCTCGTCCGACTTGGAGCGCGTATCGTCCTCGCCTTCCAGCAGGCCGGTCATCCACTGGCTGCGGAGCCGCTCGATCTCGTCGTCGGGGAACGACGGCTCGCGCAACACCTCGGCCATGGTCTCGAACAAGAAATCGCTGTCTTCGCGCAGGCTGCGTCCGCCCACATCCAGCAGGTGGTAGCCCGCGTCTACGCCGACCGACAGGGCGCGCTCTTCGGTGCGCTCGTTCAGCTCGCTAAACGTCTGGCGCTGGGTGCCCCGGCGCATAGCCGACGCGGTGAACGAGGCGCGGCCGGCGCGGTCGGCGGGGTCATAGATCGCCCCGGCGCGCACACTCAAGCGGGCGCTGATCGCCGGGATCGCTGGGTTGGGGTAGACCAACACGGTGAGGCCGTTATCCAACACACGGCGGGTTACGCTGCCGGGGGCCAACGCCTGCGTGCGGCGCATCGAGCCACCGGGTGCGGCGGCAAAAGGGTGTTCCATCAGGATTAATCCTTTACATATTAGTAATTCAGGTAAGCCGGCAGGCGGTCGGCAAACGCACGCCGCGCCTCGTCGGCGTTGATGGTGCCGCGCAGCAGGCTGTCGGTGGGCACCGTCGCATTGTAGCGGTGGATCTTGCGGTTAATTTCTGCAATCGCGGCAGCGTGCTGGGCCGTCGCCTTGCGGTGGCGCTGTTGGAGATCGCGTACTTCGTCGCGCAAGCGGTGCAGATCGCGGCGGGTGGCCCGGTCCAAGCGCTCCCGCAGCAGGGCGAAATGGCGGTCTGCCGTCTGCCGCCAGTCGGCAATATCCTGATCGATCTCGTCGCCTAGCTCCATCCAGTCAGGCCGGAAGTGGCTGTTCTGCATGACCTTAAAGGCCAGCCGCATATCCTCCGGCACATAGGGGTTGTCTTCCAGGTCTAACTGTCGGGTGGGGCCCAGCTCCGTCTGGAGTTCGCCGCTTTGTAAGGCATCGCGAATCCGCCGCTCCGACAGTATCCGATGCTTATCGTCGTGTTCGTTAGTGCTATCCATCAGCAGTTCCTAATGATGGGCTACTTTTGCGACGGGGTCAATAATTCAACACGCGGACGGGGCGGCAGATCGCGGCTTTCATAAACTTTCCGCATAAATTCATCGGTATCTACGTCACTCCAGCTACCAAATGCTGACAAGAAGGCTGCATAATCTTCCGGGGTGCGCGCACGTCGGGGGGCTGGGCGGACTTCGACCTGCTCGCCGGTGGCACTTTCAACCACGACCGTCTGCTGGGTCTCCATTACCTGGGCCAAAAAGCCGGCCGCATCGCCGACAAACTCTTCCACCGACACATGAATGGTGTCTGCCATTGGGCGTGCCTCCTAGACGTATAGACAACGCATGACTGCGAATGGGCGCATACTCATACGAGCAAACGGTTGCGGCGGCGGGGGCGGATTTGCGCGGGGATGCCGACGGCCATGTAGCCGGCCGGAACATCGCGGGTGACAACACTGTTCGCGCCGACAATGGCCCGGTCGCCGATATGGACGGGGCCGAGGATTTTCGCGCCCGCGCCGACGATCACATGGTCGCCCAGTACGGGGTTGCCGTCGCCGGCCACCGGGTTGCGTGGGCCGGGATAGCGGTAGCCCAGCGTCACGCCCTGGCCGATAAAGCAGCCACGTCCCGCCCGCGCTTGGGGGCCGATGACAATGCCGACGGAATGCGGCATTTGGCAACCCGGCCCGATCACGGCGGTGGGGTGGATCTCGCAGGCGTAGATCAGGCGATGCAGGCGGTAGAGCCAGAAAGCGAGTTTAATCCAGCCTTGCCCATAGAGGCGATGATAGGACCGATACATCCCAAGCGGGGACATCCGCATGAATCCGACTCCTCCAAGCCCACGGCGCAATCCCGGCAGCGGCGACCCCGCACAGTCCGGCCGGTGAGTGGGAACCGTCCCAGCCTACAGCACGATTAGTGCCGTGCGGCAAGGTGAGAATGTAGTAGCCAGAGGAGTACGCCGCCGGTGATCAGCCCCTTTAGCAAGGGGGCAAACAACCAGTACTGATAGACAGCGGGGAGTCCCAGATGCTCGGCAAAGTTTAAGAACTTGATCAGCGCGGCTTCAGTCAGACTGTTCACAGCGACCCATAATAGCATGGCATATAGACTGGGGCGCGCATCGTTACGGAGCAAAATCGGCCACTGGAGCAGTGCAATCAGAGCCCTGGTCACGCCGAATCGGAAGAACAGATCGCCCATATCCAGCCCGGTAGCACCGAATAAGGCCAAGTTCAGCTGCGTACCCCAGTGTTGGTGATCGATGGGACTGCCAAACAACAAGTCTTGATATAATTGCTCGCCACCCCCAGTGGGGCCGACGATCACGATGAGTAGTGCAGCTAAGGGCCACCACCCTATCCCGCGCAAACGCCATAGGCCCAGGATAACAGTCTGAGCCAGTGCCACTACCAATGGCAGCAGGTAGAAGAAGTAATAACCGCCGTAGGCGCTCAACCAAGAGCTGACAGCAACAGCTACCGCCCAGGTGAGTAACTGCTTGCCATACGAAGTCACCTGCTGTCGGCGAGTAGTTACTAACACTTGCGTATCCATTAGTATATCTCCTCACTAGTGCAGATTCAAGCGACCTGTTGGGTGTGTAGTGGCGCTGCTTGCTACCGCTGTCAGGGTGCGTAATAACACAACAGGTCGTCGGAACCTGCACTAGGGGGGTTTGGAATAGTAGGTTGCGGAACAGGTACGCCCAGCGCTGGGCTAATTACGCCGGCTAGGCGGGTGAGCGCCATGCCCGCAGCAGGTAGCGCCAGTAACGCCCCAGTCAGTCCCAACGCTTCACCGGCAAACGCCAGCAGCTCGGTGGTGGTGCGTCCGTCCGGGCTACGATCCGTGAATGACACGAACAGCAAGGCCAAATGCAGCCCATAGAGGACCGTCGCCAACCGGCCCGCCAGTGGCGGCGGAGGGGCATCACTGGACCCGACTACTAATGCGTCGAACACGGCTATTACCTGATCTCGAATTTCTGTCGTGCTGTCGCCTATTACTGATACACCGGAAGCCGGGTTCAGCGCTGCGCCAAAGAGAGCGGCAAAGGAGTCGCGGTAAGGCGCGATACGCGCCAGTTTAGCCTGCATAGCGGCGGGAAAGCGCACAGCTAATGGCCCCGGCAGTAGCTGGGCAACATCGGCGGCGAACTCGGTTTCCAGCCGTGTGTAGAGGGCCAATACCAGATCCTCTTTGCGCGAGAAGTAGCGGTAGGTTAGCCCCAACGAACAGCCGGCGACTGCGGCAATCTCGCGCATCGTTGTCGGTTCATAGCCGCGCTCCGCGAACAAATGAAGCGCGGTATCTAAAATATGTGCCCGTGTACGTGCCGCCTTCGTGTTGAGATCGCCAGCGTTTGTCTCTTTCATAAGCATCTCCTAAAGTGAACAAGTTCACTTTAATATTAACACTAATCCCGTCTCTCGTCAAGTACCCCTTAAATGCGTGCATCCATCAGCCGGTACATCCCGGCAAGCGTGCTACTATCCGCACCCCATCCGCACAATCAGCCTGCTTCAGCAAAGCCGCCGGATTTGTGGTATACTTGCCCTGTGATGGATAGCAGGCAGACGGAGCAACGCTGCACAAGACAGGTATTCCCCCCTCTCGCGCCGCCCCGGCGCACCCAGGTTTGGAACCTCTATGGCCTGCTGTTGGATGTGAGACCCCCTTTGGTCTCCGCTACAGAAAGGACGCGCCCCGTTGCGCTTTACAGATTTCGCGTTTAGCCCCGCCCTGCAAGCGGGCATTGCCGCCCGCGACCACCATACGCCGACTCCGATTCAAGAGCGCGTGATTCCCGCCGTCCTCGACGGTCATGATGTGATCGGCAACGCGCAGACCGGCTCCGGCAAGACCGCCGCCTACGCACTCCCACTGCTCGACCGCATCGCCGCCCATCAGGGGCTGCATACCCTGATCGTGGTGCCGACCCGTGAATTAGCCTACCAAGTGGAAGAAGACATTGCCGCCTACGCCGCGCAGATGGCGGTGCGGACCGCCGTGATCATCGGCGGCGCGAATATGCAGGCGCAGATCAAGCTGTTAGAGGGCGGCGCGCAAGTGGTGATCGGCACGCCGGGCCGCCTGCTCGATCTGATCCGCCGCCGCAAGCTGTGGCTGGGCGAGGTGCAGGCGTTGGTGCTGGACGAAGTAGACCGGATGCTCGACCTGGGCTTCCTGCCCGACGTGCAAAAGCTGGTCTCCTACCTGCCAGCCCAGCGCCAATCGCTGTTTTTCTCGGCCACCATGCCCGCTGCCATCCGCCCATTGGCCGAAAAGCTGCTTCACCAACCCATCGAAGCGCGGGTAGACCCGCCGGCCAGCACGGTGGCGGGCGTGGTGCAGCAGGTGACGATGATCGCCGACGGCAACAAGCTGCCCGCGTTGGTGCGCCTGTTGCGCGACCCGGCCGCCCAGCGCGTGATTATCTTTGTCCGCACCAAGCGCGACACCGACGACCTGCACCGGGCATTGCTGGCGCGACAACTGCCCAATGTGGCGCTACATGGCGACCTGAGCCTGGACGAGCGGATGCGGGCGCTGGACGCTTTCCGCGACGGCGACTCGCCGGTGCTGGTGGCGACTGATATCGCGGCGCGTGGCCTGGACATTCCCGACGTGAGCCATGTGGTCAACTACGACGTGCCGGGCACCACCGATGATTACGTCCACCGCATCGGGCGCACGGCGCGCGCGCAGAAGACAGGCATCGCGGTCTCGCTGGTGGTCACGCAAGACCTACCGGCTATGCGCCTGATCGAGCGCACGCTCAAAACCAAGATGTCCTGGACCTGGGCGGCCACGTCCACCACGCCCGCCGGGGAGTTGGTGCAAAGCGCGCGTCGGTAATTGCACCGCAAAGACGCAAAGAACGCGAAGATTCCTTGGGGCATCTTCGCGTTTTTCCATCTGCCACTTTGGGCTTATGCACAATAGACTACACTTGGCCGCTAGTGCCGTGCCCCGACACGCGCTCACACCTGCTCATCACTGGGGCTGAGGCCCGCCGCTGCGAGGGCTACGTCCAGGTGGTCGTGGCGCGCAAACTGCACGACCCGCCCAGCAGCGACACGAAACTGGGATGCCAGATCCGCTTCGCCGGTCACCGCGCCGCTGTCTGCCGCCCGCCACACCCCATGCTGGGCCAGCACTACGACCGCGTCGCGCGCAAACACCCGCAGCGTGGTCATTTCCAACCCTGCCCGCCCTAACCACGCGCGCAATAGTTCATGCCCATAGCCCGACCCACGCGGTCCGACGATTTCGATCTGCGGGTCCGACAAGGCAAGCAGGCGATCCGCGTCTTGCCGATTCGCCGCATCCTGCCATGCCGTGACGATCCCGACGGTTGTAGTGGTAGCCATTCTGTTCTCAGCCTCCGTCCGACGGCAAATAGACCACCAGATCGGTGGCGGGCGGGGCGAGGCCGGCACGGGTGAGCAGGGCGGCGATCTGGGCGCGGTGTTCGGTCTGGTGGTTCACCACATGGAACAGGACGTGCCAGACCCGCCGGCGGAACTCGCGCCCCTGCGTGTTGCGGTAGTGCATCTCACGCCCCAACTCGGCGCTGGTTAAGCTATCGAGGTAAGTGATGGTGTGCGAATGCACCTCGTCCCAATAGGCCCGCAGCGCGGTCAGGTCCGCGAAATTCGCCCCGCTCGGCATCTCTGTCGGCGACCGCCCCGCGATGCGCTCCAGCCACATCCATTCCGACACCGCCATGTGGGTCAGCGTGTCATGGATCGAGCCGTAGCCGCCCGGCGCATCGGCCTGCCGCAATTGCTTTGCGGTCAGCCCCGCCGCTGCGTCCAGCAACTCGTTGCGCGCCCAGGTGAAGTAGTTAAACAGCGTCATCACCATTTCGGTATCCATTGGCGACCCTTTCGCGTAAAACGTATTGCGTATTGCGTGTGGTGGAAGCAGGCTGTCCCCGAATGCGGAGCGAATACCCGAATAGAGACGGGGTAGACCCGAACTGGGGCAGGAGATCCGAGAGCGCCGGCGGTTGAAACAGACAGCCTCCCATTCGGGTATTCGCTCCGCATTCGGGGACAGCCTGTGCCGCTATCCTTCCCGTGCCACCACGCGGTTCCGCAGCACGCCGAGCCGCTCGATCTCCATCTCCACCACATCACCCGGTTGCAGCCAGCCACCGACGGTTTCGGGGCGCAGTTCGAGGATGCAGCCGGTGCCGACCGTGCCGGAGCCGATCACATCGCCCGGTTTGAGCCAGACATCGCGGCTGGCGAAGGCGATCATCTGGGCGAAGGTGTGCGTGAGGTCGGCGGCGTTGCCCCGGCTGTACTCTTTGCCGTTGACGCGCGTCACCATGTCGAGGCGATGGCGGGTCTCTGCGCCCGCCCCTTCGCGGCGGTCCTCTAGCTCGTCGGGCGTGACCAGCCAGGGTCCCAGGCTGGTGGCGAAATCTTTGCCTTTGGCCGGGCCGAGGTTCATCTTCATTTCTAGCCGTTGCACGTCGCGCGCGCTCCAATCGTTCATGATGGTGTAGCCGGCCACATACTCCAGCGCCCGCTCCGCCGGAATGTCGCGGCCCTCTTGCCCAATCACGCAGGCTAGTTCCAACTCATAGTCCAGTTCCGCCGTCTGCTGCGGCACCGGCACCGGCGCATCGGGGCCATAGATCGCATCGGGGTTGGAGAAATAGAACACCGGGATCTGATACCATTCGGGGATCATCTCGGCCCCCCGCAAGGCTCGCGCCGTCTTGACGTGCTGCTCAAAGGCGTAAAAGTCGCGCACATTGTTGGGGCGTGGCAGTGGGGCCAGCAGCGCCGTAGCGGCGGGCAAGAGCAGCCCCGTCAGCCCGTCGCTGGGTTGCGCGGCTAGTCGGTCGGCCAGCGCCCGCAGCCCCGCCAGCAGTTGCGGCCCACGGGTCAGCAGGTCGATCATGCTGGTCGGCACCCCATCGGGCAGCGTGCCTTCGCCGGGTTGACCCCAATCGAGCGCCCGTTCCAGGTCTACGAGGCCACCAGTCAGCGCCAAGCCCAGGCGGGCGCTACGCTCGGCGGTGAGATAGGTCACAAGTTTCATGAAGGCAGTCCCTCTTTCCGTGGCAATAGGAGTCGGTCTACGGTCCCCACTATAGCACGCCGCCTGCCCGCCCGCAAGTCGGCAAAGCGCGGCAACACGTAGGTAGGGGTATGATATAATAGAGTAGGAATTGCGAAAGGAGCCCCTATGAGCGCACAACCGCAACACTACTACACGCCGGAAGAGTATCTTGATCTGGAACGCACGGCAGAGTACAAGAGCGAGTATCTGGCGGGCGAAATTATCGCCATGTCTGGGGCCACTGAGGATCATAATGTAATCGCCTTAAATATCTCCGCGCTGCTGAGAAATACGTTCCGTGGGCGACCCTGTCGCGCTTATATGAGTGATATGCGTGTGCGCGTTACGGCGAACGGTTTGTATACCTACCCAGATATTGTAGCTGTGTGCGGGCTGCGTGAGTTCGCGGATACGCGTCGTGACACACTGCTCAACCCCACGGTGATCTTCGAGGTGCTATCCCCATCCACCGAAGGCTATGATCGCGGCAAGAAGTTCGCGCACTACGGGCGGCTCTCCTCGCTCACGGATTACGTACTGGTGGCGCAAGAGGAAGTGCAGGTCGAACACTTTACCCGCCAGGGCAATGGCTGGTTTGTCACTGCCCTCAGTGCCTTAGATCAGACATTGCACCTCGCTGCGATTGAGAGCGATTTGCCCCTGGCCGCTATTTATGAAAATGTTGAGTTCGCGCATCCTGACGCAGCCGTGCCTGCGTTCTAACGCACCAATTCTTCTCCCGCGCACCTCCCCTCTCAACTCTATACTCCTCGTTCCTAACTACGCGGCGGTAGCAACGGGCGGTAACAACCTTGCCGGTTTTGTACCCCTTGTCGCCATAGATGCGAGAGAAATCCGGCCGCGTAAACGCTACCGGCGCGGCGGGCATGGTGCAAACGGCAGCCGTTGCGTATAATAGAGCAAGCCCTAGCCAAAGGAGAGTGTGCCCCATGCCCTTGCTGTTTCAGACGGTTGCCGATGCCTTTGAGCAATTGGAGCCGATTAGCAGCCGCCTGCAAATGATCGCCCTGCTGGCCGAGTTGCTGGGTCAAGCCGGCCCCGACGAGATCGCGCCGTTAGTCTACCTGATGCAGGGTCACTTGGCCCCAGAGTATCGGCAGAACGAGTTCGGCATCAACGAAAAGAGCGCGCTGCGGGCCATTGCCCAAGTCGGCGGGTGCAGCGTGGCCGAGGCGCAGCAGCTATTTGCCGAGCGTGGCGACGCAGGGCTGGTGGCTGCCGAATGCCGCAACCGGCTGGGCGACAGCGGCCCGGCCCGCCCGATCA
>Ga0209724_1002247_pt1 | contig 16647 bp, 11 predicted proteins | sample grotaG_FD_184143 | JGI IMG/M metagenome (GOLD analysis project Ga0209724, IMG submission 184143) | Glacier valley bacterial and archeal communities from Borup Fiord, Nunavut, Canada, to study Microbial Dark Matter (Phase II) -... | ecosystem: Environmental > Aquatic > Freshwater > Ice > Glacier ...
CCTGGCCCACGCGGTCTACGGCTTCTTCAACAACGGCGGCTCGCGCTGCTTCGTTGTGAACGTCGGCGCTCCGCAGTCGCTCGATATCGAGCCGGCTGTTGTCGCCGCCGCCGCCCCTGCCAAAGAAGGTGAGAAGAAGGTCGAAGCCGCCAAGCCCGCCGAGAAGAAGACGCCGGCCAACACCGACGCGCTCTACATCGGCAAGGACAACGGTCCTGGCGCCCGCACCGGCCTCAAGTGCTTCGAGGAAATCGACGAGATCGCTCTCGTCGCCGCCCCCGGCCAGATCTCCCCGGCCGTCCAGGACGCGATCCTCACCCACTGCGAGCTCCGCAAGGACCGCTTCGCCATTCTCGACTCGGCGGAGACCATGCAGGGCGGCGTGGACAAGCTTCTTCGTCCGCGTGATTCCAAGTACGGCGCCTACTACTTCCCGTGGATCCAGGTCTATGACCCGGAGCGCGGCAATGTCTTCGTTCCCCCGTCGGGCCACGTGGCCGGCGTGTACTCCCGCGTCGACTCCGAGCGCGGCGTCCACAAGGCGCCCGCCAACGAGATCGTTCGTGGCGCTCTCGGCCTCAAGTACACCATCTCCAAGGGTGAGCAGGACATCCTCAACCCGAAGGGCATCAACTGCATCCGCATGATGCAGGGCGGCGGCATCCGTATCTGGGGCGCTCGCACCCTGTCGTCTGATCCGTCGTGGCGCTACATCAACGTCCGCCGCCTCTTCATCATGGTGGAGACCTCGATCGAGCGCGCGACCCAGTGGGTCGTCTTCGAGCCCAACGACTCGAAGCTCTGGAAGCGCGTCACCCGTACCATCTCCGGCTTTCTCACCCTCGTGTGGCGCAACGGCGCCCTCATGGGCGAGACGCCAGAGAAGGCCTTCTACGTCAAGTGCGACGAGGAGACCAACCCGCCGGAAGTCATCGACGTGGGCCAGCTCATTGTTGAGATTGGTCTCGCTCCGGTGAAGCCGGCAGAATTCGTCATCTTCCGTATCGGCCAGATGCCGGCCGGCGGTGGTGTCGAAGAGTAACACCGTGTGAATCCAGGAAGTGAGCCCCCAATGGTGGGGGTTCACTTCCTGGTTGTTTAGAGGAGGCAATCGATGGGCGTACTTGGAAAAGAACAACTTCGTGGCTCTGTCGCCGGTAAGTACATGTTCCGCATGGAGGGTCTCGATGCGGGCTGGTGCAACTCGATCGAAGGCGGTCACGCTACTGCCGAAGTCGTTACCGAGAAGCTCGGGTCGGAAGTCCACCAGCGCAAGCACCTCGGGCCGCTGAAGTTCGAAGACATTTCGGTCGTCTGTGGTACGGGCATGTCGAAGGCGTTCTACCAGTGGCTGCAGAACAGCTTCGAGGGCAAGTACTCCCGTCAGCGCGGCAGCATCGTCGCTGCCGACTTCAACTTCGAAGCTATCAGCGAGCTCGAGTTCCACGAGGCGCTGATCACCGAGTTCGGCATGCCCGCTCTCGACGCTGCGTCGAAAGACCCGGCCAAGATGACCGTCAAGTTCTCGCCGGAGAACACCAAGTTCAAGAAGGGCTCGGGGAAGATCAGCTCCCCGACCAAGGCGGAAGTCCAGAAGCGCTGGCTGCCGTCGAACTTCGCGATCACCATCAACGGTCTTGAGGACGCTTGCAAAAAGGTCAACAAGATCGAGGCGTTGGTCATGAAGCAGAAGGTCGTTGACGATGTGTCTGGTGAGACCCGCAGCTACCTCAAGATGCCGGCCCACCTCGAGACGCCGAACCTCGTGATGACGGTTGCAGAGTCGCACGCTGAGGCGATCTACCAGTGGCACGAGGACTTCGTCATCAAGGGCAACTGCGAGCAGTCGGCCGAGAAGAGCGGCGCGATCCACTACTTGATGCCCAACGTGGACCGCAACAAGCCGTTGTTCACCGTCGAAATGAAGAACCTCGGCATCTTCAAGATTACGCCTGACAAGGCGGAAGCCGGCAACGAGCAGATCCGTCGCCTGAAGGTCGAAATGTACTGCGAAGAAATGACGTTCAAGTACGAGTCGAACGCCTGCATGTAGTTTGAGTGCCCGACGAGCGGCTGTCTCAACAGCAGCCGTTCGTCGGGCCTTGTTGTTTTGGTGTTTAGGGAGACTAGAGAGAACAATGGCCTTTCAGACTGAGTACCCGTTTCGCCTGCCAAAGGGCTTCGTGGACGCCGAGGGAAACCTCCACCGCGACGGTGTGATGCGTCTGGCGACGGCGAAGGACGAAATCATCCCGCTCCAGGATTACCGCGTGCAGGGTAACCGCGCGTATTTGGTGATCATTCTGTTGAGCCGGGTGATGGTCAAGCTTGGAGACGTCAAGTACATCGACACCGACGTGGTCGAGAGCTTGTTCTCCACCGATCTCGCTTATTTGCAAGAGTTCTACCGCCGGATCAATGAAGAAGGCGCACCCAAAGTTCACGCCAAGTGCCCGTCGTGTGCGACAGAGTTCGACATCGACCTACTTGGCGGAGGTGATGGCCGCTCCGGCCAGGGGGGATAGCTAGCTACCCCCTGGAACAGCTCTACCAGGAGGTAGCTTATATCGCGTATCATTTTCACTGGGGCCTCGATGACTTGCTGTCGATGGAGCACGACGAACGGCACGTTTGGTTGAGAGAAATCGCCCGTATCAACGGCGAGATCAACAAGGCCCGCGAGTAGCGGTTTTTGGGCGGCGAATTGGGCGGACTAGGAAAGAGAGTTGAGCGACGACGATGAGAGCGGCGAGAGAGCTTAGACCACCGGGAGTCTACCCGGCGATGGAGGAAGTTCGCGTCCGTCCCATCACGGTCGCGGACACTCGCGTCGCGGGTTTCGTCGGCGTTGCGGCCAAGGGCCCGCTCGACGAGCCTCGTCTCGTCACGGGCTGGAACGAGTTCGTCGACGTGTTTGGCTTTGCTACCGAGAGCTACCTGGCTCGAGCCGTCGAAGGCTTCTTCATGAACGGCGGGTCGGCCTGCTACGTGGTCCGCATTGCTCACCGCATCAAGGGCGATGTCGTCGGCCCGGAGCATCCCGCCTGCGCCGAGTACGTCGTCAAGGACGGCTGGGAAAAGCCGACGATGCGCGTGCGCGCCCTCAACGAAGGCCGTTGGGGCAACAACATCTGGGTGCGCTTCAACCAGACGACGGCGGCGCGCACGCTCTTGACGCTCGACCTCGACGTCGGCGCTGGCGAAGCACGCGTGAACAGTGTCCGCGGCTTCGAGCGGGGCGCCTTGGTGCGCGTCTACGATCGCGAGAATTCCGACTACGTCATCATCACCGAGATCGAGGACCGCACCATCCGTTGGGGCTCGGCGACGCCCATCGTGCGCAAGTATCGCGCTGCGGGTCCGACCTATCTCGAAGTCATCGAGTTCGAGGTGTTTGCGTCGCTGCGAGATCGGCGTGAGGTCTTCCGCAATCTCCAAGTGTCGCCGCTTTCTCGTCGCTATGCGCCGCGCGTGGTCAATGCCGACTCGTCGCTGATCCGGCTGCAAGACTTGCTGTCGAAGGCACCATTGCCGCACAACTTGCCCCAGGCTGCCAACAACACGCGTCTGCAGGGCGGGCGCGATGGCGTCGACGTGCTGACGCCGGAAGATTTCATTGGCGAGGACCGTGGTCCAGGCGAGCGCACCGGCCTCATGGCGCTAGTCGAAGTCGAGCAGGTCAGCATGCTGCTCGTGCCCGACGCGATGCTCGCTTACCGTCGCACGCCGGGCCTGCAGGCCGATCGCGACGTCCAGGTCATCCAGGACGCCATGGTCAACATGTGCGAGAACCTGAAAGATCGCTTTGCCATCCTCGACGGTCCGCCGGTGAAGGACCCAGAGGAAGTGCGCAAGTGGCGTCGTCGTATCGAGTCGTCGTATGCAGCGCTGTACTACCCTTGGATCGATGTCATCAGCAATCACACCGAGGGCAACAACCTGCGTATTCCGCCGTCGGGCCACATCGCCGGCATGTATGCCCGCTGCGACGAGCACTCGGGCGTGTTCAAGGCACCAGGCAATGAGGTGCTCGAGGGTGCGATTGGTCTCAGCCTCAATCTGACCGAGGAGCATCTCGGCCTTTTGAACTCCGAGGGCATCAACACGTTGCGCACCATTCCGGGTCGCGGCATTCGCACCTGGGGTGCGCGGACGTGCTCGGAAGATCCCGACTGGCGCTTCATCAACGTGCGGCGCATGTTCATCATGTTACGTCGTGCGCTCGAGGCTGGCACGCAGTGGGCGGTGTTCGAGCCCAACGAGCCGCGTACCTGGGAACGACTGAGCAACATGGTTGCTGCGTTCCTGAAGGACTTGTGGGGTCTCGGCTATTTCGCCGGCGCTGGCCCTGACGATTCGTTCTTCGTGCGCTGCAATGCGACTACCAACACCGTCGTCGAGCGTGAGCTTGGCCAGATGGTGATGGAGATCGGTGTCGCACCGGCTCTGCCGGCTGAATTCATCATGTTTCGTGTAGTGCAAAAGATGGGCGAAGAGGGCGCGACGGTTCAGGCGTAGCAGTCGTCGTAACGCTGAAAAGCCTGCAAGCCTGAGGAGGGCTGAGGAATGGAAAAGAAGCCGTATGGGGCATATCACTTCACCGTCGAGATCGACGGGTCGCCGATCACCTATCCGTTCCGCAGCTGCAGCGGTCTGAAGATCGAGACCTCGGTCGTCGACCTCGAAGAGGGCGGCTTCAACGGCACCACGCGGAAGCTCGTGGGCCGGACCAAGTACCCCAATATCGTCTTGAAGCGTGGCTTCTGCTCGGCCAACTCCGAGCTGTATGCGCTCAAGTTGCGCAGCATGAACGATCTTCCTGGCGGGACAATGGTCGCGGGTCGACAGACGCCAGGTCGCATTAGTGGCGTCATCACCCAGCTCGGCCCGCGCAACTCCAATACAAAATGGGGTTTTTCGAAGGGGATTGTTTGTAAATGGGAAGGCCCCGATCTCGACGCCACCAAGAACGAGATCTCCATCGAGAGCATCGAGATTGCCCATGAGGGTCTCGTGCTGCTTTCCAGCAAGGACGAGGACCAGTAGCCATGAGCGAGCCAGTCACGCGTTTGCCTGTCTTCGTACCGCGCACGGTCGCGTCGTACGAGCGCGCTGGCGCGTCGCTGGCGGATCGTTGGATGCAGCCTGCGCCGTCGTTCATGCGCAACGCGCCCGCGGTCGATCGTTTCAGCACCTTTGCCGATCGGCACTTCGAGTACTGGGTCGGCCAAGGGATGTCGGGTCAAGGCCAAGCGAAGCCGCTCGGCACTGAGCGCCCACCGACGACGACGTCGCAGCGTGCCGGCAACATGGTCATGCCGCGGCCGTGGTTCTTGCGCAACGCGCAGCCTGAAGCGTTCGAGACGTTTGGATACGAGCCGTCTCATGCGTCGGCATCGACGTCTCCATCGGCCCCAGCGTCGATGCAGCCGATGTCGATGCCGATGTTCGCGCCGGCCATTGGCCAAGAGTCGCCCCGCGAGCTCAAGGTCGCCGAGGCCCTTGGCCTGACGGCGGTCGTTGTGAACGCGCCCGTCGAGGCACAGCGCAGTCCGGCTCCCTTGGCGGCGGCTCTGCGTCATGCGGTGTGGGCCGAGGCTTCGATGCGCGCGGTGACTGCGCCCATGGTGGCGATGGCTTCTTTGCCGTCGCTGGTGGCGCCGACTTTGACGTCGGTTGCGTCGCCAGTGTCGGCAGCACGGGCTGCGGCGCCGAGCGTGACCTATGTTTCACCGTCGCTGCCGAGCTCGGTTTCGGCTGCGATATCGGCTGCCGTGCCGAGCCCCGAGTTGGCGTCGGCTGCGCCGTTGCTGTCGCGTCTTTCGCCGGTGTTGTCGTTCGTGGTGACCGAGGCGCCGCGGCAGGCCCAGGCAGCCCAGGTTGCGCCCGTGACAGCGACCGCGACCCAGGGTTCGGTCCAGGCGGCGCGCCCGTTGGTGCCCGAGTCGCGGTCGTTTGCTCCTGAGCTGGTGCGGTTGGCCGAGGCTGCGACGCAGCCGTTGCAGACACCGCAAGCACGTCCGGCCGAGGTGTTTGCCGGACTGTCGACGCTGGTACAGGTGGTGCAGCAAGCACGCGTGTCGGCTGCCGCTCCATCAGCTTCGATCGAGATGCGGATCGCCAGCTCGGCGGCGCCGACGCCAGTGTTGTCGTGGCAGGGCGCGCCGCGCGCCGAGGCTTTCGTCGAGCAGTTGCTTGGTGTGCAGACCGCACGCGAAGTCGCGCCGCGCTCGATGGCGCTGACCAGCCAGGGGACGGTGGAAGTGGTTCGTCCACAAGCCAGCGCGCTGCGTGCGCCGGCGGCCATGTTCGTTCGTCCGCTGGCGCCGCCTCCGGTCCCCTCGGCCTACGTGCCGTCGCCGGCCTATGTGGCGTCGACGTCCTATGTGTCGTCGCCGTCGTTCGCTTCCCCAGCGGTGACGCCGTCCTTCGTGCCTGCGGCTTCGTCGTCGCCCTCGTTGGTGGCGCCGGCGCCTTCCTTCACGCTGCCCACGGGGCCGACCTATGTCGCGGCTTCGTCGGCGGGCGCACCGTCGGTCTTTGTCGCACCGCGGACTGTGGCCGCGCCTGCGCCTGCCACTGCTCCGTCGTATCGGCCTGGCTCGATGAGCGTGCGTGCTGAAGAACTGGCGGCCGCCGTCGAGCTCAAGATTGCGCGGTCGTGGGGCGAGCCGGTGTGGGTGAGCCCGCCGACGGTGGCAGCCTCCATGTCGCCGTCGGAGTCCACGCCGTCGCCGTTGCCGTTGATGTTGCCGTCGATGCGTTCGTTGCCGGTCCCGTCGGTGCCGTCGGTCTGGGTTACCCCACCTGTAACCCGTGCCGCAGCTGTTGCCGCTCGTGCCGAGGCGTCTCAGCCAAGCGCGGCGCAGCCCGTCTCGACGATGCAAGCACCTTTGACCCAAGCCGCACCGCAGCCAATTGCGTCGATGCCTGCTGGCCTTGCAGCGTGGATCGCAGGCGAGCAGAACATGACGGCGACGACCGCAGCGGGTCCGGCGGCCATGGCTCAGTTCCTCGACCGTTTGCTGGGCGTAAACCTGCTTCGCGCCGCCGCTCCACGCGAGCTCGAGCGGGGTGTAGAGACCGCGCAAGCATCGCCATCGCCGACGCAAGAAGTACGCGAGAATTCCAGCAACCATCTCGGTAATGAGCCGATTTCGTGGACCTGGGTGTCGCCGGAAGCTCCGTTGTCCCGCGCGATGCGGCCGAGTGAGATGTCGGCGCCGAGCTACGACGATCTGCGCGCTTACAACCAGAGCCAAGGGACAACAGCGACGGGCATGGGGCCGGGCAGCTTGGCCGTGCGCGCTGAGCAGCTTGCTGGCGAGGTCGGTGTCCGGTCCGCCAGCCTGGCGACTGACTTCGTCGATCCGGCGGCGATGAGCTTCAGCTTTGCGACCCCCGAGCTGGTCGATTTGCCGCGCGCTTCGTCGGAGCCGCAGACGTTTTCTGGGTTCTCGTCGGAAGAGTGGGCCTTGGTTTCGACCTTCCGTTCGGAGTCGACCGCGATGCAGTTGTCGGCGGTGCGGGCTGCGCAGCAGTGGCTTGCACCCCAGCAGCAGCTGGTAGAGCAGAGTGCAGCACGGGTGCAAGCGCCGGCAGCGACGGGACCGAGCCATGTGAGCCCGTCGTGGTTGGTCTCGGCTGCGGCACCGTCGAGCCTGCCGGTGGTGGCTTCGGAGCGCCGGGCTGCGCCAGGTCGCGGCTCGGTGGGTGCGGTTGCATCGGCACCGTATGGCGCACCTTCGCCGTCGTACCTTTCGTCCCCAGCCGCGATCACTGGGCCGGAGTCTTTTGCCACATACGTGAGCCGTCCCGCCGCTCAGAATGCGGCGAGCGAGACCAGCGCCAGTAGCGATGATGGGTATGCCGACGTGCCGCCCCAGACTTGGGTGGTGCCGGCCAGCGATCGCGCCTCCATCCCCGGCGGTGGGCATGTTCCGCGTGGCAGCTTCACCTGGCCAAAAGCCGCCAACCAGATTGCCTCCAACGAGCAGCCGATGCTGGCGAGCTTTGCGGCGCACACTGCCACTGAGCAGCTCAACCCTGGAGCTCCGTTGTGGGGGAGCTTGCCCCAGGCCCGGACGTTCGTGTCTGGTGCTGCTTCGTCGACGGGCTCGACGGGCTCGACGGGCGCTGAGGCTTGGGTGGGCGAGGCGGCTGCTGCGGGCTGGGTTGCGCCTTCGAATGTATCGAATGTCACCTCGAGCGCGTCGCGGGCGCCTCATCTCTCGTCGCTGGCACCTGTGGTTGGCTCACGCGGTGCGGCCGAGTCGCGCTCGCAGTCGTCGCAGTCCGATTCGTCGGATGGCCTTGAACGGTATGCCAATGCCCGTCCGTTCCTCGAGCTGATCCGTGGTGCGGCGGGTAGCCCGTCGCGGTCATCGTCGTCGTCATCGTCGGGCTCGTCGTCGTCTTCGAGCGCGTCGTCGCCTCCGCCTGCAGCCGCGGTGCCGTCGAGCGATGCGGCGGCGCGGTTGGTCGAGGCCGTCAAGCATCAGCGGCCAAATGCCACTTCCGATGGGCGCATCACGCTCGGCGATCTGACTTTGATTTCGTTTGCCTCGGTGACCCAGCAGGTCGCTGCGTCAGCCGAGGGGGGTGGCCCAGGCGCTGAGGGTCACGGTGGTGGCGGTGGCGGTGGTGGTGGCGGCGGTGGTGGTGGTCACGGCGGTGGTGGCAAGGGTGGCGGCGCTGGACCTGATGTCAAGACTCTCGCCTACAAGGTGTATGACGAGCTGCAGCGTCTTCTCGAGATTGAACGCGAGAGGAGTGGAGACCCATGGGAAAGCTAGAACGCGCCAAGATCATCGTTCTCAAGGCCGACGGTAAGAGCGTCAACGACAAAGAGTCGTCGATCGACGTGTGCTTCAATCCGAAGGAGTACTCCCTCGAGAAATCTGTCTCGTGGAAGTCGGAAAAAGCGCAGACCGACGCTCCGTTGCCCGAGTTCACCGAGCCTGCAGCCATGACCTTGTCGGTCACGCTGCAGTTCGACACCTACGAAGAGCGGGTGTCGGTGCGCGAGAAATATACGAAATTCATCGAGAAGCTGGTCTTGATGCGCGGTGACCTCGGCAAGAAGCCGACTCCCGAGCAGAAGAAGAAGGCGATGCCGCCAGTCTGTATCTTCTTGTGGGGCCGCTTCTCGTTCCAGGGCGTCGTCGAGTCGCTGTCGCAGAAGTACACCATGTTCCTGTCCGATGGGACGCCAGTCCGGGCAGAGTGTGCGCTCAAGCTGCGTAACGTCACCGACAAGGGCTATGGCGACGACAAGGCTGTCACCTCGCAGCCAGCTGGCGGCTCGCAGCAGTCGTACACCGTCAAAGACGGCGACCGTCTCGACACCATCGCAGCGGACAAGTTGGGTGCTGCTGGGCGCTGGACCGATATCGCTGCGCTGAACAAGATCGATGACCCAACGAAGCTGAAGGCGGGTCAGACGCTGCAGATCCCAGAGTAGAGGGGAAACATGGCTTCCAACCGGCTCGACGCGAACCTCAAGATCGACGACAAGGACATTGAGGCCGAAGAAATCTTCGACCTCTTGATCGAACAGGAGCTCGATCAGCCGGACATGGCGGCGGTGACCTTCTCCAACCAGTCCAAGCGTTGGAGCCAGGAGGTCAAAGAGGGCACCAACATGGAGCTCTCTGCAGGCCACACCAGCGACGCCGCGGGCGCTGCATCCACCATCTTCAAGGGTGAGATCGTCGGCATCGAGCCGACCTTCGTGGCGACGGGGGCGTCGCGCGTGACCATCCGCGCGTTCAATGCGCTCCACAAGCTGGCGCGCGGCAAGAAGTCGGTCTCGTACAAGAACATGACCGACAAGGATCTGGTTTCGAAGATCTGCGGCAACTACAGCCTGACCGCCGAGTATGACGGCCCGACGAGCCCGACCTACGACCATATCTACCAGCACAACCAGACCGACCTCGAGTTCTTGCGGCTGCGTGCGGCGCGTATCGGCTGCGAGATCCGCGTCGAGGATACCAAGCTGAAGTTCAAGAAGCGGCTCACCGAGGACCCAGGGTTGGAGTTCACCGTCGGTGAATCGGGCGCCTTGACGCTGGAGAAGTTCAGCCCACGTTTGTCGACGGCCAATCAGGTCTCGAGCGTGAAAGTGCGCGCCTGGGATCCGAAGAAGAAAGAGGCCATCATCGGCGAGGCCAAGCCCGAGAGCTCCAAGCTCGGCGACAAGCACGGCACTGCCATTGCCGACGACAAGCACCCCAACGTGCTGATGCTCGACGTCGACAATCCAGTGTTCAGCCTGGAGCAGGCCAACTCGCTGGCCAAGTCGCTACTCCAGGACCGCCTGATGAGCTTCATCGTCGGCGATGCCGTCTGTAAGGGCAACCCGAAGGTCAAGCCAGGCATCATCGTCTCGGTGAAGGTGGGCGATACCCGCTTCGACGGGAAGTACTACGTCACCGCCGTGCGGCACCGCTATCTCCACGATGGCCCGGAGGCCGGCTTCAAGACCTTCTTCAAGTTCAAGCGCGATGCACGCGGAGACGCGGCCTAAGCGTAACCAGGGGTCACTTTCGGCCCCACTGCATTTTTCTTTACCCAACCGTAGCGCTCCACACCGTCTCATCGCGTCAAATCTTTCGCGACACTTCGCCAGATCCTCCGCCAGATCCTCCGACTGTAATCTCTGTCGTAAGCGTCGCGAAAAAGTTTGCAAAAGCGCTGTCTGGGTCGTTGACCGACAAAGACTCTCACCTGTAAGATACGCGGCCTGACCATGGACGAGGATGACATCGTGTTGTGGCAGGACCTCCTCGACGAGGTTGCCGCCGGTCGCTCCAAAGGGCTTCGCTGCCCGTTCTGTCCCCCTACGACCAAAGGGTCGGAGGTCGTGGTGACCAAAGAAGGATTCAAAACTCGTGTCGAGTGCCAGGTGTGCCACCGGTATCTCGAGGGACGGATGGGGGAGTAGCCGATGGCACGCTCATTTTTGGGTAGAGGCTGGAAGTTCCCCATCGAGCTCGACCGCGCCGGCGGTGTGGCGCTGTCCGAGTATGACGAATCCATTCGTCAGTCGATCCTCATCATCCTCGGGACGGCTCCTGGCGAACGCGTGATGCGGCCGCACTTCGGCTGTCAGATCCACGACCTCATCTTTTCTCCAAACACCGTCAATACAGCCGGCCTGGCCATTCACTACGTGACCGAGTCACTCACCAAGTGGGAGCCGCGCATCGAGTCTATCGAAGTCGAAGCAGTGCCTAGCAACGATGATCCAAACCGATTGGACGTCGTTATTCAGTACAAGGTCCGCGCGACCAACACCTCGCGCAACCTCGTCTACCCCTTCTACCTCCGTAGGAGCGAGTAATGATCCCGGTACCAAAGCTCGACGATCGTACCTATGCGGACATTGTCGCCGAGGCCATGCGCCTCATCCCGCGGTATTGCCCGGAGTGGACGAACCACAATCCTTCCGACCCCGGCATCACCATTCTGGAGCTCACGGCGTGGATGACCGAGCTGATTCTCTATCGGCTCAACCGGGTTCCCGAGAAGAACTACCTCGCCTTCCTCGACATGATCGGGATCAAGCTCCGCTCGCCGCAGCCGGCGCGGGGCTTCATCACCTTCGATCTCGTCGACGGCGCCGATCGCCAGACCATTCCAGAAGGCACGCAGATTGCGACGCAGCAATCGGCTGACGACGAGACGGTGGTGTTCGAGACGCAGCGCGAGCTGGTCATGGTCGGCTCCAAGATCGACCGCTGTTTTTCGTACTTCAACGAGCGCTACGCCGACAATTCGCCGTTCATCAATGGCGCGAGGCCCGAGGGCTTCGAGGTTTTTGCCGGCGCCGATCGCATCGATCGGTTCATCTATCTCGGCGACGCACGTCTGCAGAACCTGACCGATTCGTCGGTGTTGCGTCTGCAGATGACTGCGCCCGACCATGGCGGCCGCGATCTGGCGCGCCTCCTCGAGTGGGAATACTGGAACGGCCGTCGCTGGCGTGAGTTCCGCGTGCTGGCGATGGAAGTCGATCGCGGCGAAGTTGTCTTTTACGGCCCGCAAGATCTGACGCCGTATGTGGTGCACGGCCTCGAGGATTTCTGGATCCGTGGCCGCTTGGCCGAAGTGCCGCAGAACCCGTGGGAGACGGAGATCGACACCGTCCGCGGCATCATCGAAGTGGTGGGCGAAGGCATCATGCCCGACCTCGGCTTCGCCAACCTCGACGGTGGCGTGTTCCTGGCGCTCGATCTCGGCAAGAACTGCTTCCCGTTCGGCACTGCACCCAAGGTCGACCAGTGCTTCTATCTGGCGTCGCGCGAAGTGCTGAGCCAGCCCGATGCCGACTGTCGCATCGAGCTCGTGCTGTCGGATCCGGCCATCGTGCCCGAGCCGAAGCCGTCCGAAGATCTGACGCTGTCGTGGGAGTATTTCGACGGCAAGAAGTGGCGCGTCATTGGCCGCTCGGGGCCGACCGGCACCAAGCGCACCGACGGCGAATGGGGCTTCATCGACGGTACCAACGCGCTGACCAAGACCGGTGCGGTCACCTTCCGCGTGCCCAAGGACTTGAGCCCCGGCGAGGTCAACGGCGAGACCAACTACTGGATCCGCGCCCGCATCGATCTCGGCGACTTCGGCATCTCGGGCAGCTACATGCTCGACGGCGACAAGTGGGTCTGGCGTGACGATCGTCCGCTCAAGCCACCGTCGCTGAAGAACGTGGGCTTCAAGTACCGTTCGGATCTGCAAAATCTCAAGCGCGTCGTGTCCTACAACGACTTCCGCTATCGCGATCACAGCGACGAGGCCAAGGTCGAGTACCGTCCGTTCCAGCCGTTCTCGGCCATCACCGAGGAAGGCGCGGCCATGTATCTCGGCTGGACGACCAAGCTGCCCAACGAGGCGCTGGCCTTCTACGTGATGCTCGCCGAGAACGTCGTCGCCACCGACGAGCGCTCCAACGCCGAGTTCTTGAAGGGCTGGTACGCCGAGCGCGATGCTGCATGGGAAGCCGAGCAGCGCGTAGTGTGGGAATACTACGACGGCAACAATTGGTCGCCGCTCGTCGTCATCGACGGCACCAAGAACTTCACGCAGTCGGGCTTCATCGACTTTGTCGGGCCCGACGACCAGGAAAAGAGCCTCAAGTTCACCGAGGACCGCTACTGGCTGCGCGCCCGTCTGGAAATGGGCGGCTATGTCCGGCCGCCGCGCGTGCAGCGGATCCTCACCAACACCGTCGAGGCGGCCAACGTGGTCACCATCCACGACGAAGTGTTGGGCTCGTCGGATGCCATGCCCGGCCAGGTGTTCAAGCTGTCGCAGGCGCCGCTTCTCGACGGTGAGCACATCGAGGTCCGTGAGCGCGAGCTGCCACCCGTCGAGGATATCGACGATCTGGGCGACGACGCGGTGCGGGTCGAGGCGCTCGAAGGTGGCGAGAACGGTTACTGGGTCCGTTACAAGACCGTCGACAGCTTCTTCGACTCGGGGCCGCGTGCGCGTCACTACTTGCGCAATCCACTCACCGGGCAGCTCACGTTTGGCGACGGTCTCCGTGGCATGTTGCCGCCGGCTGGCCGCGCCAACGTCGTCGCCCGTCGCTACCAGGTCGGCGGCGGCACCAAGGGCAACGTCAACTCCAAGTCGCTGACGCAGCTCACCCGTGCCATCGCCTACGTCGAGAAGTGCTACAACATCATGCCCACTGGCGGCGGCTCCAACGCCGAATCCGTCGAGGAGGCCAAGGCCCGCGCTCCGCTCACGTTGAAGAGCCGGGATCGCGCCGTCACCTCCGAAGACTTCGAGTCGCTGGCGCTCAAGGCGTCCACGGGTGTGGCACGCTCCAAGTGCTTGCCGTCGCAGCGTCACGACGGTGAAGTCCAGGTGGTCATCGTGCCGCGTGGCGACGAGAAGAACGTCGACCTCATGCGCCGACTGGTTCCGCCGCCCGAGCTGCTTCGCTTCGTCGAGAACTATCTCGACGAGCGGCGCCTGGTCGGCACCGTGGTCGACGTCATCAAGCCGTCATATGTCGAGATCTCCATCAAGGTCACCTTGGTCCGTCGCAGCGTCGGTCAGTCCGATCGGCTCAAGCGCGAGATCGAAGAGCGTCTGCGTCGCTTTTTGCACCCGCTCGTCGGTGGTCGAGACGACAAGGGCTGGCCGTTTGGCCGCGCGGTGTACAAGAGCGATCTGGCGCACTTGATCGAAGAAGTGCCGGGCGTCGAAGTCATCGACAGCATCACCATCTTCGACGAAGACCGCCGCGTTGCCGTCGAGAACGTTCGTCTCGATCCGTCGGGCTTGGTGCACCTCGTCAACGTCGCCGTCGTCGAGCGTATTCGGGAAGAGATCGTTTAATGATTTCAACGCCCAGGGCGCTGGTACGCATGCCCGAGGTCATCGGGCTGCCGCTGCGCAAAGCCAGGCTGCTCATCGAGAATGCCGGTCTCAAAGTCGAGGCCGTCACTTTCATGGAGAGCTACGACGAGCGCGACAATGTGCTCTCGCAGACTCCGTCGCGCGGCAAGATGGTCTACACCGGCGATCAGGTAACGCTCGGCATCTCGCGTGAGAGCTACGTCAAGTGGCTGCCGACGATCTATCAGCGCAACGACGTCAACGGAAAGAACTTCGTCCGCGACATCTTGTGGGTGGTGCAGCATCTCTTCGCCAGCGTCGAGGAGAAGCTCGAGGTCATTCACTCGTTCTTCGATCCCTACGAGGCCCCAGAGTATTTCTTGCCGTGGCTGGCGTCGTGGTCGGCCATGGTCCTCGAGGAGGAATGGCCGATCGCCAAGAAGCGGCGACTCATCAAGAAGGCGATCGAGCTTTATCGCATTCGCGGCACCGTCAAGGGCCTCAAGCTCTTCATCTCGCTGTTCACGGGCAACGAGCCCGAGGTCAAAGAGAACGTCTGGCCGTTCAAGGGCTGGCGCATCGGCGTCTCGTCGGAGATTGGCATCGATACGGTGGTGTTGCCGCCGGTGAATCTGGCGCACACCTTCGTCGTCGAGATGCCGGTTTCGTACAAAGACCTGTCTCCCGAGGGTGTGATCCGGATCCACGAGATCATCCAGATGGAGAAGCCGGCTTCCACGCAGTATTACTTGCGGTTTGCCGTCGAGGACAAGCCCGACGAGCTGCGTGAGTTCATGGTCATTGGTACGGCGTCGGGTATCGGCGTCGGTGACGATGACGATGGCGAGGCCATCACCTCGGAAGAAGAGCTGCAAAAGGTCTTGGCACGTGGCTCGGCCGTGGATGCACCCAGCCGGCCACCGTTGCCGGAAGGCGCAGAGCTGGTCGACGACCCATTCACTGCCGCACCGCGCCAAAGAAAGCCGCTGCCCCGGGCTCCGCGCGCCGACAATGCCCCCGTCGAGGGCAAAGAAGGCAACCAGTCGACGACGGCGATCGACGCCGTTTCCGACACGCCCAAGCCGCCGCCCAAGCGGAAGCGCTAGGCAAAACTTTCACCAAAGTTTCGATGAGCACGTAGGTAGTACAAAGATAGAAGGCTGAAGGCAGCGGGCGCAGCAAATGGTACGATGGCGGCCGCAAGCGCAATACGAGAAACCCAGGACGTCTAGAGGGGCAGAATGGCGACGGAACGCGAGGGCAAGGTCTCCGGCTTCAAGCGGATCAATTTTTTCAAAGGCTTTCTGACCACCGAGCACGACTGGAACGACGCGGAGCGCTATCACCTCGAGAAGCGCAAGCTACACAACCGTCTGTGCCATGCGCCCGGTATCGTCGCTGGCCACGCCGGCGAGCTCAAGGTCGTGGCCCGTGCCCGTGGCGATTTGTCGGTCGAGATTCAGCCGGGATACGGCATCGACGGTCAGGGCAACGATCTGGTGCTCTGGGAGACGCAGATCAAGAACTTCGTCCCCGAGGAATTCAAGCTTCCGCAGACGCTGTACATCGTCTTGCGTTACGTCGAAGAGCTGTCCGACTTCATCGCTTACAAAGAGAACCTCGAGTACAAGGGCCACCGTCGCGTCCTCGAGAGCTGCAAGGTCGAGATTTCGCAAACCGAACCCGACATCAAGCAAGAGGTCGAGCTCGGCCGCATTCTTCTCGAGAAAAACGCCACCCGTATCCGCGATGCGCGTGAGCCGGGTGATCCGCGGGCCAACGAGATTGATCTCCGCTATGCACCTCGCGCTGGCGTCGCTGGCTCGTTCCTCGACTCGGCAACGCGGCAACGCGTTGGTGGCATGCTGAGCTCGATGCGTAAGGCCTTGTTCCACATGGCCCGTGACGGTCGCGTCATGACCGCTCACGACGCGTTGTCGGCGGTGTTGGCGGTGTCGGCGCTGCATGCAGCCGATCAGCTCGATCTGCGCAACGTCTTCGATCAGCTCCAGCTCATCGTCGAGATGGAGTCGGAGATCGCGGCCGACGTCGAGGTCAATCACCCAACGCTGGCGCAGCGCAAAGAGTTCGGCGACTACAGGAAGCACGTCGAGATCTTGAAGGGTCTGTTGGCCGAGCGTCGCTACACGCAGGACGCGCTGACCAACATCACCGGCTACCAGCAGAAGGCCGGCGACATCGTGTCGTCGATCTTCGGCGGTGGCGCTCCGGTCGTCTTCGAGTCGCCCAGCGACGGTGGCGGCGGTCCCAAGGCCGCGGCTGGTCCCAAGC
>Ga0209724_1002249_pt1 | contig 16626 bp, 16 predicted proteins | sample grotaG_FD_184143 | JGI IMG/M metagenome (GOLD analysis project Ga0209724, IMG submission 184143) | Glacier valley bacterial and archeal communities from Borup Fiord, Nunavut, Canada, to study Microbial Dark Matter (Phase II) -... | ecosystem: Environmental > Aquatic > Freshwater > Ice > Glacier ...
CCACACGCCCTCCGGCGACAAGACCTGCGACGGACTGGCGATGGCGCTGCGCGCCGGCCTGCCGCTCCGCGACATGGAGATGGTGCAGTTCCATCCGACGGGGCTGCTCGCCGGCACCGGCACGCGCATGACCGGCACCGTGCTCGAAGAAGGCCTGCGCGGTGCCGGCGGCTACCTCCTCAACGGCGACCGGCAGCGCTTCATGGCGGCCTACGACCCGCGACTCGAACGCGCCACGCGCGACATCGTCTCGCGCTCGATCTACTCGGAGATGCGCGCCGGCCGGACCTCGCCGAACGGCGGCGTCTACCTGCAGATGTCGCACCTCGGGCCCGACAACGTGAGGAAGCAGTTCAAGGGCATGGTCGAGCGCTGCGACGACTGCGGCTTCGACCTCGCCGGCGATCTCGTCGAGGTCGTGCCGACGGCGCACTACATGATGGGCGGCGTCGTCTTCCGGGCCGATTGCAGCACCGCGCTCACGGGCCTGTTCGCCGCCGGCGAGGACACCGGCGGCGTCCACGGCGCCAACCGGCTCGGCGGCAACGGCGTTGCCAACTCGACGGTGTTCGGCGGCATCGCCGGCGACGCCATGGCCGAATGGGTCCGCGCCGAAGGCCGTTGGCACGACGCCGACGAAGCCGCCATCGCCGCCAGCGTCAGCGCCCACGAGGCGCCGTTCGCGAATCCGCGCGGCAGCATCGAGCCGATCCGCGAGGCGCTGTTCGACTGCATGTGGGAAGACGTCGGCATCCTGCGCACGGCCGCCGGCCTCGCGCGCGCGCTGGCCACGCTCGACGCGCTCGATGCGCAGCTCGCCGCCACCGGCGTCGCCGACGGCGACCGCGCCTTCAACCTGAGCTGGCACGACTGGCTGAACCTGAAGAGCCTGATCGCCGTGAGCCGCGTCATCGCAACCTCGGCGCTGGCCCGCGAGGACTCGCGCGGCGCCCATTTCCGCGAAGACCATCCCGAGACCGGCGACCTGCCGGGCTCGACCTACATTGTCGTCCGCCAGGCCGCGGCCGGCCTCGAGATCAAGAGAGAGCCGGTCATGTTCACGCGGGTCGCGCCCGGCGAGACGATCCTCGTCGACGATGCCGCCGTCGCAGCCTGACGCCACCCTTCGAACACTCGTATTCGACCGCCAAGAAAGCCGCCATGAATCCGCCGTCCCGTGCCCTCTTCGCCGCTGCCCTCGCCGGAGCGGCGATCGGCGCCTCGGCCCAATCGCCCGCCGCAGCCGACGCGACGGTCTCGCTCGTCGTGCCCTTCAGTGCCGGTGGCGACGCCGACCTCGCGGCGCGCAACCTCGCCGTCGTCGCCCAACGCACGCTCGGGCAGAACATCATCGTCGTCAACCGCGCCGGCGCCAACGGCGCGATCGGCTCGGCCGCCGTGCGCGCTGCCAAGCCCGACGGCACGACGATGCTGCTCGGCCGCGTCGGCTCGCAGATCGTGCTGCCGGCGATCCAGCCGAGCGTCGGCTACAAATGGAACGAGCTCACCTTCGTCGGCCTGCTCGAGCTCAACCCGGTGGTGTGCGTCACGCGAACCGAATCGCCGATCAGGTCAATGAAGGATCTCGTCGATGCGCTGCGGGCGCGGCCGGGCAAGCTCAACTACAGCACCTCGGGGGCGGCCACCATCCTCAACTTCGCGCCGCAGATGCTGTTCGACATCACGAAGCTCGGCAAGGACGCCGCCGTGCAGATCGTCTACAAGGGCGGCAGCGAGGCGATCCTGGCGGTGCTGACCGGCGACGTCGACTTCAGCTGCGGCAACCTCACCTCGGCGATCGGCAACGTCAAGGGCGGCAAGCTGCGGGCGCTGGTCACGACCACGCCCGACCGCCTGAAGGACCTGCCCGACGTGCCCACGGCGCGTGAGTCGGGCTACCCGCAGCTCGAGGCCATCGTCGGCTGGAGCGGCCTCTACGGGCCGCCGGGCATGAGCCGGGAGCTCGTGGAGCGCTGGGCCGCGATGCTCGCCGTGGCGGCGCGCGATCCGCAGTGGATCGCCGCCACCGAGAAGGCCGGCAGCATCCCGCGCGTGCTCGGTCCGGCCGAGAGCGACAAGTACGCAGCCGAGCAGTTCGCGGTCTACGAGCGGCTCGGCCGGCAGCTTCAGATCGATCTCAAGTAGGCAGGGCGCGATGACCGAGTCGCTTCGCATGCCCGTTCGCGTTCGCGGCTGCGACGCGCTCGTCCACTCGCTCGTCGCCGCCGGCGTGCGCAGGATCTTCACGCTCTCCGGCAACCACATCATGGCGATCTTCGATGCCGTGATCGGCTCGGGCATCGAGCTCGTGCACACGCGCCACGAAGCGAGCGCCGTGCACATGGCCGACGCTTGGTCGCGCATCACCGGCGAGGTCGGCATCGCGCTGGTGACCGGCGGACCGGGCCACGCCAATGCGGTGTCGGCGCTCTACACGGCACAGATGGCGGAAGCGTCGATCGTGCTGCTGTCGGGCCACGCGCCCAACGACCAGTCGGGTCGCGGCGCCTTCCAGGAAATGCGCCAGGCCGAGATGGCCGCACCGGTGACGAAAGCAGCATGGACCTGCGCCGGCGCCGAGCACGTCGCTGCCGATCTCGCGCGTGCCATTCGCATCGCCCGCTCGGGTCGACCCGGGCCGGTGCACCTCAGCCTGCCGACCGATGCGCTCGAGGGGCCGGCGCCGATCGACAAGCTGGATGCTGCGGCCTTCGCGCCCGAACCGATGCCGCTTGCCGAAGGCGTCGCCGCGCAACTGCTGCGCTGCCTCGACGCCGCGCAGCGGCCGCTCGTTCTGGTCGGGCCGTCATGCATGACGCGTCCTGGACGAGCGGGCATGGCCGCGCTCGAAACGGCGATCGGCGTTCCGGTGGTCGGCATGGAGAGCCCGCGCGGCATCGCCGACGCCAGTCTCGGCGCCTTCGCGCAGATGCTGGTCAAAGCCGACTGCATCGTGCTGGTCGGCAAGCGCCTCGACTTCACGCTGCGCTTCGGCGAGGCACCGGCGTTTCCCGCAGCGGCCGAAGTGCATCAGGTCGACGCCGATGCCGCCGAGTTCGACCGCACGCGTCGCGCTCTCGGCGCGCGATTGCTCACGACAGCACACGCCGATGCGGCGTCGACATGGACCGCACTCACCACCGCCGCCAAGCGCACCCCGCCTTCGTCGACACGAGCTGCCTGGCTCGCCGACGTGCGCAGCGCCATCGCCTGCCGACCGGCCGCATGGGACACCGCGACATCCGCCGTTCCCGGTCGCCTGCACCCCGTGCAGATGCTGCGGCCGCTTCAGGCCCTCCTCGACAGCCATCCCGACTCGGTGCTCGTGTGCGACGGCGGCGAGATCGGCCAGTGGGCGATGGCGTGCCTTGCAGCGCCGCACCGCATCAACAACGGCGTCGCCGGCGCCATCGGCTCCGGGCTCCCGTATGCCCTTGCCGCGCGCTGCGCCGTGGCCGACGCGCCGGTCGTCGCCGTCATGGGCGACGGCACCGTGGGCTTTCACATCGCCGAGTTCGACACCGCCGTGAGATACGGCCTCGGCTTCGTCGCTGCCATCGGCAACGACGCGCGCTGGAACGCCGAATACCAGATCCAGCTGCGCGACTATGGCGCCGACCGCCTCGTCGGCTGCGAGCTGCGCGAGACCCGCTACGACGCCGTCGCGCAGGCCTTCGGCGGCCACGGCGAGCTCGTCACCGAAGCCGCGTCGATGGCCGCGGCGGCCGAACGCGCGCGGGCCAGCGGCCTGCCGGCCTGCGTCAACGTGATGATCGAGGGCGTCGCCGCCCCGGTGATCCGGCGCTGACGGCGAGCGAGCGGCGCGCTCGTTCGACCTGCCATGCTCGAGCTACCGTGGCCCACCTTGCTCGCGGCCGGCGCCATCGTCACGCTCGGCTATGTGGTTTTCGGGTTGACCGGCTTCGGAGCCAGCATCGTCGCCCTGCCGCTGCTGGTGCAGATCTTCCCACTGCGTTCCGCGGTGCCAATGATGCTGCTCTTCGACCTCTGCGCCGGCCTGTTGCTCGGCCTTCGCAACCACCGTCTGCTCGACCGGTCCGAGCTGCTTCGGCTCATCCCGTTCCTGATCGTCGGCATGGCGGCGGGCTGGCTGCTCCTCGTCCGCGTCGACGAGCGCTGGCTGCTTCTCGGACTGGGCCTCTTCGTCACCGGTTATGCCGCGTGGAGCCTGGCCAGCCGCGCACCCGCGACGCGAGTGTCACCGCGATGGGCGGCACCGGCCGGTCTGGTCGGCGGCGCCTTCACCTCGCTCTACGGCACCGGCGGCCCGATCTACACGATCTACCTGGCGCGCCGGCTGGCCGACAAGTCGGTCCTGCGCGCGACCGTCGGTGTGCTCATCTTCTGCACGGCCTGGCTGCGTCTCGCCCTCTTTACCGGCAGCGGCTTCTATCGCCAGCCCGGCCTGCTCGCGCTGGCCGCGACGCTGCTGCCCTGTGCGGCGTTCGGCTACTTCATCGGCAGCCGCCTGCATGCCCGGCTGCCGGCCCGACGCGCCAGGCAGGCGATCTGGCTGTTGCTGCTGGTGGCCGGATCGGGCCTGCTGCTGCGCGCCGTCGCCATGCTTTGACGGCGCGTGCCGCCAGTCGGTTCACTCGAGGTTCTGGACCTGCTCGCGCAGCTGCTCGATCGCGACCTTCATGTCGACAGCGATCGCCGTCATCTCGATCGACGGTGATTTCGAGCCGAGCGTGTTGGCCTCGCGCAGCAGCTCCTGGATCAGGAACTCGAGGCGCTTGCCGACCTCGCCGCCCTTGTCGAGCAGGCGCGTGATCTCGTCGAGGTGCGAGCGCAGGCGAGCGAGTTCCTCGGCGACGTCGATGCGGATCGCGTAGGCCGCGGCCTCGTTGAGGGCGCGCTCCTCGATCGCCTCACGCGTGATGGCGCCGGCGCCGCCGGCCTTCTCGAGCGCCTCCTTCCAGCGATCGAGAAAGCGCTGCTGCTGGCGCGCGACGGCGCCCGGCACGAGCGGCTCGGCGGCCGCGGCCAGCGTGCGCAGGTGCGACACGCGCTCGCCCAGCACGGCAGCCAGCCGCGCGCCTTCGCGGCCGCGCGCCTCGGCGAGGCCGTCGATGCAGCGCTTCGCGGCGTCGAGCACCTGCGTTTCGGAGGTCGCTCCCTCGGGCGTGCTTCGACACCATTGCAAGACCTCGTGGACCGAGAGCGAGCGGGCCTGCGGCAACCGTTCGCGAACCATGCCTTCGACGCGCGCCAGACGGCTCAACAACTCGAGCCCGGGGTCGGGAACCGACGGCTCGTTGCCGCTGCTGCCGGTCAGCCGGAGTTCGATCTTGCCGCGCTTGAAGCGCGCCGTGATGAGTTCGCGAAGGGCCGGTTCGAGGCCGCGAAGCTCGTCGGGAAGGCGCAAAGCCAAGTCGAGGAAGCGGCCGTTGACCGAACGCATTTCGATGGCGACCGAGGCCGCCAGCGAGGCATGCTTGACGCCTTCTTCACGCCCTTCGTGCAATGCTGCCGAAGCCGGCGCCGAAGGGCTCTGGACGGGGCTCGCCGACGCATTTGCGTAGCCGGTCATGCTGTAAACTGCCATGCGATTTTCTCTCGTATTTCACCTCGATTATGTCAAAGCCAAAACCCGCACCCTTGCCATCCGGCACGGTCGTGGGCGGCTATCAGGTGATCAAGAAACTGGCGGCCGGCGGCTTCGGCGTCGTCTACCTTTGCGAGGACGCCGATCGCAAGCTTGTGGCCCTGAAGGAGTACCTGCCTTCGTCGCTCGCCGAGCGCTCGCCGGGCGAGCTCACGCCGCGCGTGAAGCCCGAGAAGCAGCCGCTCTACCGGCTCGGCCTGAAAAGCTTTTTCGAAGAGGGCCGTTCGCTGGCGCAGATATCGCACACGAGCGTGGTCTCGGTGTTGAACTTCTTTCGCGAGAACGAAACCGTCTACATGGTGATGAATTACCTTCAGGGCGACACCCTGCAGGATTTCATCGTCACCGCCCGCGACCTCAAGCGTGACAAAGTATTCCGGGAATCGACGATTCGTTCGTTGTTCGACGAAATATTGCGCGGCCTGCGCATCGTCCATCAGCACAAGATGCTGCACTTGGACATCAAGCCGGCGAACATCTTTATTACTAACGAGAACAAGGCCGTCCTGCTCGACTTCGGCGCCGCCCGCGAAGTGCTGAGCAAGGAAGGCAACTTCATCCGGCCGATGTACACGCCTGGGTTCGCCGCGCCCGAGATGTACCGGCGCGACGGCACGCTCGGCCCCTGGACCGACATCTACGCGATCGGTGCCTGCATCTACGCCTGCATGCAGGGCTACCCGCCGAACGACGCGCCGCAGCGGATCGAGAAGGACCGCCTGGCGCTGTCGCTGTCGCGGCTGCGCAATGTCTACAGCGACAACCTGATCGAAGTCACCGAGTGGTGCATGTCGCTCGACCCGCTGTCGCGGCCGCAGAGCGTGTTCGCGTTGCAGAAGGAGCTTTCGCGCGAGACCGAGCGGCAGTACACGAAGCTGAGCTTCAGCGAGCGCCTGAAGCTGCAGCTCGAAAACCTGACCGCCAGCGCGAAAGCATGAGCCCCCACGTCGCTTCGCTCCTGCCTCCCGAGGGGGCGCCGCCCGGCTTGGGGCGGCCCGGCGCTCGGGCGGTGGCCTAGATGCGCTTCTCCGTCTACCAGGTGAGCCGCAAGGGTGGCCGCGACAAGAACGAAGACCGCATGGGTTACTGCTACACGCGGGACGCCGGCCTCTTCGCTCTCGCCGACGGCATGGGCGGCCATCCCGAAGGCGAGGTCGCGTCGCAGCTCGCGTTGCAGACGCTGGCCGCGATGTTCCAGCGCGACTGCAAGCCGACGTTGCCCGACCCGCTGCGCTTCCTGCACGAGGCGATCGTCGCCGGCCACCACCAGCTCTTGCGCTATGCGACGCAGAAGGCGCTGATCGACACGCCGCGCACGACCGTCGTCGCCTGCCTGATGCAGGGCAATGCCGCCTACTGGGCGCATTGCGGCGACTCGCGTCTCTACATGGTCCGCGGCGACAAGCTGATCGCCCGCACCCGCGACCACTCGTACTCGGAGCTGCAGCAGACGATGAGCCAGGTCGTGCCGATGGGCGACCGCTTCAACCGCAACGTGCTCTTCACCTGCCTCGGCAGCCCCGGCAAGCCGGTGGTCGACACCGTCGGCCCGCTGCTGATGCAGGCCGGCGACCGCCTGCTGCTCTGCTCCGACGGTCTCTGGGGCACGGTGAGCGACACCGAGATCACCGACCAGCTGTCGTCGCTGCCGCTCTCCGATTCCGTGCCCGAGCTCGTCGAGCAGGCGCTGCGCAACGGCGGCGCGAAGTGCGACAACGTCTCGGTGCTGGCGATGGAGTGGGAAGGCCTCGAGAACGGCGACAGCACGCTCGGCATCCAGACCACGTCGCTCGGCGAGGCGGTGTTCGCGTCGACGATCCAGGCCAGCGTGCTCGGCACCGACGTCTCGCCCGACGAGCTCGACGATGCCGAGATCGAAAGGTCGATCAAGGAAATCAACGAGGCGATCAAGCGCTCGTCGCAGAAGAAAGGCTAGCGGTGCATGCGGGACAATCCCGCATGACCTTCCAACGCTCCTCCCAGCGCGCCCACGACGCGCTCCGCACCGTCGCCATCGAGCGCGGCTACACGCGCCACGCCGAGGGCTCGGTCCTCGTCTCGTTCGGCGACACCAAGGTACTCTGCACGGCCTCCGTCGAAGAGAAGGTGCCACCGCACAAGCGCGGCAGCGGCGAGGGCTGGCTGACGGCCGAATACGGCATGCTGCCGCGCGCGACGCACACCCGCGGAGACCGCGAGGCCGCGCGCGGCAAGCAGAGCGGCCGCACCCAGGAGATCCAGCGTCTGATCGGCCGCTCGCTGCGTTGCGTGTTCGACCTGAAGGCGCTCGGCGAGCGCACGATCTCGCTCGATTGCGACGTGCTCCAGGCCGACGGCGGCACCCGCACCGCGGCCATCACCGGCGCCTTCGTGGCGGCCCACGACGCCGTGACCTGGCTCACGCAGCAAGGCAAGCTGGCGCGCTCGCCGATCCGCGACTTCGTGGCCGCCATCTCGGTCGGCATCGTCGAAGGCACGCCGTTGCTCGACCTCGAATACACCGAGGACTCGGCCTGCGACACCGACATGAACGTGGTCATGACGGCGGCCGGCGGCTTCGTGGAGCTTCAGGGCACGGCGGAGGGCGCGACCTTCTCGCGCGCCGAGATGGACGCGCTGCTGGCGCTCGCCGGCAAGGGCATCGGCGAGCTCGTCGCCGCCCAGCGTGCCGCGCTCGCGCTGCCGCTGCCGCAGGTACGGTGAGGCTCGTCCTCGCCTCCAACAATCCGGGCAAGCTCGCCGAGCTGCAGAGCCTGTTCCGGCCGCTCGGCATCAAGCTCGTCGGCCAGGGTGCGCTCGCCGTCGACGAGGCCGAGGAGCCCCACGCCACCTTCATCGAGAACGCGCTCGCCAAGGCCCGCCATGCCGCGGCTGCGTCGGGCAGCGCCGCGATTGCCGACGACTCCGGCCTCGTCGTCGACGCGCTCGGCGGCGCGCCCGGCGTCGCTTCTGCGCACTTCGCAATGATCTCGCGTCACTACAGCGACGATCGCGAGGCGCACCGCCGCCGCCAGGACGCCGCCAACAACGCCCTGCTGCACGAGCGAATGCAGGGCATCGTCGACCGCCGTGCCCGCTTCGTCTCGACGCTCGTCGCCGTGAGAAGTGCCAGCGATCCCGAGCCACTCGTCGCCACCGGTCGCTGGGCCGGCGAAGTCCTCGACTCGCCGCTCGGCAGCGGTGGCTTCGGCTACGACCCGCTGCTCTTCATCGCCGCGCTCGGCAAGACCGTCGCCGAGCTCGACGCCACCACCAAGAACGCCCACAGCCATCGCGCCGTCGCCGCCGCGGAGATGCTCGCTCTGATGCGTGCGCACTGGCAGCTCGGCTAGCGTCGGAGGCCGCATGACGTTCGTTCCGATCCATGCGGCAGCGCCGCTGCCGCCCGCGTCGGACCGTGGCGAGCGGCTGGCGCGCTGGCTGCGCCCCGGCGTGCTGACGTTGCCGTCGCTGCCGCCGCTCTCGCTCTACGTCCACATCCCGTGGTGCCTGAAGAAGTGCCCATACTGCGATTTCAATTCGCACGCGTTGCGGGATCCGGCCGAGGCGCCGCCCGAGGCCCGCTACGTCGACGCCCTGATCGCCGACCTCGAAGCTTCTCTGCCCTTCGTGTGGGGCCGGCGCGTCCATACCGTCTTCATCGGCGGCGGCACGCCGAGCCTGTTCGCACCCGCCTCCATCGAGCGCCTGATCGCCGCCATCCGGGCGCGGCTGCCGCTCGAGCCGGGCTGCGAGATCACGATGGAGGCCAACCCCGGCACGTTCGAGCGCGACCGCTTCCGCGGCTTCGCCGAGGCCGGCGTGACACGCCTGTCGATCGGCGTGCAGAGCTTCGACGATGCCAAGCTGATGGCGCTGGGCCGCGTTCACGACGCCGCCCAGGCGCGCGCCGCCATCGACGAGGCGCGGTCCGCCTTCGCCACCTTCAATATCGACCTGATGGTTGCACTGCCCGGGCAGACGCTGGCCGAGTGCGACACCGATCTCGATGCCGCGCTCGCCTGCGAGCCGCCGCACCTCTCGCTCTACCACCTGACGATCGAGCCCAACACGATGTTCGCGAGCAGGCCGCCGGAGCTGCCCGACGGCGACCTCGCTGCCAGCATGCTCGACCGCGTCGACGCGCGTTGCGACGCGGCCGGCCTCGAGCGCTACGAGGTCTCCGCGTTCGCGCGGCCCGGCCAGCGCGCCCGACACAACCTCAACTACTGGGAGTTCGGCGACTACCTCGGCATCGGCGCCGGCGCTCACGGCAAGCTCAGCTTTGCGCACCGCGCTGTTCGCCAGGTGCGTTTTCGCGATCCCGCGGCTTACATGGCCGGTGCCGAGCGGGGTGAGGCGGTGGCGCAGGAGCACGAGATCGCGCGCGCCGACCTGGCCTTCGAATTCATGCTCAACGCGCTGCGCCTGAAGGGCGGCTTCGCGCTGGCCCGCTTCGGCGAGCGCACCGGTCTGCCGCTGTCGGCGATCGAGCCGCAACTGGCCGAAGCCGAGCGCCGTGGTCTCATCCGCCGTGACCTCGTCCACGTGGCGCCGACCCGGCTCGGCTTCGATTTCCTCAACGACCTGCAGCAGATCTTCCTGCCTTCGGTGCCGTGAGCGTGCATTCGCCGCGAACAGGGCTGGCTTGCAGCCGCTGCTCGAGGCTTTGCGGGCGATACCCGCTGCTAGACTGAATTGCAGCTTCGCCCACGCCGCGTGTATTCCCCTCCCGACACACCGCCGACCCCCCCGACCGCGCTCAGTTTGCACGGTGCGCTGCAGCTTCTGCAGCAATCCGGGCACGTGTTGCCGAAGCGGCAGGGACCGGCCGACGTGGCGTGGCTGCAGGCGGTGATCGACGGCCTGTGCGAGCTGTCGAGCCGTGACCCGCTGACGGGCCTCTCGAACCGCCGCCAGTTCGAGCTGCAGCTGGCCAGCGAGATCGATCGCGTCGCCCGCGCCGGCGAGCCGGCCCTGGTGCTGATGATCGACATCGATCACTTCAAGAAGGTCAACGACGCCCACGGCCACCAGGCCGGCGACCTGGTCCTGAAGGCCGTCGCCCTCGGCCTGGCCGCCTGCATCCGGCCGATGGACACGGTGGCGCGATTCGGCGGCGAGGAGTTCGCGATGATCCTGCCGAACTGCGCACCGTCGTTCGCTCAAGCCGTGGCCGAGCGCATCCGCACGCATGTGAGCGACGGCGCGATCTCGATCGGCAACGGTGAAGAGGTGAGGGTGACGGTGTCGATCGGCGGTGCCTTCGCGCCGCAGTGGGTGCGCTCGTCGGCACTGCTCTGGGTCGAGCGCGCCGACCAGCAGCTCTACCGCGCCAAGTCGGAAGGCCGCAACCGCGCCTGCCTCGAGCAGCCGACGGTCTCGCTGGTGAGCGCCGAAGAGAAGGGCCTGCTGTTCGGGACTTCGCAGTTCGCCGATTTCGCATGAGCAAGAAGTCATGACCATCATGGCGGTCACGTCCGGCAAGGGCGGCGTCGGCAAAACGTTCCTCTCGGCCAACCTCGCCGCGGCGCTGGCCGCACGCGGCGAGCGCGTGCTGGTGCTCGACGCCGACCTCGGTCTCGCCAACCTCGACGTCGTTCTCAACCTGCATCCGAAGATCACCCTGCACGATGTCTTCACCGGCAAGGCCACGCTCGACGAGGCCATCCTGCCGGCGCCGGGCGGCTTCTCGGTGCTGCTGGCCGGCTCCGGACTCGTCGAGTATTCGCGGCTGACTCCGCAGGTGCGCGAGCAGCTCGAAGACATCATCGCCCAGGTGGCGCCGCGCTTCGATCGCATCCTCCTCGACACCGGCGCCGGCATCTCCGACGTCGTGCTCCACGCGATCTCGCTGGCCGATGACGTGCTCGTCATTGCCACCCCGGAGCCGACCTCGATGACCGACGCCTACGCGACGATCAAGGTGCTCGCCACGCAGCAGGGCCGGCGCCACATGCGCGTCGTCGTCAACCAGGTGAGCTCGACCGGCGAGGGTCGGACGATCCGCAACCAGCTCCAGCTCGTGGTCGACCGCTTCGTCGCGCCGCACATCGAGCCGGCGTCGCCGCCGATCAGGCTCGAGTTGCTCGGCGAGATCCCGAGCGATTTCAGCGTGCGCGACGCTGTGAAGAAGCGCCATCTCCTGCTCGTGGAGATGCCGGGCGCCGCGGCGTCGCGCGCCGTCGTCGCCATCGCCGAGCGGCTCAGCGCCGGCTGAGCGCCAGCAGCGGCGGCCGCGGTGCCTGCACCGGTGCCAGCAGCACGACGAGCGCGCCATGGCCGCCGTCGCAGGCGCGCGCCTGCACGAAGGCGACGACCTCGCTCTTTTGTACCAGCCAGCTACGCACCTTGGCCTTCAGCACCGGCTCGCGGCCCGGCGAGCCGTTGCCCTTGCCGTGGATCACGCGCACGCAGCGCAGGCCGCGGCGGGCGGCGTCGCGCAGGAAGGCGGCGAGGCGCTCGCGTGCTTCGTCGCGACGCAGGCCGTGCAGGTCGAGCTCGCCTTGCAGTACCCACACGCCGCGCCGTAGCTTCCTCACGACCTCCATGCCGACACCGCGGCGGCGAAACGACAGCGCTTCGTCGGTGTCGAGCAGGGACTCGACGTCGAACTCGTCGGAGATCGATTCGACGAGCGCTGCGGCTTCGTCGCGCTGGCGCTGCCGCGCCACTGCCGGCGGTCGCGGCCGCGGCAACACCGGCGTTGCCAGCTTGCGCAGCGGCACGACGCGGCCGACCGCGTCCGCGAACAGGTCGCGCTCGCGGCGCTCGGCGGCAGCGCGCTCGCGCAGCACGGCATCGGCCGCTTCGGCGGCGCGGCGCTTCTCGAGCAGCGCGGTGCGGAGCTGCGTGAGGTCGGCGAGGCGGTTGGCCTTGATGCTGTCGCCGTTCACGAGACGTTGCTCACAAGAGTCCGCGCTCCGCGAACGAGACGACGGCGCCGTGGCCGACGACGAGGTGATCGAGAACGCGCACGTCGATCAGCGCCAGCGCGCTCTTGAGCGTCTGCGTCAGGAACTCGTCGGCACGCGACGGCTCGGCGGCGCCGGAAGGATGGTTGTGGGCGAGGATGACGGCGGCCGCGCCGAGCTCGAGCGCGCGCTTGACGACTTCGCGCGGATAGACGCTGGTCTGCGTGAGCGTGCCGCGAAACATTTCTTCGAGGCGCACGAGCCGGCTCTGGGCATCGAGAAAGAGCACCGCGAAGATCTCGTGTTCGCGGCCGCCGAGTTGCAGGCCCACGAACTCCTTGACGCGCCCTGGCGAATCGAACACCGGCCGCGCCGCGAGCTCGCCGTGCATCGCCCGCCGTGCCAGTTCGAGCACCGCAGTGAGCTCGGCGCGCTTGGCCGGGCCGATGCCCTTGATGCGCTCGAGCTGCACCGGCTCGGCGCGCAGCAGGCCGGCGAGACTGCCGAATTCTTCGAGCATGCGGTCGGCGAGCTGCAGCACGCTGATGCCCGGCAGGCCGGTGCGCAGGAGAAGCGCGATGAGCTCGGCATCGGCCAGCGAGGCGGGGCCGTGGGCCAGCAGTTTTTCGCGCGGTCGGGCCGAGGCGGGGATGTCCTTGAGCATGGCGGGTCGGGCAGCGAAGGCCGAGGCGAGTCGGCTCGTAAAATGCGCCCGAGTCTATTCCTCGAAAGGCGCGCTTGAATCGCGTTCAGCCCGGGTCGTTCCTGACCCTGCACTATCGATTGAGCGGCGGCGGCGCGGCCTTCGTCGACACCTTCGGCGCCCGGCCGGCGACGCTGTCGCTCGGCAACGGCGAGCTCGCGCCTGCGGTGGAAGCGCTCCTGATCGGGCTGGCCGAAGGCAGCGAGGAGTCGTTCTCGCTGGCCGCCGGCGAGGCCTTCGGCGAGCGCGACGCCGGCCTCGTGCAGCGCGTGCGCCGCAGCCTGCTCGACGCTCACGGCGACGCCGACGGCGACTACCGCGTCGGCGATGTCGTCCGCTTTCCCACGCCCGATGGCCAGGCGACCTTCGCCGGCGTCGTCCAGGAAGTCGGCGACGACGACGTGGTGTTCGACTTCAACCATCCCCTGGCTGGCCGGCCGGTGACCTTCGACGTCAAGCTCGTCGCGATCATGTGAGTGCAACTTCCGTGAGCGTCGAAGAAGTCATCCTCGCCGAGCCTCGCGGGTTCTGCGCCGGCGTCGATCGCGCCATCGAGATCGTCGAGCGCGCGCTGCAGAAGTTCGGCGCGCCGATCTATGTGCGCCACGAGATCGTCCACAACACCTACGTCGTCGACGACCTGAAGCAGAAGGGCGCAATCTTCATCGAAGACCTCGCCGACGTGCCGCCCGGCGCGACGCTCGTCTTCAGCGCCCACGGCGTCTCGCAGGCCGTCCGCCAGGAAGCGGCGGCACGCGGCTTCTCGGTGTTCGACGCGACCTGCCCGCTCGTCACCAAGGTCCACGTCGAGGTCGCCAAGCTGGCGCGGCAGGGCTACGAGTTCATCATGATCGGCCACAAGGGCCACCCCGAGGTCGAAGGCACCGTGGGCCAGCTCGAGCGCGGCATCCATCTCGTCGAGGACGTGGCCGATGTCGCCGGTGTCGAGATCGCGCCCGACCAGCCGCTCGCCGTGGTGACGCAGACGACGCTGTCGGTCGACGACGCCGCCGAGATCCTGGCTGCCGTGAAGCGGCGCTTCCCGCACGTGCGCGAGCCGAAGCAGCAGGACATCTGCTACGCCACCCAGAACCGGCAAGACGCTGTCAAGGTGCTGGCGCCCGGGGTCGATGTGCTGGTCGTCGTCGGCAGCCCGAGCAGCTCGAACAGCAACCGCCTGCGCGAGCTCGCCGAGCGGCTCGGCGCCGACGCCTACATGGTCGACGCCGCCGCCGATCTGAAGCCGGAGTGGTTCGAAGGCAAGCGCCGGGTCGGCTTGACTGCCGGCGCCTCCGCGCCGGAGATCCTGGTGCAGCAGGTCGTCGAGCGGCTGAAAGCGCTCGGCGCCGTGTCGGTGCGCAGCGTGCCGGGCGCGGCTGAGACCGTGCACTTCCCGCTGCCGATGGGGCTGGGCGACAAGTCGATGGGCCGCATCGACTCCTGAGTCGTGGTCTTCCCCGCGCCGGCTCTTCAGCGCGGCGGTCGCGGCTGGAAGCGGATCGTCTGCACCGCCGGCGGTGCCTTCTTCGCGGCGCCCTGGTCGCAGCCGTCGCAGGCGCATCCCGAACTCACCGTCGCGTGCCTGCGCATCGTCGACGCGAACCGTTCGGGCAGCGGCAGAGCGAGCAGACGCATCGCCAGCCAGCGACGCAAGGCAGCCGGCATCAGCGTCCATGCCGCGTAGCTCGTGCAGGCGGCGACGATCAGGGCGACGACGATGATCTGCAGGGTCATGGCGAACCTTGGAGCCAGAGGGTGACGCGGTAGGTGATGAACGACGCGACGTAGGCGAGCGCGAACAGGTAGGCCGCCATCGCGATCGGGTACTTCCACGAGTTGGTCTCGCGCTTCACGACCACGAGTGTCGAGATGCATTGCGGCGCGAACACGTACCAGGCGAGCAGCGAGAACGCGGTCGCGAGCGACCAGCCGTGGGCGATCACCGGCGAAAGCGCGTCGGCCACCGAGTCGCCGGCAGCCGACATCGAGTAGACCGTGCCGAGCGCGCCGACCGCGACCTCGCGCGCTGCGAGGCCCGGCACCAGCGCGATCGAGATCTGCCAGTTGAAGCCGATCGGCGCGAAGATGTGCTGCAGGCCTTGGCCGAGGATGCCGGCGATGCTGTACTGGATTGCGGGCCCGGTCGCGCCGGCAGGCGGCGAAGGGAAGCTCGACAGGAACCAGAGGATCACCATCAGCGCGAAGATGATGCCGCCGACGCGCTTCAGAAAGATCGCGCCGCGCTCCCAGAGGCCGAGCGCGAGGTTGCGCAGGCTCGGCATGCGGTAGGGCGGCAGCTCGAGCATGAGCGGCTGGTAGCGGCGCTTGATCCAGACGCGCTTGAAGACCCAGGCGACGGCCATCGCGGAGACGACGCCGGCGACGTAGAGCACGAAGAGGGTGAGGCCGCGCAGGTTGAACGGGCCGACGCCCCTGTTGGGGACGAAGGCGCCGATCAGGAGCGCATAGACCGGCAGCCGCGCCGAGCAGGTCATGAGCGGCGCCACCATGATGGTGGCGAGCCGGTCCTTCCAGTTGGCGATCGTGCGCGTCGCCATGATGCCGGGGATGGCGCAGGCGAAGCTCGACAGCAGCGGGATGAAGGCGCGGCCCGAGAGACCGACCTTGCCCATCACCGTGTCGAGCAGGAAAGCGGCGCGCGGCAGGTAGCCGGAGTCCTCGAGCAGAAGGATGAAGAAGAACAGGATCAGGATCTGCGGCAGGAAGACGATGACGCTGCCGGCGCCGGCGATGACGCCGTCGACGAGGAGGCTCTTCAGCGGCCCGTCGGCCAGGTGCGCCGAGGTCCATCCGCCGATCCCGGCCATCGCCGCCTTGATCGCGTCCATCGGCAGGTTGGCCCACGAGAAAACGGCCTGGAACATCAGGAACAGCACGGCAGCGAGCAGCACCAGGCCCCAGACCGGATGCATGACGACGGCGTCGATCCGGTGATGGAAGCGCTTGATGCTGGCCGCGCCCGGCGCCGCGATGGCGAGGATGCGGCGCACTTCCTTTTGCAGGTCGGCCGACGAGATCGCGTCGCGAACGCGCGCTGACGCGATGGTGGCGGCGGCATCGCCGCTGTCCAATTCGGGCGCGAGCTCGTCGAGGCGCTTTTCGATCACCGCGAGCAGGCCGGCGTGGCCGTCGGCGCGCACCGCGACGGTCTCGACGACCGGGCATCCGAGCTCGGCGGCGAGCCTGGCGACGTCGATCGCCAGGCCTTCGGCGCGGGCGACGTCGGCCATGTTGAGGGCGACGATGAGCGGCCGGCCGAGCTGAACCAGCTCGAGCACCAGGCGCAGGTTCATGCGCAGGTTGGTGGCGTCGACGACGGCGATGATCGCGTCGGGCGCGGCCTCGCCGTGGCGGCGGCCTTCGATCACCTCGAGCGTGAT
>Ga0209724_1002254_pt1 | contig 16604 bp, 19 predicted proteins | sample grotaG_FD_184143 | JGI IMG/M metagenome (GOLD analysis project Ga0209724, IMG submission 184143) | Glacier valley bacterial and archeal communities from Borup Fiord, Nunavut, Canada, to study Microbial Dark Matter (Phase II) -... | ecosystem: Environmental > Aquatic > Freshwater > Ice > Glacier ...
GAAGCCGGGCGCAGGCGATGCCGTCGGCGAGCGCTTTGCAGACTTGCCCAGCACGGCTTCGGTAATCGAGTTGGGCAGCGGCAGCGGCTTTTCGAGGCGGCTGGCGAGCGGCAACAGGATCAGGAAGTGCGCGAAATAATAGGCCGAGGCGATCTGGCTGATCCGCAGCCACGGCTCACCCGCCGGCTTGCCGCCGCAGATGCCGAGGATGATGATGTCGACCATGAACACCCAGAACAACGTACGCGCCATCGGACGATAGTTGTTCGACCGCACTGGCGACGTATCGAGCCACGGCAGGAAGAACAGCAGCAGGATCGCCGAGAACATCGCGAGCACGCCCCAAAGCTTGGCGGGGATGAACAGGAAGTCGACGGTGAACGCGCGGAGGATCGCGTAGAACGGCCAGAAATACCATTCTGGAACGATGTGCGCCGGCGTCGAAAGCGGGTTCGCGGGAATGTAGTTATCGACCTCGCCGAGCATGTTCGGCAGGAAGAACACCACCACCGAGAACAGCGTCAGATAGACGCCGAGCCCGAAGAAGTCCTTCGAGGTGTAATAGGGGTGGAACGGCACGGTGTCCTGCGGCCCCTTGACGTCGATGCCCGTCGGGTTGTTCGACCCCGGAATATGCAACGCCCAGATGTGCAGGATGATGACGCCGAACGTGATGAACGGCAGCAGATAATGCAGCGAAAAGAAGCGGTTGAGTGTGGCATTATCGGGCGAGAAACCGCCGAGCAGCCAAGTGTGGATCGCATCGCCGACCAGCGGGATCGCCGAGAACAGGTTGGTGATGACGGTCGCACCCCAAAAGCTCATCTGGCCCCAGACCAGCACATAGCCCATGAAGGCGGTGGCCATCATCAGCAGGAAGATGACGAGGCCGAGCAGCCACAACACCTCGCGCGGCGGCTTGTACGAACCATAATATAACCCGCGACCGATGTGAATGTAGACGACCGCGAAGAAGAAGCTCGCGCCGGTCGCATGCATGTACCGCAGCATCCAGCCATAGTTGACGTCGCGCATGATGTGCTCGACCGAGTCGAACGCGATGCCGGTGTTGGCGGCATAATGCATGCCTAGGATGACGCCGGTCAGGATCTGTACGACGAGCGCGACGCCCGCGAGCACTCCGAAATTGTAGAAATAGTTGAGGTTGCGCGGCGTCGGATACCCCGCACCGAGCGAATCATAGACCAGCCGGGGGATCGGCAGGCGGCTGTCCATATATTTGCCGAGCGGCGTCGTCGGCTCGTAATGCTTCGCCCAGGGAAAGCTCATGGCGCTGCCTCAACCAATGGTGATTTGCGTGGGGGACTTGAAGGCGTACTGCGGCACTTCAAGGTTCTTCGGTGCCGGCCCGGCGCGAACGCGGGCGGCGGTATCATAGGCCGAACCGTGGCACGGGCAGAAATAGCCGCCGAATGCGCCGCGGTTCTCACCTTCACCGGCACCGAGCGGCACGCAACCGAGGTGCGTGCAAACGCCGAGTGTAATTAGCCAGTTGGCATGGCCGGGCTTGGTGCGCTCGGCGAGCGTCTGCGGATCGCGCAGCGACTTCACATCGACCTTGTTAGCCGCCGCCTGTTCGGCCGGCGTCAGGTTGCGCGCGAACACCGGCTTGCCGCGCCAGCTGACCTTGACCGCCTGCCCCGGCTGGATCGCCGACAGGTCGAGGTCGATCGACGCCAGCGCCAGCACGTCGGCCGACGGGGCCATCTGATCGATCAGCGGCCACACCACCGCAGCCGCACCCGCAGCGGCGAACGCGCCGGTTGCGATATAGATGAAATCCCGGCGGCGTTCCCCCGTCGGGGTAAGCTCCGATGCCGGTTCGATCTGTGTTGCCATGCTGCGGCCCTGTGCAAAATGGACGCCGGTGCGCCTTGAAACTGGCACGCGTGATAGCCGGGGGATGCCCCGCGACGCAACGGGCATTTTGGCGCATCCGTTACACATCGGGTGCGGCTGCGGCCCTCGTTCCGGCTTTCGCACGGCCGATACGGTGCGTATGGGGAACCGTCGACAACGCATGGGGACCGCCTTGACCACTTTCGATGACCAACAGCTGCAGGCGCAGGCGTGGTTTCAATCGCTCCGCGACCAGCTGTGCGCAGCGTTCGAACGCCTCGAAGACGAGGTCGGCGGCGATGCCCCTGCCGGACGCTTCGAGCGCACCGCATGGGACCGCCCCGATCCGAGCGGCGCGCCGGGCGGTGGCGGCGTGATGTCGGTGATGAAGGGGCGGGTTTTTGAAAAGGTCGGGGTCAACACCTCGACCGTCCACGGCACATTTTCACCCGAGTTCGCCAAGACGATTCCCGGTGCCGACGCCGACCCGCGGTTTTTCGCCACCGGCATCAGCCTCGTGGCGCACATGGCGAACCCGCATGTGCCCGCCGTCCACATGAACACGCGGTTCCTTGTGACCACCAAGCGCTGGTTCGGCGGCGGTGCGGACCTGAACCCCGCACTGCAGGTCGAAGCCGACACCGCCGACTTCCACGCGGCGTTCCGTCAGACCTGCGACGTGCACGGTGCCGACTATTGGGCGAAGTTCAGCAAGTGGTGCGACGAGTATTTCTTTGTGCCGCATCGGGGCCGCCATCGCGGTGTCGGTGGTATTTTCTATGATTATCTGGGCGACGACTGGGCTGCCGACTTCGCGTTCACGCAGGATGTCGGCAAGACGTTGCTCGCCACTTTCCCGATGCTGGTGCGGCGGCACATGCACGACGCCTTCACGCCCGAGGATCGACTCGCGCAGTTGCGCTACCGTGGCCTCTATGCCGAGTTCAACCTCGTCTATGACCGTGGTACGCTGTTCGGGCTCAAGACCGGCGGCAACGTCGACGCGATCTTGATGAGCCTGCCGCCCGAAGCGCGCTGGGATTGAGGCGTCAGGCCGTTGCGGCGAGGCGGCGATACACGACGGCGACGGCGATAGCGTTATAAATACTGACGACGGCGGCCGTCGCCGAACTGATGACCAGCACGACGAGCCCGCCGACGGCCTTGGCGCCGCTGAGTGTCAGTACCGTACCGATTGCCGCGCCCAGCCCGCCGGTGACGATCGAAATGATGATGAACACGACGAACCACAGCAGCAGAAAGCCGAAGGTGCGCCAGCCCTGCCCCTCGGTGAGCGCCCAGCTGCGGAACACGGCGCCGACCGCGCTGCCGCCTTCGGCCGCCACCACCGGCAGTACCAGCGCCAGTCGTCCAGCGAGATAAAGCCCGGGAAGCACCAGCGCGAGCAGCCCGGCGGTTACCACTGCGCCCGACAGCAACGCCGCGAGCAGGACGATCGGCAGCAGCATCACCGCGTGTCGCAGCGCCCAACCGACCGTCGGCCGAACCTTGTCGAGCGCCAGCCGGACGATCGCCAACTGTCCGATCGCGCCGATCGCAGCGGGCAGCGCGACATCGATCAGCAGGATCATCGTCGTCATGTCCGCTGGCGTGCGCGGCAGCGGCGGGCCAAAGCGCGCCGTCAACAGGTTGGGCAGAAATGCGAACGCCGCCGCAATCGGCAGATAGAGCGCCATGCCGGCACGCGCCTCGGCCAGCGTTTCGCGCGCTGCCGCATCAAGATCCAGCCGGGCCATGCGCCGTCGGTCAGGCGGCGCGCTTCACGCCTTTTTCATCGACCAGCGCGGTCAGCTCGCCCGCCTCGTACATCTCCATCATGATGTCCGAGCCGCCGATGAATTCGCCCTTTACATACAGCTGCGGCACCGTCGGCCAGTCCGAATAGGCCTTGATGCCAGACCGCACCGCCGGGTCGGCGAGGACATCGACGGTCTCGTAATCGACGCCGAGGCGTTCGAGAATGGCGATCGCGGTCGACGAGAAGCCGCACTGGGGAAACAGCGGCGTGCCCTTCATGAACAGCACGACGTCGTTCGATTTCACAAGGCCGTCGATATGGGCGTGGGTCGCGTCGGTCATGTCAGTTCTCCTGTGACGGCAGCGCGGTGGTCAGGCGAAGCGCATGCAGCTCGCCTCCCATCCGCCCGCCAAGTGCATTGTAAACCAGCTGATGCTGCTTGATGCGCGGCAGCCCGGCAAACGCTGCCGAGACGACCCGCGCCGCATAATGATCGCCGTCGCCGGCCAGATCGGTAATCTCGACCAGTGCGCCCGGCAGCGCAGCGACGATCGCCGCCTCGATATCGTCGGCAGCCATTGCCATCAGATCGCGCCGAGCTGCTGCGCGGCCTTGACAAGGCAATCGGCAACCGCGGCATGCACGGCGTCGGCCGACACACCATGTGGTGCCAGATCGGCGATCAGCTGCTTGACCACGGTGGCATCGCCCGCCGCCGCAACATCGGTCTCGATCAGCGCAGCGGTGTACGCTTCCGCCGCCGTACCCGTCAGACTGAGTTTCTCCGCCGCCCAATGCCCAAGCAGCTTGTCGCGCCGCGCATGCAGCCGGAACAGCTCGTCGGCGTCATGCGCAAACTTCGCCTCGAACGCATTCTCGCGGGAATCGAATGTTGTCATGCCGGCAGCTTCCTGTGTTCCGCTATTCCTCCAGATAGCCACCCCGACGCCGCCGTTCAACCGATGATCCACCGACAAGGTCTGGCTGCAGCTGCTGGGTTTCGCTAAGCCCCGATCATTCGGACGAACTGGCAACGGCACCGACGACATGGGAGAATGACGTGACGCCGGTGTTCGACGCCGAATTTCGGGCGCAGTTGCTGAGCCTGTTCGAGTGGCGGCGCGATGTACGGCGGTTTCGCCGCGATGCGGTTCCCGATGGGACGCTGGCGCGGCTGGTCGGCGTGGCCGGACTGGCGCCGTCGGTTGGGTTGAGCGAGCCGTGGCGCTTTGTGTCAGTGCGCGATCCGGCGCGGCGCGCGGCGGTGCGGCAGTCGTTCGAGGCCTGCAACCGTGCCGCGCTCGAAAACTATGACGGCGACCGGGCGGCGCTGTATGCGCAGCTCAAGCTCGCTGGCCTCGACAGTGCGCCGGTGCAATTTGCGCTATTCGCCGACCATGGCTCGGCGCAGGGCCACGGCCTCGGGCGGCGAACGATGCCCGAGACGCTCGATTACAGCGCCGTGACGGCGGTTCACACGCTCTGGCTCGCCGCGCGCGCCGAGGGGCTGGGCGTCGGCTGGGTGTCGATCGTCGATGCCGCCGTGGTGGCGCGCGCGCTCGACGTACCCGCCGACTGGCATTTCATCGGCTATTTCTGCCTTGGCTATCCGGCAGCCGGCGACGACACGCCCGCGCTCGAACGCGCCGGGTGGGAAACGCGCGTAGGCGCGCGGGCGATGCTGGTCGATCGCTAGGCTGCCCGGCAGGTGTACCACCATATCGGAGTGTCCGCGCAATGCTGTATCTGCAGCCGCGCGACACTATATCGGTCGGGTAGCAATCGAGAGGACCGAGAATGCGTACCACTCTGTCGGCACTAATTATCATATTACTCGCCGGGACCGCACTTGCGGCTTCCGCAAGTCCGTTCAAAGGCACCGAGTTACTGCCGATGGCCAAGGTGTCGCTCGATACCGCGCGCGCGACCGCACTCAAGGCACGAGCCGGAACGGTAACTGATGAAGAGCTTGAAAAGGAAAAGGGCGGCAGCGGCTTGCGGTATTCGTTCGACATCAAGTCCGTTGGTAAGGCCTATGAAGTTGGTGTCGACGCCCGTACCGGCAAGGTGCTTGAAAACAAGGCTGAAGGCAAAAACCCCGATTGAGGCGCGGCCATTGACGTTGTCAGGCGGCGGCACCTTCGCTATGACAGTTATTCCCGCCCCGGCCGCGTCGTAATGGCGTTTCCGGGGCTTTGACATTCAACGGCCCGCCAGCCCGCAGCGCGCCATCTGAGGAGGACAGCCATGACGCGGCGTCGCCAGATTTATGAGGGCAAAGCCAAGATCCTGTACGAGGGTCCCGAGCCCGGTACGATCATCCAGTATTTCAAGGATGATGCCACCGCGTTCAACGCCCAGAAAAAGGGCACGATCAGCGGCAAGGGCGTGCTCAACAACCGCATCTCCGAACATCTGTTCACGATGCTGGCGACCATCGGAATTCCGACGCACTTCATCCGCCGCCTGAACATGCGCGAGCAGCTGGTGCGGCAGGTCGAGATCGTCCCGATCGAGGTGGTCGTGCGCAATGTCGTCGCCGGCAGCCTCGCCAAGCGCTTCGGCATGGAGGAGGGCACCGCGCTGCCGCGCACCATCCTCGAATATTATTACAAGGACGACGCGCTCGGCGATCCGCTGATCACCGACGAGCATATCGCGGCGTTCGGCTGGGCCAGCCAGGACGAGATGCACGACATTGCCGACATGGCGGTGCGCATCAACGACTTCATGGCCGGGCTTTTCGCCGGCGTCGGGATCCGGCTGGTCGATTTCAAGCTCGAGTTCGGCCGGTTGTTCGACGGCGAGTTCAGCCGCATCATCCTTGCCGACGAAATCAGCCCCGACGGTTGCCGCCTGTGGGACATGAAGACCAACGAAAAGATGGACAAGGACCGCTTCCGCTTCGACCTGGGCGGCGAAGTCGAAGCCTATCAGGAAGTCGCGCGGCGGCTGGGGCTGTTGACCGACGGTACGGTGTCGACGGTGCTCGACCTCGACGAGCATCGCAAGGCGCGGGGCAAGTAGAAGGGCTGCTGCCCTCGGTGAGGATAGTCCCCCGACCCTAATGCGCTCGCGCCGCCGCACGTTGGCGGAACGCGACGAGCAGCACGACCATCGCCGCGAGCAGCGCCGCCGATGCGCCGAAACGGCTGAGTTCGAGACCGCCCTTCGCCACCGGCTTATCGAGGAAATCGCCGACGACGGCACCGAGCGGCCGCGTCATCACGAACGCCGCCCAGAACAACGCGGTGCGCGACACGCTGCTCCAGAAATACAGCGCCGCGACCACCGCGAGCAGGCCACCAAAAATCAGCGCCGCGCCGCCATAGCCAAGATTGAGGCCCGTATCGTCGGCCGTCCAGTCGCCAAGCGCGGTGCCGAGCGTCTGCGAAAACATGATCGTCACCCAGTAAAAAATCTCGGCGCGCGGCGTGTTGACACTCGCCACCGAAATCGTGCCGAGCGTCCGGTACCAGACGAACAGCGATCCGAGCAGCAGCGCCAGAAGCAATGACGACCCGCCCGCATAGCCGATGCCAAGGTCGCGATCGACATAATCGGCGATCGTCGTGCCGACCGTCGTCGTGGCGATGATCGTCACCCAGTACAGCCACGGGTGAAACCGCGCCGCGCGGATTTGCGCCGCGACCGCAATCGCAAAGACCACCGCAAAAATCGCCGTGCCAACCAGATAGCCAAGGCCGAGCGACATCGAGACCGCATCGCCCGCCGTCTCGCCAAGCGTGGTCGCAAGGATCTTGAGGATCCAGAACAGCAGCGCCACCTCGGGCACCTTGCTGGCGGCGGTCGGCATCGTGTCGGCGCGCATGCGAAATCCCTTTTGTGTGTGCCAGCGAAGAACGCCCCAATGCGCGGTCGGGCGCACCGTGCTTGCCGGGCGACGCCGGCGCGGCTAGATAGCCGCCATGAAAGCTCGCGTCACCGTCAATCTGAAGTCCGGCGTCCTCGATCCGCAGGGTCGCGCGACGCACCATGCACTGACCGGGCTCGGTTTTGCCGGTGTCAACGATGTCCGCATCGGCAAGGTCATCGAGCTCGATCTCGCCGATGGCACGACGCCCGCGGCGGTCGATGACATGTGCCGCCAGCTGCTCGCCAACACCGTCATCGAAAGCTTCCGCGTCGAGATGCTGCCGTGAAGGCGGCGGTCGTCGTTTTCCCCGGCAGCAACTGCGACCGCGACCTCGCCGTCGCGCTCGAGGCGGTGACCGGCACCGCCCCCGCAATGGTCTGGCACCGCGATACCGAACTGCCCGATGGCCTCGACCTCATTGCGCTGCCCGGTGGGTTCAGCCACGGCGACTATCTGCGTTCGGGGGCGATGGCGGCACGCGCGCCGATCATGCGCGCGGTTGCCGATGCAGCGGCGCGCGGTGTCGCGGTGCTTGGCGTGTGCAACGGCTTCCAGGTGCTGACCGAGGCGGGGCTGCTGCCCGGTGCGCTGATGCGCAACGCGGGGCTCGATTTCGTCTGCCGCGATGTCGAGCTGACTGTCGCCAATGCCCAGACGATCTTTTCGGCGCGCTATGACGACGGCGAGACGATCCGCATTCCCGTCGCGCATCACGACGGCAATTATGTCGCCGACGCAGCCACGCTCGACCGGCTTGAGGGCGAGGGCCGCGTCGTGTTTCGCTACTCCGGTCCGGTCAACGGCTCGGCCCGCGATATCGCTGGCATCGTCAACGATACCGGCAACGTGCTCGGCCTGATGCCGCACCCCGAGCGGCTGATCGAAGCCGCGCAAGGCGGCACCGACGGGCGGCGAATGTTCGAGGGGCTGCTCGCGGCTTTGGGTTAACCCAACAGCTTGGCGAGGAAGTCCGGGTGGATCGCCCAGCCGAGGAACCCTGCCAGCCCCATCACGATCCCGAATGCGCCGAATACCCAGCTGACCGCGAGCACTGCGAAGGTCTCGACCAGCGCCGCGACCGCCGCCGCCGAGACCGCGATCGACATCAACGCATCGGCGGCGTCGAACTGATCGTCATGGACGTTAAGCGCGTCATACTGGTCGGCGAACGCCTGCGCCTTGGCCTTCAGCGCCGGACTTTCGGACTTGTACTTGGCGATCGATGCCGCAAGCGCCGCGTTGGCTGCCGCCACCGCTGCCGTATCCTTCGACAGCGGCCCGAGCACCGCCAGTTGCGCCGCCGCCGATTCGTCGATGTGCAGCTTGGTCCGCGTCGCCTGATATTCGCCCCAGGTGTCGAGCGAATCGGCTTTCGCCTGGCTCATCGCCTGGACGATGTTGCCGTCCTTGATGTTGCATAGTCCGAGGAAAACCGACAGCAACACCACGGTAACCGCGACCATGCTGTTCAGCCGCTTGTTGCTGCCTTCGGCCGGCACGTCGGTGTCGATGCTCATACCCGGGCCTTGAACGGTGAGAAATCAGTCGCGGTATCGAACACATCAACGCCTTCGGCGCGTTTGAACGCCGCAACGATCCGGTAGGTCACGGGTGTCAGAACAACCTCCCACAACACCTTGAGCAGATAGTTGGTAATCAGCACTTCGACAACACGGCTGGTTTCCCAGACACCCAGAAACGCCAGCGGATAGAAGATCACGCTGTCGACGCCTTGCCCCACCACCGTCGAGCCGATCGTGCGCGTCCACAGCCGCGCGCCGCCGGTCCACACCTTCATCCGCGCGAGCACAAAAGCATTGGCGAACTCGCCCGCCCAGAATGCCGCAATTGATGCGGCGAAAATCCGCGGCGTGTTGCCGAACACCTCGGCGAGCGGCCCCTGCCCGCCCCAGCCGGGCGCGGGCGGCATCGCCACCACCACCCATGCCATGCTTGCGGCAAAGATCGCGGCGGCGAACCCCACCCAAACGACGCGGCGGGCACGCGCATAGCCATACACCTCGGTCAGCACGTCGCCGAGCACGTAACCCAACGGAAAGAACAGGATGCCCGCGCCGAAAATCACCGGGCCAATGAACGGCAGCGTGAACGTCGCCTGCTTGCCCGCACCGATCAGGTTCGAGCAGATCAGGATCGCAACGAACGCCGCCATCGCATAGTCGTAATAGCGCAGCTGCTTGCCAGTCAGCGCATCCGCGCTCACCACCCGCAGTTCCGGCCCGGCTCCGTCCATCCAATCCCCCGAATCGCTCCAAGGCACACGCTAGCGGCACATCGGCCCGTCGTCTATTGTTCTGTTTATGTTCCGGAGATGCTATGCTTCGGTTATGCCCGAGTCGCTCCCCCTTCGTTGGCTCTACCTCGACCTCAACAGCTATTTTGCGAGTGTCGAGCAGCAGCTCGTGCCCGAATTGCGCGAGCGGCCGGTCGCCGTCGCCCCGGTGATGACCGACAGCACCTGCGCGATCGCGGCGAGCTATGAGGCAAAAGCGTTCGGCATCAAGACCGGCACGCCGATCTGGGAAGCGCGCGCCAAATGCCGCGATCTGGTCGTCGTGCCCGCGCGCCACGGCGAATATGTGCGGTTCCACCACGCGATCATCGCCGAAGTCGAGCGGCACGTTCCGGTAACTGCGGTGTGCTCGATCGACGAGGTCGCGTGCCGGCTGCTCGATAACGAGAACAGCGTCGGCGGCGTGACGGCGCTGTCGGCGCGGATCAAGTCGGGGATTGCAGCGAATGTCGGCGTCGCGCTGACCTGCTCGATCGGCGTCGCGCCGAACCGGCTGCTCGCCAAGATGGCAGCCGACATGCACAAGCCCGACGGGCTGACCGTGCTCGACCACGCCAGCCTGCACGACCGGCTGTGCACGCTGAAACCGGGCGACATTCCAGGGGTCGGGCGCAACATGGAACGGCGGCTCGCTGCCGCCGGCATCATCAGCATGGCGCGCATCCTCGCGCTCGATGCACGGGAGGCGCGCAGCGTCTGGGGCAGCGTGTGGGGCGAGCGGCTGCACTGGCTGCTGCGCGGTGCCGACCTGCCCGAACTGCCGACCGAACGACGCAGCATCGGACACAGCCAGGTGCTCGCTCCCGAACTGCGCGGGCCGGTCGCGGCGCGGCTGGTCGTGCGGCGGCTGCTGGTCAAGGCCGCGACGCGGCTCCGCCGGATGGAAAGCCGGACGGCGCTGCTGGTGCTATCGGTCAAGGGCGAAGACCGCTGTAAATGGTCGCGCGGTAACCGGCTGGTGCCGGCGCACGATAATTTCACCCTGCTCGCCGAACTCGACCGACTGTGGGCGGCAATGCGCGGCGACTTCGATGCCGTGCAGTACCGGCAGGTGTCGGTGGCGCTGCTCGAACTGTCGCCGGCGGCCGAGACGCAGCTCGCATTGTTCGGACGCGACGGTGCGATCGGCGCTGCCACCGAGGCGAAGCGGCTGGCGCTCAGCCGCGCGATGGACCGCGTCAACCACCGCTGGGGGCGCGACGCCGTCACCATCGGGCACGATACGCGCGGTGCCGCGCGCGGTTCAGGGCCAAAGATCGCCTTCACCCGCATCCCCGAACTGGCCGAGTTTTGGGAATAAAGGCAGCCGTGCCACGACGCCCCGCTGTTTCAATTATTTATGGCGTGGCGATGCGATGCTATGCGTATCATGATAATTTCGCACCGGGGGGCCGATGCACGGGGGCAAGCGCGACTTCGACTTCGGACCACGGCGCGTTGGCGAGACCGGTGTGGCTTGCGCCAACCTACTAAGGCGCATCGTCGCCATGCTGATACCTACCGGCGAGATCGGGGCGGATGCGGTGTTCATCTGCGCCGCAGCACCGTGTGTTTTATTTTACGAGTTCATCGGCCGACCCATATTTGGCCTGGCCTTCGCTGCCGCTATGCTCATTGCGCTGCCTGTGTTCCGGACCACGCCTGCTGCGGCGTCGGCCCGGTTGACCTGCGCGCTAGCTGCCATAACGCTCACGACGCTCGGCGGCGAAGGGCGACTGTTTGCGGCGCTTCCCGACTGGCTAGTTCGCGACGCGGTGCTGCACGATCTGGTGACGCAGCCGTGGCCGTTCGTCTATCGACTGGACGGCATCGACTGGTGGCTGCGCGCGCCACTCGGCATGTATCTGCTGCCCGCCGCCATCGGCAAGCTGCTCGGCGGCAAGGCCGCGATGCTGGCACTATGGGCGCAGAACAGCAGCGCAATCTATGCCGTGTTGCGCCTTCTGTCGGCGAGCAGCAGGACTGTCCGCAGCGCCACGGTCGTCATGGTATTTTGCCTGTTCAGTGGTTGGGATTTGATCGGCGCGTTCGTCCTGCGCGGCGGCATGATCAGGGATATCGGCTGGTGGGCTGGTCTGTTTCAATATTCGTCGACGGTGACATTAGCCTTCTGGGTGCCCAATCATGCGTTGGCGGGTTGGTTTGTCGCGGCGCTTTTGCTGCTATGGGATCAGCGGCGGGTTGGAATCGCTGCACTGATGGCAGGCAGCGCCGCCACAATGCTGTGGTCGCCGTTTGCGCTGCTCGGCGCGCTGCCTTTCCTCGCCAAAGCCATCATCGAAGCGATCGGCGAACGGCGCATTTTTCGCACCGAAAGCGCGCGTTTGCTGCCGCTCACAGTAGGGCTGCTGCCCGTGCTGGCATATCTCGACAGCGACAGCGCGGGCGTACCACACGGACTGCAGAAACTCACGCCGACGTTCCTCATCATTTACCCGCTGTTCATCACGCTCGAACTATTGCCATGGATTGCAGTCAACGCGCTGACCGAAACCGTGCCGCAGGGCTTTGCCCGCTCGACCTATCTGCTCGCTTTAGGGGTGTTGCTGCTCATACCCTTTTATCACATGGGAGCGGGCAATGATTTCGTGATGCGCGCCTCTATCCCGGCGCTCGCGGTCATCGCCGTCACAGCCGGGCACACGACCTTCGAGCTATTTTCCGCGCGGGGGTTCTGGCGGATCGCCGTCGTCGGCATAGTCGTAGTGATCGGCGCAGCGACCGGCCTGATGCAGGCAAGGCGCGTGCTTACGACGCCAAACGCCGGGGTAAGTCGCTGTGACCTGATCGAAGCCTGGGGATCCAATCCGACGCCGAAGACGCATTATCTCGCCTCAATCACTGCTGTTCCGCCGCGGCTGCGTCCGCCGCGTCCGCACATATTGGTTACCGGTCCGCCGCGCGCGCCATGCGTCGACCGGCGGCTATAACGGCTAATGCAGCTTGAGCTTCGGCCGGATGACCTGGTTCACATGGCCGAGCAGGATCAGTGACATACCTTTGAGCCAGCCGTGGATCGCGATCAGGTGCATGCGGTAGAGCGAGACGTAAACAAAGCGCGCCAGCCGCCCCTCGATCGCCATGCGCCCCCCGACCAGATTGCCCATCAGGCTGCCCACCGTCGTATAGCGTGCGAGACTGACGAGCGAGCCATGGTCCTGATAAACAAACGGCTTGAGTGGCTTATCGGCAATTGCAGCGCGCAGGTTATGATATACTGTTGCAGCCATCTGGTGCGCCGCCTGCGCGCGCGGCGGGATGGCGCGCGTTGCGCCTTCGGGGATGAACGCGGCGCAGTCGCCGATTGCGAAAATGCGCGGATCTCGCGTCGTCTGCAGCGTCGGCGAGACAACAAGCTGATTGTTGCGATTGGTTTCGAGCCCGCCGATTTCGTGGAGAAAGTCCGCGCCCTTGACGCCCGCCGCCCACACTTTGAGATCGGCGACAATCGTCTCGCCGTCCTTGGTGACAATGCCGTCGGCGGTCGCCGCGACGACCTGCGTGTTCGCCAGCACGCGCACGCCGAGCGCCTCGAGTTCGGCCTTTGCCGCGCCGGCGAGCTTTTCGGGAAGCGCTGGCAGGATGCGCGGCCCCGCCTCGATCAGCGTGATCCTGAGGCGGCTCGCGTCGAACACCTCGAGGCCGTAATAGCCGAGCGCGTCAGCCGCCATATAGAGCTCGGCGGCAAGCTCGACCCCGGTCGCGCCGCCGCCGACGATGACCACATTGGCGAATGCGGCGGCGTCGGGATCGGCGGTCATCGCGCGCGACACGCGCAGGCACTGGTTGAGCAGCCGTTGGCGGAAACGGTCGGCTTCAGCGCGGTTGTCGAGGGCGAGGCAGTGTTCGCGCACGCCGGGGGTGCCGAAATCATTCGAAACCGACCCGACCGCAAGCACGAGATAGTCGAAGCGGATGCGGTGGCGCTGCGTTACCTCGTGACCATATTCATCGATGATCGGCGCAATGATGACCTCGCCCGCTTCGCGGTCGATGCTTTCGAGCGAGCCGTCGAAGAACCGGTAGCCCCAGCGGAAGGCGTGCGCGCGGTAGCCAACCTCGTCGAGATTGGCATCGAGCGACCCCGCAGCGACTTCGTGGAGCAGCGGCTTCCAGATGTGGGTGCGGTTGCATTCGACGAGGATGATATCGAAGGCCTCGCGCCCGAGCGCCTTGCCGAGCCGCGCAACGAGTTCGAGCCCGCCCGCACCGCCGCCGACGACGACGATTTGCGTTTTACGGGCTTTGGTCATTACGGCGCGATACTCCGGTTGCAGGCCGTCACCCTAGCGGCTGCCCCGCAGATGCCAATAGAGCCCGAGGCTGACTGAATTGCTTACGCTTCAATTAATAGTATGCGGCATTTCACCACGCGCGGCGCTGGCAGGCGCGATGAAATTTTGATAGGGATGTGTGGTGAAAGCACCGCGCTGGTGTCCGGGGGGCCAATGACGATGCATGCTGCGATCGATGTTCGAACTGCAGAACGCGGTCACCGCTTCTATGTCGGCATGGCGGTCGTTTTTGTCCTGATCGCCTTTGGCGGGTTTATACCGACCTATTGGGCAAAACTTGCAACGGGCACTTTCGACCGCCCGGCAATCTATCACCTGCACGGCTTCGTGCTGTTCAGCTGGACGCTGTTCTATTTCTTCCAGACCGCGCTCGTCGCGGCCGGCCGAACGCTCGATCACCGCAGTTGGGGCATGCTCGGCATCGCGCTGGCGACGGCGATCGGCTTTACCGTGACGATGACGGCGATCACGACGATGCATATCGACGACGCGCGCGGTTTCGGGGACGCGACGCGCCATTTCGAGGCGATTTCGTTCATCGGGCTGGCAGTGTTCGGTACCCTGTTTACGCTGGCGATCGTCAACGTCCGCCGCCCCGACTGGCACAAGCGGCTGATGATCCTTGCCATGATCCCGCTGATGCAGGCGGCAACGGCGCGCGTGTTCCAGACCGTGCTGGCCCCGCCGGGTGGGGGCCACAACGGACCGGCACCGCCGGTCTTCGTCACCATTCCTCCCGGGATTGCGGTCGACCTGCTGATCATTGTGGCCATGGTTTATGACTGGCGAACGCGCGGCAAAGTTCACCCGGTCTATCTTGCAGGCCTGCCGTTCATCATCGTCACGCAGCTGCTCGTCATTCCGATCGCAGCCTCGGACGCGTGGATGCACACCGCCGCCAGCCTCGAAAAGCTGATGGGTTAGCCCCCGTAGAAAAACCGCTCCTCGGCGATCTTGCCGTCCTTGATCGTGTAGAGCGCGACTTCGTCCATCTGCATCCGCTGGCCGCTTTCCTTCTGGGTCACATCCATTTTCCAGCGGATCGCGATCTGGTCGCCGTTGACATAGGGGCCAAACGTCTCGGTGCCATGGACTTCATGCGCGCCGTACCACCATGCGCTTTTGCCCATTACAGCGTCCTTGCCTTCGAGCCGCGCCATCGGGCCGTCCATTGCTTCGATGCTGACGACGTCGTCGGCCCAGTATTTTTCGCCGATGTGGAAGTCACCGGCCTTGGTCATGGCGACCATGTCGGCAGCGATGTCGTGGATCGTCATGCGTCGTCTCCTCATCCGAGTCGGTGGCAGAACATAGCATGTACAGAGTGACAATGGAATGACAGCCGCCGCAGTGTCGGCTAAGGCCCTTCGATGACCGAAATCACCCCCGCCATCGTCGCCGAGCACGGCCTCAGTCCCGATGAATATGCCACCATCGTCACCGCAATGGGCCGCGCGCCCAACCGCACCGAGCTCGGCATCTTCTCGGTGATGTGGTCGGAGCATTGTTCGTACAAATCGAGCCGGTTGCACCTGAAAAAGCTGCCGACCACCGCCCCTTGGGTGATCTGCGGCCCCGGCGAAAATGCCGGCGTCATCGACATCGGCGACGGCGATGCGTGCATCTTTAAGATGGAAAGCCACAACCACCCAAGCTTCATCGAGCCCTATCAGGGTGCCGCGACCGGTGTCGGCGGCATCCTGCGCGATGTCTTCACGATGGGCGCGCGCCCGGTGGCGAACCTCAACGCGCTGCGCTTCGGCGATCTCACCAGCCCAAAGATGCAGCACCTGATTCGCGGCGTCGTCGCGGGCATCGGGGGCTATGGCAACTGCGTCGGCGTGCCGACCGTCGGCGGATCGACCGACTTCCACCCGGCGTACAACGGCAACATCCTCGTCAATGCGATGACCGTCGGAGTCGCCCGGACCGACAAGATTTTTTACAGCGCCGCCGCCGGTGTCGGCAATTCGGTGGTCTATGTCGGATCGAAAACCGGGCGCGACGGCATCCACGGCGCGACGATGGCGAGCGCCGAATTCACCGAGGGCGACGAGGACAAGCGCCCGACGGTGCAGGTCGGCGACCCGTTCACCGAGAAGCTGCTGATCGAGGCCTGCCTCGAGCTGATGGCGTCGGACGCGATCGTTGCGATCCAGGACATGGGCGCGGCGGGGCTGACGTCGAGTTCGGTCGAGATGGCATCGAAGGGCGGCGTCGGGCTACAGCTCGACCTCGAGAATGTGCCCTGCCGCGAGACGGGCATGACGCCGTATGAAATGATGCTGTCGGAAAGCCAGGAGCGGATGCTGATGGTCCTGAAGCCCGGCCGCGAGGGCTTCGCGGAAGCGATTTTCCGCAAGTGGGAGCTCGATTTCGCGGTCATCGGCCATGTCACCGACACCGAGCGGCTGGTGCTGACGTTCCACGGCGAGACGGTGGCGGACATTCCGCTCGGGCCGCTGGCGGACAAGGCCCCGCTGCTCGACCGGCCGTGGG
>Ga0209724_1002256_pt1 | contig 16600 bp, 16 predicted proteins | sample grotaG_FD_184143 | JGI IMG/M metagenome (GOLD analysis project Ga0209724, IMG submission 184143) | Glacier valley bacterial and archeal communities from Borup Fiord, Nunavut, Canada, to study Microbial Dark Matter (Phase II) -... | ecosystem: Environmental > Aquatic > Freshwater > Ice > Glacier ...
ATCCAGGAGCCTTACAAAAGATACCTGGAAAATAAACTGCGTGAAAATTTCGATTTCACTGGAGTGCCTTTAACACTTTATTTCAGACAGAAATAGCCGTAATTAAAAGTTCCCAAAAACGAACTGCTCTTAGAAGCTAGAAGCTATTTGGGTGTATCTCTTAATTGTCGTAGTTGCTTCAAGAGGTTAAATCTAAAAGAAGTATCATTTTTGAAGGTTGCCATTTATCTGAAAAATGAGGCGGGTAATCTTCCTGTCAATTAGGATGAATGCCCTGAGTCGGTTATTTTTATACCATGATCAAAGGCATTTTCAGGAACTATAGCTTTCTGGTTTTAGTTACACTGGTATTTATATCTTCTTGCGGTCCATCACTTGAAGAAAAAGCTAGAAAAATCGCACTCAGGGATTCGGCATCTATTGATTCTGCTCTAAAAAAAGAAGAGGCAGTAAAACGGGCTATTTTGCATCACCAGAAGCAGGTAAAGGATTCGATTAAAAGACTGGCCAAAGACAGTCTGCTGCATCAAGCTGATAGTCTGAAAGCAAAAATGCTGATCACATCAGACAGCGCCGTTAAGAAACGGGTTAAGCTGATAGATACAAATCACAAACGAAGACAATACACCTCAGATACGGGCACTCATCATAAGGCTGATACGAGTAGATTACACCAAAATCATCGACAGCGCAAGGAAAACACCTCAATTAAGCCATTAAGGTTTGACTCAGTTTTGTTTTTTAACGAGCATCGCTTACATAAGAGGAATGCAATAGACAGCCTGCATAAAAGGAAACCAAAAAAGACAACGCTTCAGACCGATACCTCAATAAACTAAGATGGCATTAAAACTAACCACTGAAACAGATTCAAAATATATTGATCTGGAGAATATGTCTGTTTTGAATCTGCTTCAGAGCATGAATAAAGAAGACCAGGAAGTGCCCCAGGCTGTTTCAAAAGTGATACCTGCAATAGAAAGTCTTGCCAATATCATCGTTACCAAGATGCTACTAGGCGGGCGACTGTTTTATATTGGAGCAGGAACAAGTGGGCGGCTGGGTATTCTTGACGCCTCTGAAATTCCTCCGACTTTTGGTGTCAGTGATAACTTTGTAATTGGAATTATGGCTGGCGGAGATAAAGCCATTCGTAAAGCGGTTGAATTTGCAGAAGATGATGTAAATCAGGCCTGGATAGACCTGGCGCACTTTAATCTTACGAGTAATGATGTACTTATCGGTATCGCTGCCTCAGGAACTACACCCTATGTACGGGGTGGTATAAATGAGGCCCGTAAACATGGCCTTACAACGGGTTGTATTGTTTGCAATATGGGTAGTCTACTAGCCGCTGATGTTGAATACCCTGTTGAAGTTGTCGTAGGCCCTGAATTTATTACAGGCTCAACCAGACTTAAATCAGGAACGGCACAGAAGTTGGTTCTGAACATGTTAAGCACAATTGCCATGATAAAATTGGGACGTGTAAAAGGAAACAAAATGGTCGATATGCAATTAACTAATCATAAGCTCATTGACCGTGGCATCAGAATGATCATGGAAGCAACCGGAGTTGATGAAGAAAAAGCCACAATTCTGTTAAAAAAGAATAAAAATGTACGGTTTGCCGTGGAGAACTATTTTACTGGCAAAGTCTAGTTTCCGACAACTGAGTAGAAATTCTTCCTAAAAAAATTCGTTAAAAGAGATAAAAAATATGCACGATATCGAGCCCTACTATAGTTGGCGTGATGATTATATCGCTTCTGAAGATCAACTTTCACCTTTCTATGAACGTCAGTATAGTGAATTTGAACTTACAAACACCATTTACAATTTCTACATACATCCTCAATGGGATTTTTTCGGATCGCCTACCCTGTATCTGAAGATAATTTATGTTGATTATGAAACCGGGTATGCTATAATAGAATTTATAGGTGAGTGGAATGATGCCATTACAAATGATGTGATGTATTTGAAGCGGGAAGTAATAGAACCTCTGATTGAAGAAAAAATCAATAAGTTTATCCTGATTGGTGAAAATGTACTTAATTTTCATGGTTCTGATGATTGCTATTATGAAGAATGGTTCCAGGAGGTTGAAGACGGCTGGATTGCAGCTATCAACTTTAGAGAGCATGTTATTGAAGAATTTAAGCGTAATAATATTGATTATTACCTGAATTTCGGGGGTGAACTTGATGAACTCAACTGGCGTTCATTAAGGGCCCCCCAATTATTTCAGCGTATTGAAGACCTCTTGAATAAGAGGCTGAATTAAAAAAAAATGTATAAACTTGAAGTAAACCATGTAAATGTTTCCCTAAATGGGAAGATGGTTTTGAATGACATCAATGTAACCATACCAGAGCATACTGTGACTGCCTGTATTGGTCCGCCGAGAGGTGGGAAAAGTATTTTTCTGCGCATGTTTAACCGAATGAATGAGATCATTGATCCGGCTTATGGTTTTACAGGTGAAATTCTCATTGATCACAGGAATATTTATGACCTTGAAGTAGACGCACTCAGGCGGCGGATCGGCATGATTTTTCAGGAACCTAACCCATTTCAGAAATCAATTGCTGATAATGTTTCTTTTGGTCTATTGGTTCATGGTATCACGCATAAAAAATTTATAGCCGAAGTAGTTGAACGTTCACTCAGGCAAGTACTTCTTTGGGATGAGGTAAAGGACAAACTTAATTCCAGCGTTACCGTTTTAACAAGGGGGCAACAGCAACTGCTTTGCATTGCCCGCGCCCTAGCGGTTGAACCCACTGTTTTATTAATTGAAGAGTCTACTTCTATGCTTGACCCTATGTCAACTTATAAAATCGAAGAGCTCATTTATAACCTTAAAAAAAAATTGACGATTCTTATTTCAACCAATAGCGTACAACAAGCTTCAAGAATCAGTGATCATACCGCATTTTTTTATGCAGGTGAGCTCATTGAATTTGATGAAACTGCGCGTATATTCACTAATCCCCGGTCTGGAAAAACCGAAAATTATATCACAGGCAGGTTTAACTGACCGCCTACACGAACTAAGTATGCCGCAGATTGAAGTTGAGTTACAGCGCCTGAAACAACTGATGCTCGAAATGATAGGAATGGTAAATACCCAGATGAGGGTCTCTATTAATTCTCTAATAGAATTTGATAGTGACGGCATAAAAAACGTTCTATTTCACGAGAAGCAGGTAAATGCATTAGAAATAAAAATCGATAAAACATGTGAAAATATTTTTGCACTTTTTCATCCTGTTGCCATAGACTTACGTTTTGTGTTTTCAACCCTGAGAATGAACGGTAACTATGAGCGTATAGGCGATAATGCAGTAGGTATATCTAAATATACCCTGCTGAATAAAAAGTCATTCGACCCGCAACTATTAAAAGAGTGTAGATTTCATGAGATGGTTGAATGCACCTATGATATGCTTGATCTGATAACAGAAGCCTACCAGGAACAGGATATCGCCAAGGCCTCTCAAATATTCAGAAGGGATATGTTACTGAATGAAATAAACGCAGAGGTTACCTATAAAATAGCTGGTTATATAGCTGAAAATCCAGGCAGTATCATGGAAGCATTACATCTGCTGACAATCATCCGGAAAATTGAGCGTGTTGGTGATCATATTACCAATGTTGCAGAAGAAATTCTATTTTATGTAGAAGCTAAAATTGTTAAACATGGCAAAAATATAGCAGAGCCTGATCTAAATTAATTTTCGTTAAATGCTGTTCGCATCCTGATTAACCTGATGCACATAGCTATGGTTTTGAGGATGAATAAAACTATTATCAAGCAACAAACCAAGTAAGTTTACTCTCAGACCGGATTTTACAGCTTCTATATTTTCAATACTGGCAGTTCCTGTAAGTGAAAGTGTTATTCCACCTCCTATTTCAGCGATATTTAAAGCAGGAGCAGGCATTTTATAGATTCTATCATCTTCTTTCATCAAAGGCAAAACCATGGATCTGAGTTTTTCAATATCAACGCTTCTGTCAACGTCAAACCTAATGTCAAATACCAGCACCCCCAGGCTTGATGAGTTAATGATTACCCCATTTGATAAGATGCCGTTTGGTATATAAACTATTTTCTTTAAGCCTGTTTGCACAAGGGTATGCAAAATTCTGATTTCTTTAACTGTGCCTGTCTGACCCTGAGCTTCAATTATATCCCCTACTTTGAAAGGCTTGAAAGTAAGTATCAGCACCCCGCCTGCAAAATTTGACAAACTTCCCTGTAATGAAAGCCCGATAGCCAGCCCGGCTGCACCAAGAGCGGTCAAAAAAGCAGAAGTTTCAATTCCAAGCATGCCTGCAATGGAAAATAACAATAGCACCTTTAAACTAAAATTGAGCAGGCTTGTAACGAATGATTGCAGTGAAATATCAAAACTTCTGACAACCATCAGTCTGATTGTCAGCTTCACAAACCTGACTATCAACCAGCTACCTGCGAACCACAAAATAATAGCAGCCAGCATCCTGGGCAAAAAATGAATCAGGGTGTTTGAGGCTTCGGCAAAATAGGCTGAATACGAATTCATAGAATAGGAACGAGAAGCAAAATTAAAAAAATACTGACCCTAGCCTAATGGAAGATCTGATCTGCTTCCACCCTGAACCACTTTCCTGATACGCAATGACAATAAATTCAGTGGCACAGTTATACAAAGAAGAATTAATATAGCTGCGGCTGCATTGGCTGAAAATTCATTTTTTGGCTTCAGTATCCAGTCAAATATCTGTACAGGTAATGCCGTAAACGGATCATTCAGGTGGGATGGGGCAAAGGGGATATAGGCCAGACCGCCCATAATCAATAAAGGGGCTGTTGTTCCTGCAACCCTGGCTATAGCTTTAAGCACACCTGCTACGAGTGAACGAAAGGCATAAGGCAAAATTACCCTTTCAATAGTCTGCCATTTTGAAGCACCCAAAGCAATAGAAGCTGCCTTCAGACTTGGGGGTACCGACCTGAAAGATTCTCTCGTATTAACAATAATTGATGGCAGCACCATCAGAGATAAAACGAATGCCCCGGCAACCATCGTAAAATCACTGTGAAAAAACTGAGTAACGAGCTCCAGACCCAGAATACCATAAATAACAGGTGGTATACCTGCCAGATTTATGATATTGGCTTCGAGAATCTGAGACCAGCGATTTTTACGCAGGTACTCTTCCATATATATGCCAGCACCAGTACCAATAGGCACAGCCATAAGAATACTTAGGCCCATCAACCAGAAACTAGCCATCAGGGATGCATAAATACCCGCATGTTCAGGATTACGTGAATAAACATGCGTCAGAAAAGATCCTGATAGCCTGGGCCAGGCTGTGTACAAAGTACCAATAAACAAAATCACCAATACCAGTAAAGTAAGGCCAAGGCAACTAATGGCAAATATTTTAAATAATAAATTCTTAATCATACTGTTCAAACTGAAGTAAAGAATGAATGATGTGTTTTTCGAGATGTAAACCGCTTTTTTATATAATAGGCAATACTGTTCAGAAAAAAGGTGAAAAGGAACAGCATGAATCCAACGGCAAATATTGTTTTAAAACCTAAAGAATTCAAGGGTAGATCACCAGAGCTGATATGTATCATATAGGTACTCAGGGTCTCAACAGGATGCAAGGGATTTAATTCAATTCCGGTGGCTTGACCGGCGGCAATAGCGACAATCATGGTTTCACCCATTGCACGAGAAGCTGAAACTAAAATCGCAAATATAAGACCTGGCCTGGCTGCCGGAACGACGATGCGAAAAGCAGTTTCAAGTTTATTACAGCCCAGTGCATATGATGCCTGTCTGAAACTACCAGGAACTTCTGCCAATGCTTCTTCACAAAGAAAGGTAAAATATGGAATGAGCATGATACCCATAATAAGGGCTGGTGACAGGGCATTCATTCCCTGTAATCCGGGAATTATCTTTACCAGAAAGGGAGTTACAAAAAACAAGGCAAAAAAACCATAAACAACAGTCGGAATACTGCTTAATAGCTCAAGTAATGATCTGAATCTTACCAACAGAGCTGGTTTGGCATATTCACTCAGGTAAACAGCAATTGAAAATCCAGCTGGAATAGCAAGAATTAAGGCAAGAACTGCTACTAGTAAACTTCCTGAAAACAGGGGGAGAATACCAAACTTACGTTCTGCAAAAAATGGGGTCCATTCCTGAGAAAAGAAAAACGCAGGCCAGGAAACGGTTCTAAAAAATGCAATAGACTCAAAGCCTAATACGGCAATCATGCCAACGGTTACAGCAATTGTTAGAATTGCACACAGAAATAAAAAAGCTGCAATAATTTTCTCTTTGATTTTTTCCATTTAGCGTTTAACTGATTTATTGAGGCGCAGGGTTAAGCTGATATGAACGAAGGTATATTTCCAGTTCGGCAGCTGAGCAATTGGGTTTTGGCATAAGCAGATCAACCCTCTGCTTAGAAGAATCGGTAGCTTTGGTCAGCGGAATATATCCTGTCTCAGCAATCAGACGTGGTAACATTGCCAGATAAAAGAGAATAAAGCTTCGAAATTCTTTTTTTTCTAGTGACTTTTTATTGATATACAGGAATAAAATTCGTGATAAGGGGTTTCGGGAATATCCATTTGTAGAAGTGGCCTGATTTAATTGAGCTGGGTAAACTGCCAGTTTCTTAAGTGGTACCTTCCTTAATGAATTCATGTTCTTGCGGTAATAATTATAGCCAAAATAAGAAAGCCCAAGAGGGTCAGAACTTAAATTCTGAACCAATCTTTCAGGATCAAAGCTTGGATTTACGTCTTCACGTGACAATCTGGCTTTTCCATTGATGGCTTCAGTAAAGTACTCAAAGGTACCGGATGCGGGTCCTGGACTATAAAGATGAATCAGTTGATGTGGCCAACCATTTCTTATCTGGCTCCAGTAGATGATCTTGCCTTGAGATGCAGGTGACCAGATTAAGCGAAGTTCGGTAAGGCTCAGGCTGTCTGCCCAGGTATTTGACTTACTTACAAGCACCATAATTTCATCGTAGCACAGTGGCAGTGTAATATAATTTACTCCATTGCGCCTGCAAATAGCATCTTCAGCAGGAAGAATTGCTCTTGAGGCATTATTTACGTCTGTCAGACCCTGAGAAAATTTAGTAAAACCGCTAAGCGTACCAGAAATACCAATCAAAATTCGTGAACGTTGGTTGAGAATGTGATAGTCTTCTGCAGCTGCTTCAGAAAGTGGAAAAACTGTACTTGAGCCATCTATCCTAATTTCACTGACAGACATTGTTCTCTGCGACTGACTAGTACAATCAGAAAGTATAAAGGCCATTACGAGCAGCGTTAACCACCCTGAAAGGTTGATTTTTGCAGGAACCATAGAAGCCAAGTTCGAAAAAAAAATTATATTTGTGAGCTTATTACGAAAGACGGAGGGATTAGACCCTGCGATGTCTTAGCAACCTGTACTTACAAGGTGCTACATTCTATCTTCAAATTGAAGAAAAGATAAGTCTGATGGTCTCTGATCTCTAACAATAAGCCCGTATTGTACGTTTATAAAGAAGAAAAGGGAACAATGATGCAAAAGTCTATTGAAGAAGTATTAACTGAAAAAATTCTGGTGATTGATGGGGCCATGGGCACAATGATCCAGCAATATAAGCTCAATGAACAGGATTTCAGATCTGACCGTTTCGCCTCTCACCCAAAAGATGTACAGGGAAATAATGATTTGCTAAATCTAACCCGCCCTGATATTATCTTGACTATCCATAAAGAATATATTGAAGCAGGAGCTGATATACTTGAAACCAATACATTTAGCTCTACCTCTATTGCCATGGCAGATTATGGGATGGAAGATCTTGCCTATGAATTAAATTATCAAGGTGCAAAAATTGCTCGTCAGGCTATTCTTGAATCCAGGGCTGAAAGGCCTCTCTTTATAGCAGGAGCTCTAGGCCCTACTAATCGTACGGCTTCTCTTTCTCCCGATGTGAATGACCCCGGATACAGGGCAATAACATTTGATCAGCTGGTAGATGCCTATTTTGTTCAGGCTCAGGGTCTGCGTGATGGAGGGGTTGATCTGTTTCTGGTTGAAACTGTATTTGATACCCTGAATTGTAAAGCTGCGCTTTTTGCACTTGATAAACTTTCTAAAGAAAGAGGCAAAAAGTTACCTGTTATGATCTCGGGAACAATAACTGATGCCAGTGGAAGAACGCTGTCGGGCCAGACAACTGAGGCTTTTCTTGACTCAGTTGCCCATGCCCGTCCACTTAGCATCGGACTAAACTGTGCTCTGGGCGCAAAAGAGATGAGACCCTATATCGAAGAACTTGCTGCCAAAGCACCGTTCTTTGTGAGCGCCTACCCGAATGCAGGCTTACCGAACGAATTTGGTGAATATGATGAAAGCCCAGAACATATGGGGCACCATATTGAAGATTTCCTGAAAAGCGGATTTCTGAATATCGTTGGGGGTTGCTGTGGTACCACGCCTGATCATATCAGGGTTATCGCCCGCCATGCTCATGCCACCAAACCCAGGCCCAGGGCAACCCCTGAGCCATGGATGCACCTTGCAGGTCTTGAATCAGTTACCATAACGCCTGATGCTAACTTCATAAATATTGGTGAGCGTACAAATATTACTGGCTCACCAAAATTCTCGAAGCTTATTCTGGCAGGTGATTATGAAGCTGCCTTAAATGTTGCCCGCCAACAGGCAGAAGGAGGGGCACAGATTATCGATGTAAATATGGATGAGGGTATGCTTGATAGTGAGGCTGCAATGGTCAAATTTCTAAATCTCCTTGAAGCAGAACCTGATATTGCAAGACTGCCAATCATGGTTGACTCATCAAAATGGTCAGTTATTGAGGCCGGACTCAAATGCCTCCAGGGAAAGAGTATTGTCAATTCCATCAGCCTGAAAGAAGGTGAAGAAAAATTTCTCGAATATGCCAATAAGGTTAAAAGCTATGGGGCAGCGGCCGTGGTCATGGCATTTGACGAAGATGGGCAGGCCGATACTTATGCCCGTAAAATTGATATTTGTAAACGTTCATATGATCTGCTAACCGAAAAAATTGGTTTTCCGCCGCAAGATATAATTTTTGACCCGAATGTGCTGACTGTTGCAACAGGGCTTGAAGAACATAGTAATTATGCGGTTGACTTTATAAATACTACCCGATGGATCAAGGCTAATTTACCCGGGGCCAAGGTTAGTGGTGGTATCAGTAATATTTCATTCTCATTTCGTGGTAACCAACCCGTAAGAGAAGCCATGCACAGTGCATTTCTGTACCATGCCATTCATGCTGGCCTTGATATGGGCATTGTCAACGCAGGAATGCTTGAAGTATATGAAGAAATCCCAAAAGACCTGCTTCAGCTGGTCGAAGATGTACTGCTGAACCGCAGACCTGATGCTACTGAAAGACTTGTTGATTTTGCCGAATCCGTAAAAAGCAAGGATAAAGTGGCTGTCGTTGAACAGGAATGGAGATCAGGATCAGTACAGCAACGACTTTCTCATTCACTTGTCAAAGGGGTTCTTGATTTTCTGGATCAGGATGTTGAAGAGGCGAGACAGGAATATGAACGGCCGCTACAAGTAATAGAAGGCCCCCTGATGGATGGAATGGGCGTGGTTGGTGACCTTTTTGGTGCAGGTAAAATGTTCTTGCCCCAGGTAGTCAAAAGTGCAAGAGTGATGAAGAAGGCCGTAGCCTACCTCCTGCCTTTTATTGAAGAAGAAAAATTAAAAATTAATAGAGAAGCTGCCTTAAGAGGTGAAGAAGTTATAGTTACACGTAAAAACGCGGGTAAAATTTTAATGGCAACTGTAAAAGGAGATGTGCATGATATTGGCAAAAACATTGTAAGTGTTGTACTTGCCTGCAATAATTTCGAGGTTATTGATATGGGTGTTATGGTTCCCGCCCAGAAAATACTCGATATGGCCAGAGAAGAAAATGTTGATGCAATCGGCCTGAGCGGGCTGATAACTCCATCTCTCGATGAGATGGTGCACGTAGCCAGAGAAATGGAACGTCAGGGTTTTAAAATACCTTTGTTAATCGGTGGTGCAACAACGTCAAAAGTACATGCAGCCGTAAAAATTGCCCCTAATTACTCCTATCCTACGGTACACGTAAATGATGCTTCCCGTAGTGTTCCTGTTGTTTCAAATTTACTAAATGCCGAGAAAAGTAAAGACTATGCTGCAGCGATAGCCCTTGACTATCAGACGATGCGTGAAAATTACGCTAATCGCAAGAATGACAAACACCTCTTAACACTTGCCGATGCCCGCAGTAAAGCTTTACAATTTGACCGCTTGAAAGTAACGGGTAAACCCAGTTTCATTGGCAATAAAGTGATCAGGAATTATCCCCTTAAAAATCTGATAGATTATATTGACTGGACACCCTTCTTTCATACATGGGAACTCAGAGGTACCTACCCTGATATTTTTAACGATTCATATGTCGGTACTGAAGCAAAAGAGTTACATGTGAATGCCGTTAAGATGCTGCACAAGATCATTGACCGTAAGCAGTTACGTGCAAATGCGGTCATTGGTTTTTATCCGGCAGCAAGTAATGGCGATGATATCATCCTGTATACCGATGAAAGCCGGGATACGGTAAAAGAGGTCATACATACCCTTCGTCAGCAGAGTGAACGTAGTAAGGGTGCAGCTTACCTTGCCCTATCCGATTATATTGCTCCGGTTGGTACCGGGATCAAAGATTACTGGGGTGGCTTTGCTGTTACCACAGGTCTTGGTATTGAATCTCTGGTCGAAGATTACGAGAAACATCAGGATGATTATAATAGTATTATGGTCAAAGCAATCGCTGATCGGCTGGCAGAGGCTTTTGCAGAAAAGTTGCATGAACTGGTTAGAAAAGAATACTGGGGTTATGCGGCAACCGAAGAACTGGCTGGAGAAGACCTGATTGCCGAAAAATACCAGGGAATCAGACCGGCACCAGGTTACCCCGCATGCCCTGACCATACCGAAAAAGCAACTCTATTTGAACTGCTTGATGTAGAAAAAAATATAGGCATCAGCCTGACCAGTAATTTTGCCATGTATCCGGCTTCATCTGTCAGCGGATTTTATTTTTCACATCCTGATGCCAAATATTTCACTGTCGGTAAAATAGGAAAAGATCAGGTTGAAGATTATGCAATCCGTAAAGAGATGCCCATTGAAGAGATAGAACGCTGGCTGGCTCCTGCACTATCATATGATCCTTCAGAACTAGCCCCAATTATTTAAAAAGAATTGCATTTTTGAAGCGATTCTATAAATTTTACTAAAGTTACCCAGTTAAGTGAAAATAACAGAGCATATCAAAAAAGCAACAGAGACATTGTTTTCTTTTGAACTTCTTCCTCCGTTGAAAGGTCAGAGTATTCAATCAATATTTGATACGATAGACCCCCTGATGGAGTTTAATCCACCATTTATCGATGTCACCTATCACCGGGAAGAGCATGTTTACAAGAAGCGTGATAATGGACTGCTTGAAAAGATTTCATACCGGAAAAGACCAGGTACTGTCGGCATATGTTCGGCAATACAGGCCCGGTATAAAGTTGATGCCGTACCGCATATCATTTGCGGGGGCTTTGATAAAGAAGAGACAGAAAATACACTTATTGAACTTAATTTTCTAGGCATTGATAATGTGCTGGTTTTACGGGGAGATGCCATAAAAACAGATAGTGCTTTTATCCCCAATCCAGGTGGGCATGCAAATGCATTGCAACTACTTGAACAGGTTGTAGCCATGAATGCGGGTAAATATGTTGATGAAGACCTAAAAGATCCAATAAAAACCGATTTCTGTATGGGGGTTGCCGGTTATCCTGAAAAACATTTCGAGGCACCTAACCTGAAAACTGATCTTGATTATTTAAAGAAAAAAGTAGATATGGGTGCAGAATTTATTGTCACCCAGATGTTTTTTGATAATGTAAAATATATCGATTTCGTAAAACGATGTCGTGAAAAAGGTATTATGGTGCCTATAATACCAGGCCTGAAACCAATTACAAGCTCAAAACAGCTCATTAATCTGCCCAAAATATTTCATATTGATATGCCTGAAACGCTTTGCGAAGAAATAGCATTGGCTAAAGATGAAAAGCAGGTAAAGGAAATTGGTATTGAATGGCTGATACAGCAATCAAAAGATCTGATCAAAGCAGGCGCTCCAGTACTTCATTTTTATACTATGGGAACGGCAGAACCAACCTACCGTATTGCTAAGTCTATATTTTAATGACAGGTCGAGTTATAAAGTCAACTGGTAGCTGGTATATCGTAGAGGATGAAACTGAGACCAGGTATGAATGCCGGATAAAAGGTAAAATAAGAATGAAAGGACTGCGCACGACTAATCCAGTTGCAGTTGGAGATCTTGTTGAATTTGAAAAAGAGCCAGATCAGCCAACTGCGGTTATCTCGAAGGTAAATGAACGGTTTAACTATATACTTCGTAAATCAATCAATCAGTCACATGAGGTACAGATCCTTGCCTCTAATATGGACCAGGCAATTTTATTGGTAACCCTCGCCCAGCCCCGAACTTCGTTGGGTTTCATAGACAGGTATCTTGTCAGCGCTGAAGCATTTCACGTGCCAGTGACGTTGCTTTTTAATAAGTTTGACCTTTATAGTGAAGAGAATTTGGAGAGCGTTCGTGAAATCGAGCAGATTTATATTAAGCTTGGTTATCCTGTTCTAGAGGTGTCTGTATTAGAAAATAGCGGTATGGATGATCTGAATGCGACACTGTCAAATAAAATCAGCTTGATTTCAGGGCATTCGGGTGTTGGAAAATCAACCCTGATCAATCAGTTAATTCCGGGTCTTGAACTTCGCACTTCAGAAATATCTGATGCTTCTGAAAAGGGTATACACACCACAACATTTGCCGAAATGTTTAAATTCCCTTCAGGCGGATTTATTATCGACACCCCGGGAATCAGGGAATTAGGGATAATCGGCATTGAAAAAGAAGAATTAGGCCATTATTTTAGAGAAATGAAGGCGCTTATGCCGAAATGCAGGTTTCATAACTGTCATCATATGCATGAGCCTGGATGTGCAATTGTTGAGGCTGTTGAAACCGGTGATATAGAAGCCAGCCGTTATGATACCTATTGCAGTATCTATCTGAACCGCGACACCAGGGTTTAAGCCCGGATATATGAAAGCAATAATACAAAGGGTAAATGAGGCAAGTGTTAAAATAGACCAGGAAATTTATGCCAGTATAAATCAGGGTTTACTGGTCTTTATTGGTATTGAGAGCGGTGATACGAACGATGATGGTGATTGGCTGGTGAGTAAAATCAGCCAGCTGCGCATTTTTAGTGATGAAAATGAAAAAATGAACCTGAGTCTGATTGATAAAAGATGGCAGATTTTAATTATCAGCCAGTTTACTCTGATTGCTGATACCCGTAAGGGTAACAGACCTTCATTTATCAGAGCAGCCAAAGGTCAAGAAGCAATCTCATTGTATGAAGCCTTCGTTGACAAATTCACAACCCTACTCGAAAAGCCTTGTACTATATCTGAGCCGGGAAACCCGGTTAGTAATCAACCAATGAGAAAAGTATTCACTGGTATTTTTGGCGCCGATATGCAGGTAAGCCTGATTAATAACGGACCGGTAACCATTGAAATTGATACAAGAAATAAAAATTAATAGGAATGGAACTGCAGCACTTACAGGAAAAGGTTGATCAGTACATCAAAAAATTTGGTGTCAGGTACTTCAATGAATTAACCAATATGGCCATACTTACAGAAGAAGTGGGTGAAGTCGCCAGAATCATCTCCCGTACGTATGGAGAACAGTCAAGTAAACAGTCTGACCTTGAATTGGATCTTGGTGATGAACTGGCTGATGTGTTGTTTGTAGTTTGCTGTCTTGCGAATCAAACAGGCATTGATCTGGATGCAGCTTTTGAAAAAAACATGCGCAAAAAAACGACTCGGGATAAAGACCGGCATCATACTAATAAAAAGCTATAATCGTCAGACAGTTGAGAACAACTTCAATGATAGGCTAAGAATTAATGGTACTTAATACGACAGTTAAAATACCGTTTTTCATTATGGGAACCTGTTTGCAGATATCTGTCTGAAGGCAGAAAAGCGCATCTTTTTCTATGCCGAGCTGTTTCATTCTTCGAGAATGAGAGCTCTTTTCAATAATAGCCTCTAGTTTAAGCTCATAGAGCCTGAACAGATCGAGTGCCCCCACCGCAGAATCACCGTCAAGATTAAATGAATGAAAAAGCTTTGAAATAACGGCTCCTGCAAAGACTGTATCCTCGATGTTGAAAAGATTCTTCCAGCCTGCGCAAAGTAAGATGACATCACGGCCGTCATTCAGAAGCCAGTCACATAGTGCAGAAAGATTTAAGAATGATCCAATGACTATCTCAGCTGCACCTGCAGCCTGCTCGATTGCATAGGTGCCATTGGTTGTTGTTAACACAATTTTCTGGCCTGATACTTTTTCTGCCGTATAAGAATAGGGTGAATTCCCAAAATGAAACCCTTCGACAACTGCACCATCACGCTCAGCAGCGAGCAGATAATCGTTGCCATTAAAACTTTCGCATTGTTCTATAGTAGAAACCGGAATGATTTCAAGGGCACCATTTTCAAATCCATAGCAGATCGATGAGCTGGCTCTGAAAATATCAATAATGACCACAACCTTTGCCCTAACATCATAAAGGTGTAATAATGCAGGCGTAAAACAGACGTCTATTGAAGGCATATTATTTTTTATAAAGGGGAAGACTCGATACAATTGCAGGGCAGGCCTGATCTCTGATTATAATATCAATTTCAGTACCTGGATGAATATACGCAGTAGCTACATAGCCGAGACCAATACCATTGGCAAGAGAAGGTGAATGAGTTCCAGATGTAACTTCCCCGATTTTCACTCCCTCCTTATTTCTTATTTCATAATCATGACGCGGAATTCCCCGGCCTATCATTGTAAAACCAATTAATTTTCGGGTAATACCCGCATTTTTTTGAGAAATTAATTGTGCTGATCCACTGAATGATTTAGTCAGACGAGTAATCCAGCCCAGGCCTGCTTCAAGTGGGCTGGTAGTTTCATCAATATCATTACCATACAGACAGTAACCCATTTCAAGACGCAAGGTATCTCGGGCACCGAGGCCTACAGGAATTAAACCCTGTTCAGCCCCCGCATCCAGAATACTACGCCATAAGATAGCAGCACCTACATTATCAAGGTATAATTCATACCCACCTGCGCCTGTATATCCGGTGGCTGAAATCAAAATATTTTTAATACCAGAAATTGTTCCTTTGGTAAAGGTATAATAAGAGAGTGCATTGAAATCGACTGAACTAATTTTCTGAAGAATTTCAGTCGCCAGAGGACCTTGTAATGAGAGTAGTGACGTTTTTTCTGAAATATCTGTCAGGGTAACCTGAAAGCCAGCATTTTCTTTGGCTTTCAGCATCCAGGCCCAGTCTTTTGCAATATTTGATGCATTGACAACGATCATATAAATGCCAGACTCAATGCGGTAAATCAGAAGGTCATCGATGATATTACCGGCATCATTTGTCAGACAAGCGTACTGGGCCTTACCATCAATAAGCTTGGTAATATCGTTACTGGTGATTGATTGCAGGTAACTTTCTGCCCCATCACCCTTAACCATAAATTCACCCATATGAGAAACATCAAACAAACCGGCACGAAGTCTTACCGCCTCATGCTCAGCACTGATTCCTGAATATTGAACAGGCATTTCATAGCCTGCAAAAGGAACCATTTTTGCACCAAGTAACACATGCTCCGAAAATAAAGCTGTCTTTTTGTATTCCATATTAATAATTGAATATCCCTTTCGGGCGAGGTAAAGTTAAAAATTAAACGGCTTTAGCGATGGCTGTTTTAGTTTTATCTGGTGCCAGGTAATCGAAATGTCATACGGTGGTATTGGCATAGCCCATATTTTTCGATGGCATTTCGATGGCATGCAGTAGGGTACCCTTTATTACTGATCCAGTTATAGTGAGGGTAGAGCATATGCTGCTCAAGCATATATTCATCTCTGTAGGTTTTCGCAAGAATAGAGGCGGCAGCAATTGAGAAATACAGACTATCACCTTTTACAATACAAACATGTGAAATACCAGTATACTGATTGAACCGATTACCATCAATTAGAAGAAGCTCTGGCTGAACCTGCAGTTTCGCTACAGCCTGGTGCATTGCCAGAATTGAGGCTTGTAAGATATTGATCTTGTCAATTTCGGTATGAGAAACGATGCCCAGGCTATAGCTGATTGCCTCTTTTTCAATACATGCTCTCAATAAAAACCGCTGCTTTTCACTTAATTGCTTTGAATCTGTCAGTAAGGGATGATAAAAGTCTTTGGGAAGAATAACTGCAGCAGCATATACTGGTCCGGCAAGACAGCCCCGGCCTGCTTCATCGCAACCTGCTTCAATAAGTTCCTGT
>Ga0209724_1002258_pt1 | contig 16589 bp, 9 predicted proteins | sample grotaG_FD_184143 | JGI IMG/M metagenome (GOLD analysis project Ga0209724, IMG submission 184143) | Glacier valley bacterial and archeal communities from Borup Fiord, Nunavut, Canada, to study Microbial Dark Matter (Phase II) -... | ecosystem: Environmental > Aquatic > Freshwater > Ice > Glacier ...
CATCGTGTTCCTGTGCTCCCGAACCATCATCTGGCGTAAAGGTCATTGTCAGTTTTCCAGGACGATCGACGACAATATCGGTTGCGCGGTACTGATCGCCAAAAGCATGACGGCCAATCACAATTGGTGCTGTCCATTGCGGAATAAGTCGCGGCACATTCTTCACAACAATCGGTTCGCGGAAAATGGTTCCATCAAGAATATTGCGGATGGTTCCGTTGGGCGATTTATACATTTTCTTCAGACCAAATTCGGTCATGCGCGCTTCATCGGGTGTGATTGTTGCGCACTTAATACCAACGTGATATTTCTTAATCGCATAAGCTGCATCCACTGTTACTTTATCGTCGGTAGCATCGCGATGCTCAATGCCTAAATCATAATATTTAATGTCAATATCCAGAAAAGGAAGAATTAATTGTTCTCTGATCATTTTCCAGATGATTCGGGTCATTTCGTCGCCGTCGAGTTCCACTACCGGATTAAGTACTTTAATTTTTTCCATAGAAACGATTTTATTTTATAAATTATTGAACATCAAATTAATATTATGACAGTGAAAATTATAGATTGGTTATAGCAGCTTCATTGTGTTTATATAAGTTCTGAGAGTTAAAAATGTTCAAAATCCAAACCAAATTTTGCTTTTAAACCGGCAAGTGGCGGATACTTTTCGACCAATAAAGCCCACCTTTCGGCATCGGTATAAGGAACATGGGAAAGCTGGCTGGCATTTTCGGACACCTTAAACAGTATTTCAATTGCTTCATTTCGAAAATGGTGGCGCAAATAACTCTGCAGTTTTGGTTTCAGATCAAGTGCAAGCCGGTTTAACTGAAGTTCGGTATCGAGTTCATATTCGATCTGCCAATCATCCAGAATAACAGGTTCGCGGGCGCCAAGTGCCGATTTTAACTGAGGAGCATCAATCTTTTCGACAAAGGTATTCCATGCTTCCAGCAACTCTTGTTGCGAAAACGGATAGACTGTTTCATTGGTGGAATATTGATCTGCGGCAGTTTCAGATACGACACTTGTCTCTTCTACCTTGGGTTCCTCCCTTAAGGCATCCATAATAGAGGGTGTCGAATAGGCGCCATGACCTGACATCCGTCGGGTTGAAGGTGGCCGGTTCGCAGGTTCGGAGACAACCGACTTTTGAGGAGCAATAACCGGTGCGGAAACCCTTGCAGTAACTTGTGGTGCAGCAACAACCGGACGGCTTATGCTTTTGGAAGGATCGATGGTTGAAAAGATCGCCAAAAGCGAAAGGGTCCCTACGGCGTCGTCAATTGTTTTTTTTTTAGCAACTCCTCGAGTTGATCTATTCTGACAAGGGCCAATTCGACCAAAAAGCGTTGGTTCGACGATGATTTATATTGAATATCGCATTCGGTAGCTAATTGAAGAGCTGCAACTAAAAAGTTCATTGGGCAAGCAGCAGCCTGTTTTTTATAGCGCTCACGAATTTCGCCTCCGACTTCCAATAATTGAACGGTGACAGCATCCTTGCAAATCAGAAGATCTCTGAAATGCTGGTTAAGTCCCATAATGAAATGGTGTGCATTAAATCCTTTATCCAGGATCTCGCTAAAAATCATTAATGTACCAGGGATATCGCCTTTCTGGAAACAATCTGTCAGCTTGAAATAGTAATCGTAATCGAGCACATTCAGGTTGGCAATCGTATCCTTATAAGTGACATTTGAGCCACAGAAACTGACAACCTGATCGAATATAGACAATGCATCGCGCATGGCGCCATCCGCTTTCTGAGCAATTACATTCAGCGCTTCAGGTTCTGCGGTAACGTTCTCCTTTTTGGCAACTTCCAGCAAATGCTTCTCGATGTCAGGTATGGAGATCCGGTTAAAGTCGTAAATCTGGCAGCGCGACAATATGGTTGGTAAAATCTTGTGCTTTTCGGTGGTTGCCAGGATAAAGATGGCGTGTGCCGGAGGTTCTTCAAGCGTTTTCAAAAACGCATTGAAAGCCGACTGCGACAACATATGTACCTCATCGATGATATAGACGCTGTATTTCCCGATCTGTGGCGGAATCCGCACCTTATCGACCAGCGAACGAATATCATCAACGGAGTTATTGGAGGCGGCATCCAGTTCGTGGATGTTGTAGGAACGGTTCTCAGTGAACGACAAACACGATTCGCATTGATTGCATGGCTCAGTATCGGCGCCAAGATTCAAACAGTTGATTGTCTTTGCAAAAATACGGGCTGATGTTGTTTTGCCGACACCCCTTGGACCACAAAAAAGGTAAGCATGAGCAAGGTGATTACTTCGGATGGCATTCTTTAAAGTCGATGTAATCGAAGGCTGACCAACTACCGAAGTAAAGGTGTCGGGGCGATATTTGCGTGCAGAAACTATGTAGTTTTCCATAAAACTCTCAGGGCGTATTAGAAGGCCAAATATATTACTTTTTAAACATTTAATCAGCCAGTCGTTGTAAGAAGTTATCAACGAAGGTTCATCCTTCGGAACAAATTAAGTGGTTATCCGTTATAAAGAGGTGATTAAGTATTTCAGTTTAAACATTTAAAACAGCGTAAAAATGAAAAAAATATTTTTTGCAAGTTTATTGATGGTGATGGTTTTAGGTGCATCGGCACAGACTAAAACACTTTACGATTTTAAAGCCACCACACTCGATGGCCAGCCGTTCGATCTTTCGTCGTTAAAGGGGAAAAAGGTACTGGTGGTCAATACGGCATCCAAGTGTGGATTAACACCTCAATACAAGACACTTCAGGAGCTTTACGACAAGTACAAGGACCGCAATTTCGTTATTATTGGATTTCCAGCCAATAACTTCATGAAACAGGAGCCTGGAACCAATGCCGAGATCCAGGAATTTTGCACCAAGAATTACGGCGTCACGTTTCCGATGATGTCGAAAATATCTGTTAAGGGCGACGATATCGATCCTTTATATAAATGGCTGACATTAAAAACATTGAATGGAGTTGTGGATGCTGAGATACAATGGAATTTTCAGAAATTCATGATCGATGAACAAGGTAAGCTCGTTGGATTTGTTTCACCAAAGGAATTACCAAACGCGGAGAAGATTACGAATTGGATTGAAGGAAAAAAGATAAACTAAGGGTTTAGAATGTTCAATAATAATTCCTTTTTGAAACCGGGGTTACAGTGATGTGGCTTCGGTTTTTCTTATTTTTATATTTTCGAAAATAATTGTAAATTGCATCAAACTATTTCATACTTAAAAAACCGAAGGCTATGCGTCTAATAGGAAATGTAATCTGGTTGATTTGTGGTGGTTTTCTAACTTGTCTTGGATATTTGTGGGGCGGATTCTTGTTATGTCTGACCATTATCGGTATTCCATGGGGATTTCAGGCATTGAAAATTGGGATCGCGCACCTGGCACCATTCGGAAGAGAAGTTGTTCCAACAGGTGGGTCTATTCCTGTCATCTCATTTTTTCTTAATCTGATATGGATGATTTTTGCCGGAATCTGGATCGCCCTTATGGAACTTGTTTTTGGATTGTTACTCTGTGTTACAATTATAGGAATACCCTTTGGTCTGCAACATTTTAAGTTGATGCGGCTTGCATTTTACCCATTTGGATATGATTTAAGGTAGATGGAAGCCAGAAGTTAGGAGACGGAAGTCAGGAGACTTATTTAGGTATTAGGATTTTGCAGGATAGTTATAATGCCGAATTAGCAAATTTACTATCCTATCTTCACGCTCTACTCTTTAATTGCCGATAGTTCGACCGGAATCGACAGGAAGAAAGTACTCCCCTGCCCTGGTTCGGAAACCACTTTCAATTCGCCTTTCAGAATTTTGGTAATCTTTTTTGCAATTGCCAAACCAACACCTATTCCACCATAACCTCTTGTATAAGAGTCATCGCCCTGCCGGAAGAAGTCGAAAATAATGGTTTGTTTCTCCTTAGGAATTCCAATGCCGGTATCTTTGATGTAAAACACCAGGTTCGTTTCATTTTCGATTCTAAAGCCGAACTCTATTGTTCCTTTGTGCGTGAATTTCACCGCATTTTTAAAAATATTGGTAAGTACCTGATTGATTTTGCTTCTGTCGGCAGTTAGATAACTCGATAACCAAAAGGTGTCGGGGCGAAAAATCAGCTGTATTTGTTCGTGCTTTGCAGATGTTCTTAAGATACTGTCGAATGAGGCCTTGTTCTCCATGAAATGATCCATCAGACTAAATGTCTGGTTTCGGAGTTTGATATTCGATTGTTCGACCAGTGCCAGGTCAAAAACGCCCTCAATAATTGAAAGCAGACTTTGTCCGCTGATTTGAATACTTGATGCAAAACTTATATTATCTTCCGGAGCAACATCCGACATAATCAGTTCGCTAAAACCAAGAATATGATTAAGGGGTGTGCGTAATTCGTGGTTCATCGTGGCAAGGAATGCCGATTTCAGAAGATTACTCTCTTCTGCTTTCTCTTTCGCGGAAATCAGGTCATCAAGCATCTTCTTTTTTTCGGAAATATCATCCATGATAAGGATATAGTTGCTGATTTCCCCTTTGCTATTCATCAACGACGATATCGCCACATTCTCCCAATAGATGGAACCATCCTTACGACGATTCTGAAATTCCCCTTTCCATATCTTTCCTATATTCAGCGTCTTCCACATTGAATTAAAATCGGATACTGGTATATGTCCCGGGTTAAATATCCGCGGAGGTTTACTAATCACCTCTTTCATTAAATATTGGGTAAGTGTAGTAAACGCAGTATTGACGAATTCGATGTTACCGCAGGCATCGGTAATGATGGTTGATGCCGGATTTTGTTCTACCGCCTGCGAAAGAATTCTCAATTTATTTTCAGCAACCATCCGATCAGTTACATCCCTGATAATGCCTTCGTGATAAAGCGTATTCCCTTTTTCATCAAGTGTATACCAGCCGTTGTCCTCCACCCAAACTTCGGAACCGTCCTTTCGTTTCATTTTATAAACATCGAAACTATCTTCTTTTCCATTCGAAACCAATCGGATTCGCTCATTCTCTTCGAAATACAGTTGCGTCTTTATATCAATTGATTTCAAATCCTCTTTGGTGTCATAACCCAATATGGCAACCATTGCGGGGTTTACGGAAATAAACTTCCCTGCATGGGTACTTTTATAAACGCCATCCGGCATTTTCTCAATAAGATTCCGGTATAGTTCTTCGCTCTCTTTTAGTGCATCAGCAATTTGCTTGCGTTCGGTAATGTCAAAACCGATTCCAACCAATCCCTGGACTTTCCGGTTGTCATCATAATAAGGGAACTTAGAAGTTAACCTCCAATGGTGCTTTCCTTTCGAATCGGTAAAGTTTACCTCCCTATTGATCAATGGTATACCGGTCAGGATTACTGCCAAATCCTCCCTGTAACCCCGTTTACCATTGGCTAAAGAAAATAATTCAATATCTGTTTTACCAATAACTTCCGATTCGGAGGCATAACCCATATGTTCAAGATCAGCTTTATTGGAGACAATTTTACGCCCCTGCAAATCCTTTACGTAAACAGTAGCCGGTAAATTATCGATCAATGTCCGAAGCAAAGCACGGTCATGAAGAATTGCTTCTTCAGCTAAATGACGAGCTGTAACATCAACATAGGAGGTAAGAAGGTGGTGCAACGATCCATCCGGATTACGTTCGCAAACAGTTGAAAGTGTAGCATATAAAAGCGAACCATTTTTTCTGACAAACCGTTTATCGAGTTCAAACCGATCTGTCAGGCCGGCTTCCATCGCATCAAACAGGTTGAGGTTCTTTTCGATATCTTTGGGATAAGTTACATCTATCCATGTTAATTCGACTAATTCTGTCGCTGAATAGCCCAACATATCGCAAAGACTTTGATTTACTTCAAGCCACTTTTTATCTGTCGAAGTAACACTCATTCCTACGGAGCAGTTCTGAAAATAATTCTGAAATGCTTTTTTGCTTTGCAGCAGCGCCGACTCGGTATCCCGGCGCTCCAATTCTCCGGCAGCTCTGATGGATACAAGATTGAGCACCGCTTCGGCCAATGATTGATTCTGCAGCGATTGACGACTCAGTAACCCAATCAACCCAATCGGCTTTCCTGCTGAACTCCAAAGTGTCGTCCCAATATAGCACTCAGCTTCAATATCCTGAAGAGATTTATTATCTGGAAATAGACTGCGAATATCGTGAGCTATAATACAATTTGTTTTTTCTATTGAAATTCCACATGGCTTATCCTTCATTGAGTAGCTAAAGTTCCCGACTATTTTCCCGTCAGTATAAACTGCCAGTGTTTGAGCATCAAGAAGATCGTTTGTAAGCCGATCGATACATACAAAATCCATATTCAACGCATTGGCTAAATAGCCTGCCAACGACTCAAAGAAGTCTTCGCCCGAATTTGTCCATCCGGCACTCATCAGGAATTGCTGGGTATCTTCTATTTTTTTCCGTTGCGTAATATCCCGAACCACGCCGATCATTGCATATGGTCGATTTTGAGAATCATACACGACGGATGACTTTGCTTCGATTGGGAACTGCTTTCCATCTTTGCCGATGGCCATGTATTCGGTACTAAAAGATTCCATGCCACTTAATCGAAATCTCATGTTTTCGCTTAATCTGGCAACATCGAAAGGAGCAATAAATTCAACAAAATTTTTCCGACACGATTTTAGTTCTTCTTCATTCACAAACCCAAAAATCTGACAAACTCTTTTATTGGCGGTGATCATTTTTCCCTCCAGATCTGTCATCGCAATACCGTCGGGAGAGGTCTCAATTAGTGTACGATAGAGTATTTCGCTTTGGCGTATCTTCGCCTCGGCTTGTTTGTGTTGTTCAAGTTCCTTTTCGAGCGCCTCCGTGCGTTGTTTGACCAATTCTTCAAGACGCTGTTTCTCATCTTGCCTTGCATCTTCTGCATCTTTAAGTCGGAGCATTGCGCGAATCTGTGCTTTCAGTTCAGATTCATCAACTGGTTTGGCCAGAAATGCATCCGCCCCGCATTCGAGCGCTTTTATGCGGCATTCCCTATTGGCTTTTGCAGCAGTAATCATAACAACGGGAATGCTGCTTAACTTTTGATTTGATTTTAATATCCTGCAAACTTCATAACCATCCATAACAGGCATGTCGATGTCAAGCAAAACAACATCTGGCAATTCGTGCTGACAAAGCGCTAAACCTTCCTGTCCTGATGAGGCACTTACAAATTTGATCAATGGAAAAACCGCCGACAACAATGTCTTTAATTCAATAAGATGAAGTCGACTATTGTAAATTGCTAATATCTTTATGATTCTGTTTTCCATTTTCAAGGTTCAGAAGCTGGCTTCTTTCGGAATTAATAATTATTTGATGGTTATTTCCCTCCAAAAGTAAACGTTTTTCCCAACCATTAAAGGCGCTGAGCGTTTTTAATGACAAATAAGAGTATTAATAATATTTGAAATAATTACAAAGGATCGCTTACATCGGCAAACTCGACAGGAACCGTCAGATAAAACGCACTCCCTTTGTCAGTTTCTGATGTCACTGAAAGTTCGCCTTTAAGAATCGTTGCTATTTTCTGACAAATTGCCAATCCGATCCCGATACCGCCATAAATACGCGTTGGTGAGTCGTCACCCTGCCTGAAAAATTCAAAAATAAGTGTTTGTTTCTCCTTCGGAATTCCAATTCCTGTATCCTTTATAAAAAAGGTGAGTTTGCCTGGTGCATTACTTTGATACCCAAATTCGATGGAGCCTTCGTTGGTAAACTTAACCGCATTTTTAAAAAGGTTAATCAAAACCTGATTTACTTTACTGCGATCTACGGTCAGGTACATGGATAATAAATGAGTATCTGGTTTAAAGATCAGCTGAATCTGGTCAGCTTTACCCGAACTTTGAAGAATCTGATCGAAGGACGACTTATTCTCCATAAACTGATCCATTAGCCGGAACGTTTGCAACCTCAATTTAACGTTTGCCTGTTCTGCAAGGGCCAGATCAAATACGTCTTCAACAATTGCAAGCAGGTTTTTTCCACTTGCATAAATACTTTCTGTGAAGCTTTGATTCTCTTCCGGCATCACGCCCGACAGGATCAACTCGCTGAATCCCAGAATGTGGTTGAGCGGAGTTCTAAGTTCATGATTCATAGTAGCCAGAAAGGCCGACTTCAACCGATCGCTTTCTTCTGCCTTTATAAGTGCCGCTTTTATTTCGCCCTCTGCCCGCTTACGCTGGACAAAGAGACTGATCTGATGCGAAATAAACTCAAGCATTTCTACATCCTTCGAAGTATAAGCATTTGGGTTATCGTAGCTTTGAACCACAAAAGCGCCAATAATCTTCTCTTCTTCGTGCAAAGGGACACCAAGCCACAATTTGCATAGCGATCCAACCATATGTATTTCACCAGCCTCCATCAATTTAAGTATATCGTCTGCCGATATCAGTAAGGCCTTCTTTTGCTTGATTAAATAGCCTGTCAATGATTTTTCAGCAGGCCACGATTCCAAATTATCCATTTCATCAACTGCATGAGGCGTATAAAACATTCCATTTGCCTCGTCATAAAATGCCACATAAAAATTACGTGTATCCAGCAAACTTCCCAATTGATTCCTGATAATCTCAACTAATTCTCCAAGGTTCTTAGTGGTAAGAACAGCTGTTGAAATATCGTACAATACTTTCTGCAACTGCTCAGAGCGTTTCCGCTCGGTGATATCCGCAATAAATCCCTCAAGGTAGATTAAGCTATCATCATCATTAAAGATTCCTCTTCCACGCTCCCACACCCACCGGGTTTCTCCGTTTTTGGTAATAATCGGGTATTCTTCCTCCAAAGGAGATTTATTCGCCAGCAAAACCTGCCATTGCTCCTGCAGATGGTGCCTGTAATCGGGGTGTATGATATCCTTAAAAGTCAATTTTTTAAACTCCATGATATCCTCAACCGAATATCCCGTAATCGCGGAAAAACCTTCGCTGAGATATTCCATCGTCCATTCTTTGTCATTTTTACACCTGTAAACAAATCCCGGCAAATTACTGATCAGATTTGTAAGCGTGCGTTCACTCTTTTTTAGTCGGCTATGTGCCTGCTTTTGTTCCGAAAGATCAACAGCTGTACCGCGAACCCCGGTAATTACGCCATCTTTTTTAACTGCAAAAGAAGAGATTAATGCCGGGAAATGGGAACCATCCTTTCGTTTGGCAGTATATTCAACCGTAGTTTGTAAATTTTGAGTTAGAAGCTGACTGAACCGCTCTTTTACCAAGGGACGTTCTTTCTCTGCAATTAATTGAACGATATTAATTCCTTTACTGATCTCCGACTCATCGTATCCAAACCAATTGAACGCCGTCGCATTTGCAAAAGTCAGGTTTCCCTGAAGATCGGTTTCATATACACTAACAGGCAATGAATTGGCAAGATCGCGATACTTTTTCTCTCTGTGAATCAGTTCATTTTCCGTTCGCTTTCGATCGGTAATATCCTGAATTACACCAAAAAGTTTCCTTTCTTTTGAATCATATTCAGCGATTGATTGGATATCGATTATTTGTCCTGTTTTCTGATTCCTGATTTTAAATTCAATATCATAGGGCACGCCATTTTGAATCAATTGCATAAGCGCATTATCGAGTAGATCTCTGTATTCAGGCAGCGGAATCTCTTTGATAGCATCAATACTCCAGTGATCGCCATCTAAGCCATAGAGCTTTTGCGCTCCTTCTGAAGAAAAGATAATACCCTTATCGAGTTTGAATTCCCAATTACCCGATTTCGAAACAGCTTCGCCCCTGTTTAACCTTGCCCTATTCTGATGAATCTGCTCGTCCGATTTTTTCCGCTCAGTTATATCGGTAATAATGGTTGCAAACTGCCCTCTTTTGGGACAAAATGCAACGACCTGGTAAAACCTTTTGAGAACTCCGGAATAATCTTCGAAACTAATTGGAATTGAATCAAGTGCAACCTTCCCATATTTCTCAATCCATGAAATTTCAGTATCAGGCATCACCTGTTTCACAGTCTTGTTAATCAGATTTGGTGCCAACATCCCTGTCATCCGCTCAAAGGCAGGGTTTACGCTCAGAAACCGGTAATCGACAGGCTTTCCTCTTTTGTCACAAATAATCTCGTGAAGCGCAAAACCTTCCATCATTTCCGAAAATAGTGTGCGGTATCGTTTTTCGGAATCCATCAATGCATTTACAGCAAGACGCTTTTCGTTGCGGATTTTTGTCTCCTCCAACTCCCTGACAACAGCCGGAATCAACCTTATCAGGTTATCTTTGGTTAAATAATCATGTGCTCCGGCTTTTAACGAACCAACTACACTTTCTTCAGATAAAACATTGGATATAACGATAAACGGGATGTCTGGCGACAACTCGTGACAGATTGATAATGCTTCTGCTGCGTCGAAATGCGCTAACTGATAGTCTGAAAAAATAAAATCCCATGAATGCTTCAGAAACGCCGACCGCATCTGATCCGGGTTCTCCACACGCTCATAACCGATCGTATAACCAGCCATTTCAAGATGGCGGATAATCAATCCGGCATCGCTATCCGAATCTTCAACAAATAATACACGAAGAGTAACACCCATTCTATAAAATAAATAACAGTCGGGCAAGATCTAATGATGTTTTTGCCCTTGTAAAGGTAATTTTAAACTTAATATTTCAGTTTTTCTCCTAATCTTTCCAGCAATAAGTTGATTTCACTTTTGAGCGCAATCATTTTACGTTCGCGTGTAATTGCCAAATCGTAATAAATTTCCAACTCACTGAGTTTTCGCTTTAACGCCTTTTCAATTAATTTACGTTCGGTGATATCCCTGAAAAAAGACTGGAATGTACCATCAGGCATCATGCGGGAGTTCATCTCAACAATGATCAGTCTTCCATCTTTACAGACAAGTTCCCGCTCTGTTTTTACGATTTCCCCTTTTCTTACCTGGTCGTATTGAAGTGGTTTTTCATGAAGTATCTCCGGAGAAAAAAGATCCCTCATATTCATTTTCAACAATTCATCTCTCGAATAACCTGTTTGCTCAATTGCTGCAGAATTGACGATAATAAAATAACCATTTTTATCCCCCTGAAAAAAAGCATCGGATGCAAACTCAAGCAACATCTTATAATTCTCTTCACTGATCCGGATGGCTTCTTCTGCAAGCTTATGCTCCGTAATATCGATTGCGATCCCTGTCCAGCGGGTACTTCCGTCTTCGAGTCTTCGGGGGCACGATTCGAATCGCATCCATTTTATCCGGTCACCAATCAAAAGTCGTGACTCCTGGATATACGGCTTAAGAAACTGCTGTGCAATTTCATTCGATTTAATAAATTCCTGTATATCCTCCGGATGAATTCGTTCAAAGAATCTGGCTACTTCATTATTCAGAAACTCCGAAGGATCGACCTCAACTATTTCGCAAAAACGATCGCTCACAAATTCTATTGTTGTCGTATCAAGTATCGACTTACCGCTTTCCTGGTTTTGAACAAGAATCCGATAAATTCCTGCGGTCTGGTTCGAAACTAAATCGGCATACAACTCCTGACTCTCAGTAAGTGAAACACCAGCGGCTTGAAGTTCATTTATATCATTAGTGATTACAGGACATTGATCTGTTATTTGCCTTAAAATGACTCCGGCTTCTTCTGACGTGTGATTTTTTTTCATCTTTCTCCGCAATTTAATTAAAAGGTAAAGTAAATTTGAACTGACTCCCTTCGCCATGTTTACTTTCGGCCGATATTTTTCCGCCATGCTTCTCAACGAACTCTTTGCATAAAATCAAGCCAAGTCCGGTCCCTTTTTCATTTTTAGTTCCAGATCTCGAGAATGAAAGATCAACCCTGAAAAGGTTATGGATATCAACTTCTTTTATTCCTCCGCCATTGTCTTCAACTTCAATTTCGACACCCGAATCACCCGTTTTAGCCTTGATTCTCACTTCTCCGTTTGAATTGGTGAATTTCAGCGCGTTGGAAATCAGGTTACGCAGAATTGTTTTCAACATCGCGCTATCTGCGACAACAATCATCTGAACAGGCACCAGGTTTACAATCGTAATTTCCTTATGGTCTGCAATATCAAGAAATAAAAGAATCACTTCACCGACCACGGAATGCAATAAATTGGGTGCCGGGTTGAATGACATTTTTCCATCCTGGATCCGTGCCCAGCTAAGAAGCTGATCAAGCAGCCGATGGGTTTGCAACGCTGAGGAATAGATCATTTCAGCATAATCCATAATCTCTGAAAGTTCGAGATTCCGGGCATCATCTTTTAATATTTCGCTCAATCCCATAATTCCGTTAAACGGTCCTTTAAGATCGTGTGCGATAATCGAAAAGAACTTATCCTTCGTGGCATTAAGATCTTTTAGCTTCGATTCGCTTGCACAAAGTGCCTCATTACGGAACTTACGGTTATCTTCGTTTCCAATCGCAGAACCAATAATTCCAATAATCCGCAAATCCTCGTCACTAAGCTGGAAATCATGATCGTACATGACGCAAAGCGAACCTATTGGTTTCCCCTCGCACCGCACAACCTGTCCGCAATACGTCTGAAGACCATACTTAAGGACATTAGGATCTGTTCTTGCATAACTGGTTTCACTCAGGCGACTGATCGTTACTGCCTTATCTTGATTATTTCGGATTACATCATAACAAAGCCGACCTTCCGGAATGCCTCCTTCCCGATAATCATCCGGGACCTGCCACTTCCCTGCAGCAGATAAAATATCTTTTCCAAGACGGTTATACAACGCACTTGTAGCATTCAGAAGTTCACCGCATAAAGCAGTAAGCCGGTTGATATTAATATTCGAATCAGCTCCCAGCGACGACAGACAATCGTTTAATCGCATCAGCCCGTTGCTGTTTTTTTTGAGCAGTTCCTCAACCTGTTTTTGTTTGGTAATATCAACCATCACGCCCGTCCACCGGATGCTCCCGTCTTCAAATTCCCGGGGATTCGAGTCAAATCGAACCCATTTTATGGCAGCATTAATGACGATCCGTCCTTCCCAAACAAAGGGACTTAAGATCCGGTTGGCTTCAACATTCGAGCGAATAAAATCCTGACGATCATCCGGATGTATTGAATCAAGAATGATTGAATCAGGTAATATAGTGGTCATCGATTTTTCAATTCCAACAATATGGCAAAACCGATCACTTACAAATTCATGTGTTAAGGTATCCCAGATCGTTTGATTTGAATTTGGCTTTTTAATAAGTATGCGATAAACTCCGGCTACCTGATTCAAAACAAGGTCAGCATATAAATCTTCACTTTTCAGCAAGGCCTTCTCCGCATGACATCGATCGGTAGAATCCTGAATATTAACAACAATGCTTTGAATATCCGGCTCACCGAGCAAATTATTTCCAACACATTCGAGATGGCGCCAGGAACCATTGACATGAAGATTTCGCAAAACAAATTTAACGGGCAGACCCGGATAATTCAGGATCTTATCGATTGCATGATTAAACGTACCATGATCTTCCGGATGAACAAACTCGAGGCATTCTCTTCCGATTCGCTGATAATCATTGCGCCCCATCATTTTGGCATATGCCGGACTTTGATATTTTACAATACCGTTAGAATCAATTAGCACAATTGCATCAGCACTATTATCAATCAGAATATGAAACTCACTTTTAGTGGCCACGCAATAATCTTCGCCATCTGATTGCATTTGACGCTCGCGCCCCATTTTCTCCTTGTCGTAAAAATGATGATCTCCTAACTGATTTGTCTTATAGCTCCTCATAACCTAAAACTTAATCACGCTAAATATTTAAATATTTCTGAAAAAGCTCCGTAAACTGACCAGCCTGAAATCCATCCACCAAAGCATGATGTGCATGAATAGCAACCGGCATTAAAAGTTGATCACCCTGCCTGAAAGTTTTGCCAAAAGATATCTTCGGAATGCTATCCATAAACGCCGAATGGCTCGCATGGCTCAACGAGGTAAAACTGATCCAGGGAACAGCCGAATAATGGATCACATTTGAACCTGCCACACCTGTTTCCAATCCGCGGGAAGCTCTTACGCGGGCAATTTCAATCCTTGCAAGCCGCTGAAATTCATTAAAATCTTCTTTATAAACCATCAATGAGAACCCGAAAGATCCATCAGGCCTGTCAACCGTTGCAGAAGCATCTACCTGGTCGTACCGGACCGGAAGACCCTTTTCGATGCGTAACTTAAATGCCTCTATCTGATTAACCGCGCGCAGTGACTGGTATAGATAAGAAAGGTAAAAGGAATTATTTTCATCCTTTGCCCTTTGATATGCAATTGTACAATCTACATAAAGCGTTAGTCCCCAGAAAGGGTCGCTAAACTTCGAAAAGAATTCAAAATGATCTTTCCGTTCCCAGTTTTCAAGATCAATAAAATGCTTCACAATGACTCTTAATTGATGATTTATAATTATTTAACGACAAGCAATTCAATGATGGCTAATTGTAATTCTAATTATTTAAATGAACCCAAAATTAGTTTTATTAATTGAATAGCACTACTACTGATCTTACTTCTTAATTTCTTTAATATTTCCTGGATTCTCACAATTGATCCCTTCTTGATCAAACGTGCATCCAACCATGGATGCAATCCGTGGAAACGATCACGAAGTGATCAAACGTGCATAGCCATGGATGAAATCCATGGTAACGAACGAAAGCAATTCCCCCGATCACGAAGTGATCAAACATGAATAACCATGGATGCAATCCATGGTAACGAACAAAAGCAATTCCCCCGATCACGAAGTGATCAAACGTGAATAGCCATGGATGCAATCCGTGGTTGGATGCAATCCGTGGTAACGAGCGAAATTATAACCCACGATCCTGAAGGGATCGAACATAAATGGAATTGCACATAAGCGCCAATACCCAAATTTTAAATCAACCTTACCACAAAAAATCATGATAGAATTTGATGAAAACATTCGTTTAAACAGTTGAACCACTTCTATGTTGTAATCCTCGCATTTCGCAATATTTTTTCTTGCACTAAATAAATTCTTACTCTGGTTAAACATTCGGGTAATACTGATCCTGAAGGTTCTCCCCTTTTTTGTAAGTTATACCGGGCTAAATGCCCGGCATAACTTAACTGACCTTCGGTATAAAACGTCACCTTTGGTCTCCCCTTTTGTTGATCAAAACCGATCTATAAAAACAACCTTCTATCAACGGACATAAATTAATTTAGCCGCATTTCTGTGTTCAATTTATTATAGATAAGAGCTGTAGCCTTCGTGAAACGGACACCACAAATTGGTGCCGCAAGTGGTTAAAACAGTCTCTTTATCATGGAGTTGTTTCTATGTTCGGTTTTGATTTTATATAACTGATAGTACATATTCTGTTTCATTTTTCATTACATATCTGATACGGTTTAATAGTTTCTTTGCGATTCTGATGATCGCTTCGTGTGGCTGCATCCTTCTGCATAATTCATTAAAACTATATGCCGGTGAAGGATCTGACCGGGAGGCTATCCAGGCTGATTCTACAAGGTTGCTCCTTAAGAACCTATTGGACCTGGGTGTTATTTTTCCTGCTTTATTCTTTTCCCCCGAAGAATGTGTAGTTGGCATCAGTCCAACAAAAGAACAAAGTTGATCAAGGTTTTTAAACCGCATAATATCCTCCACTTCAGTAAGAATTGTGATTGCTGTTACCAGTCCTATTCCGGAAATACTTTGGAGCAACTTTAATTTCTGGGAATATTCGCTGTTCTTGTTTATGCCCCTTAAAATCTGGTTGCATTTTAACAGTTTTTCCCTTTGGTGTTCTGCCGTATCAAGGGTCTCTTTTATTACCATATCTCCATAAGGAGTGCTCATCTTTATTGTTTTTAACCACTGGGTGAACTTGCCTGACCAGTGCTTGGAAGCTGTATCCATTTCGATTGGAATTTCAATACCATTAAAATGCAGAAATGATTTAATCCGGTTTTTACTCCTTCCTATTTCTTTGACCTGCGTTTTCCTGTAACGAACCAAACCCCGCAATTCTTCCATTGCTTTGCCCGGCACATAAATACCCTTAAATTCATCGTTTCTAAGTGATCTTGCAATTTTACGGCTATCACGTTTGTCTTCCTTCTGCTTTTTATCCTTGTCTGTAGTTGGAACATCGGCAGGGTTGACAACTTTATTGGATATCCCAAATTGTGTCAATTCCCGATGAACGCCAAATCCACAGAACCCAGCCTCATATGCAGAATAATAATTTGCACCGGGAAAATTCTTCTTCAAATATTTATAAAGAATTTCCGAATTCGGATCCTGCGAAAATGTTTTATGTACAAGGTCTTCCAGCATAATCGTGACTTTCCAGCTTTTCAAATGAACATCAATTCCTACATAAACATTTTGTCCATTAAAACAAATTGTATTACTTTTAGTTTGCATAGGCCTCCTGTTTTTATAATTGTTTTGCAAAAGCTAATTTACAAAACTAGGAGGCTTATGCAAATACAAACATACAGCCTTCGTGGTT
>Ga0209724_1002259_pt1 | contig 16586 bp, 11 predicted proteins | sample grotaG_FD_184143 | JGI IMG/M metagenome (GOLD analysis project Ga0209724, IMG submission 184143) | Glacier valley bacterial and archeal communities from Borup Fiord, Nunavut, Canada, to study Microbial Dark Matter (Phase II) -... | ecosystem: Environmental > Aquatic > Freshwater > Ice > Glacier ...
CAAGTCGCTAGTGTTGCTCAAGGATAACGGCGGTGTATTGCCGATCCGGCGGGGCGCGCGCGTACTCGTCGCGGGCGACGGCGCCGATGACATCGGGCGTCAATCCGGCGGCTGGACGATCAGCTGGCAGGGCACTGGGATGACCAATGCGCAATTTCCCGGTGCCACTTCGATCTGGCGCGGTGTGGCTGACGCGGTAACCCAGAGTGGCGGTCATGCGACGCTGTCGCCCGATGGCAGCTTCGTCGACAGGCCCGACGTGGCGATCGTGGTTTTCGGCGAGACGCCCTATGCCGAGTTTCAGGGCGACCTAAAGACGCTACAGTTGCGGACCGAACTTCGGCAGCCATGGGTCACGATGCAGCGGCTGAAGGCGCAGGGCATCCCTGTCGTCGCGCTGATGGTGACCGGCCGGCCGCTGTATGTGAACCCGGCGCTCAACGCCGCTGACGCATTCGTCGTCGCGTGGTTGCCGGGTTCCGAGGGCGAGGGGATCGTCGATGTCCTTGTGCAGCATCCCGCCGGGGTGGCGCAGCCCGATTTTACCGGGCGGCTGCCCGCAGCCTGGCCCGTCACTGCGCGGCACGACGGCCCGGTGCTGTTCGCGCGTGGTTTTGGCAGATCGCTGGAATCGAAACGGGCACACTGGATACCGCTCCCCGAAAGCGCCGGCGTTGCCGACACCGGAACGACCGGAATTTATTTCGACAAGGGACTTCCCAGTCCATCGTGGTCGTTGATTGTTGCCGGTGATGCTGGCGACGAAACCCGCATTACGACCCTACCGGCGTCGGTGCTCGGCGGACGCGGCACGGTCACCGCGACCGACCAGCAAGTTCAAGAAGGCGCGCGCAAGTTTTCGATCGCCGGCGGTGGCACCGCGGTTGTCGAACTCGTCACGCAGGCACCCGTCGATCTGGCGCGTGAGACCAACGGCGATGTCATGCTGTTGATGACCATCCGCATCGATGCACGCGCCGCAGCGCCCATGGCGATTGGCGTCCGTTGCGGCACCGGCTGCGGTGCCGTGGTTGCCGCGCCGCAGCTTGGAACATTACCGGTCGGGCAGTGGCGCACCGTCGGCATTCCACTCAAATGCTTCGCCGCAGCTGGTGCCGACATGACAAAGATCAACGCGCCGTTCCGCCTCTCGACCCAGGGCAGCCTATCCTACAGCCTCGCACGCGTGGCGCTCGGGACCACTGCCGATCAGACACTGACCTGTTCATGACATTACTAAATTATGATTGGATTTCCTGATAGCGCGAGTTTGACGTTTTGATAAGGTTGTCAAGAACCGGCGCGAAACAAGCGCAGGCCTTTTGGGGAGAATTGGCATGGTGCCACGCAAACTGTTGTTATTAATGATGACAATGGGTTCGGTGGCAGCGACGGCGTCGCCGCGTCCGATGAATGGCGGCCCGTATAATGCGCGCTTCCTGAACGGCGGCATCGGGATCGAGCGCCAGCTTGCCGAGCATGATCCGATCCAGCTGGCTGGGGCTGCCTATAGCTTCAGCCTGTGGGTGCGCCCGACGGCAACGCAGCCGGGCTTTGTACCGTTGCTGGCGCTTGGTGACACGACGGCGCGGAGCATTGGACTAACCGATGGCAGGCTGACGCTGGCGGTCGGGACCTCGCAGCTTGTGTCGCAGGCGGTCGTCCGCGCGGGACGCTGGACACACATCGCCGCCGTCGCGGACGCGCAGGTGGTTCGGCTGTTCGTCGATGGGCGGCAGGTTGCCAGCGGGCCAGCGGTCGCGGTCGCGGTCGATCGCGCCATCACCGTTGCGCCGGCCCGGACCGGGCAGCCGCATTTCGGTGGCGCGCTGGTCGATGCCACGATCGACGGCATCGCGCTGACCGCGGCTGAAATCGCCTCCCAGGCCAAGTCCCGTCCCGCGTTCGATCTCGTCCAGATGCTCGACGTCGGCGTCGGCTGGGAATGGCAGAAACGCGCCAATATCGGGCTGTTTCAGCAACAGGATCCGTGGACGCTGCCGCACGGGAAAGGCATGGTCAACAAGCCGGTTGCGCTGCCGTTGGTGCCAACGGCGGCGCTTGCTCCGATCGAAGCGGGCCGTTGGCAGGTCAACGGCTGGCGGATGATCGATGCGCCTGCGTTGGCCAGCGACGGCGCAACGCTGTCGCGGCCGGGCGTCAACACCGCGCATTGGTATGCTGCGACCGTGCCGGGGACGGTGCTGACGACACTGGTCGATCGGGGGGTCTACCCCGACCCCTATTATGGTCTCAACAATCTCGCGATCCCCGAAAAGCTGGCGCGGCAGGACTATTGGTACCGCGCCGAATTCAACGTCCCGGCAGCTGCTGCGGGCAAGACGCTGCGGCTGCGGTTCGACGGGGTGAACTATGCCGCCGACGTCTGGGTCAACGGCGCGCGCGTCGGGCAAATGCGCGGCGCGTTCACACGGGGCGAGTTCGCCTTCGCACCCGTCGTTGGCAACAACGTCGTTGCAGTACGCGTCAGCCCGCCGCCGCATCCGGGCATCCCGCACGAGCAATCGATCGCCGCCGGTGTGGGCGAAAACGGCGGACAGCTGGCAATCGACGGGCCGACGTTCGTTGCAACCGAAGGCTGGGACTGGATCCCCGGTATCCGTGACCGCAATACCGGGCTGTGGCAGGGCGTGGTGCTCGAAGCGACCGGACCCGTCCGCGTGCTCGACCCCCAGGTCATCACCGACCTCCCGTTGCCGCGCACCGACAGCGCCGACATTTACATCACCGTGCCGGTCGTCAACGACGCGAGCACGCCGCGGCGCGTGACGGTGACGGCAGCGTTCGACGACATTGCGGTGAGCCGCACGCTTGATGTTGCGCCCGGCGAGACGGCGGTGCGCTTTGCGCCCGCGTCCGATCCCGCGCTGCGCGTGCCACACCCGCGACTGTGGTGGCCCAACGGCTATGGCGAGCCGGCGCTGCACGTGCTGACGGTGACAGCGAGCGATGGCGGCGGCGAGTCCGACCCGCGGCGGCTGCGCTTTGGAATCCGCGAGGTCAGCTATGAATTGTCGCTGATGGACTCGGCGGGCAAGTTGCGCCGGGTTGACGTCCACACCACCGACGGCGCGTTACGCGGCGAGCGGCTGATCGATGTGCGCCATGTCGCGATCAAGGCGACGCCGGGCGGCTGGGTCGAGAGCCTGACGCGGGCTGGCGAGGCGTCGCCCGCGGTGCGCGATGTGCCCGCGACTTCGCCGCTGCCGCACCTGACTTTGCGCGTCAACGGCGTGCGGATCGCTGCACGCGGCGGCAGCTGGGGCATGGACGACGCGATGAAGCGCAGCAGCAGGGACCGGCTCGCGCCGTATTTCCGGCTCGAGCGCGAGGCGCACATGAACATCGTGCGCAACTGGATGGGGAATAATACCGAACCCGAATTCTACGATCTTGCCGACGAGAACGGCATGATGATCCTCAACGATTTCTGGCAGTCGACGCAGGATTTCCAGGTCGAGCCGCAGGACCCCGCGTTGTTCCTTGCGAACGTGCGCGACACCGTCAAACGCTACCGCAACCATCCGTCGATCGTCGTCTGGTTCGGGCGCAACGAGGGCGTGCCGTATCCGCTGCTCAACGAGGGGCTGGACGATGCGATCGCCGAGCTGGACGGCACGCGCTGGTACACTGGCAGCTCGAACGTCGTGAACCTGCAAGGGTCGGGGCCATATAACTACCGGCCGCCGGCGGGCTATTTCACCGATCTCGCGTCTGGATTTTCGGTCGAAACCGGATCGCCGTCGCTTGCCACGCTGGAAGCGATCGAGGCGTCGGTGCCGGACCCCGACCGCTGGCCGCTGTCGGACACGCTGGCGTATCATGACTGGCATTTTTCGGGGAACGGCGACACCGCGACGTTCATGGCGGCGCTGGCGACCATGTTCGGGCCCGCCACCAGCCTCGCCGATTTCGAGCGCAAGGCGCAGATGATGAACCTCGAGACCTATAAGGCGATCTACGAGGGGTTTCTCGGGCATCTGTGGAGCAAGAACAGCGGGCGGCTGCTTTGGATGACGCACCCGTCATGGCCGTCGAACAGCTGGCAATTGTATAGCTCGGACTATGACACCCACGCGGCATATTATGGGGCGAAGAAGGCGGCCGAGCCGCTGCACATTCAGCTGAACCTGCCCGGCAACGAGCTTGTCGTCGTGAACACCACGCAAGCCGCTGCCACGGCGCTGCACGCGCAGGTCAGTGTGATAAGCCTCGATAACCAAACGCTTTTTACGCGTTCCGATCCGGTCGATGCGGCGGCAAATGCCACCGTTGCGCTGGCTGCGGTGCCGCTCGACCGATTGTTTGTCGAGCATCCGATGGTGCTGGTCAGCCTCAAACTGACCGATGCCAGCGGTGCAGTGGTGGCCGATAACTTCTATTGGCGCGGTCGTGACGCGGCCGCGTATCGCGCGCTGGGAGATCTCGCGCGGGTGCCGGTCAAGGTTATGCTGGCCAAACCGGAAGCCGAGGGCGATGAGCGCAGCGTCCTCGCTACGGTCACCAACCCCAGCGCTACCCCGGCGCTCAACGTCAAGCTGACATTGACCGATGGCCATGGCGGCCGCATCCTGCCGGTGTTCTACAGCGATAATTACATCGCTTTGCTGCCCGGTGAAACGCGGACGATCCGCATCCGCTATCGCGGCTCAGCGCCAATTGGCGTGCCGAAAGTTGCGGTACGCGGCTGGAACGTCGTGGAGAGCGCCAGCCAGCGGTGAACGCCGGGCGAATGATAGTTAACATTTCGCTAACCCTATAGTATGCAAGGGGTCGCCGCTCACTGCGGCGGTTGTTTCGCTTGCGTAAGCGAACCAGCAGCAGTGTTGGCTTTGTTTGCATCGGCTCTGATGCTAGGAAATCAGCGAAATCGCGGCAGCGACGAAGGAAACCAATGCGCGCTGACCGGATGACGCTGCCACTTTATGCTGCTGCTGCGGCCGACACGCCGTCGTTTTTCCGGCGTGGTCGCCGCCAGATCATGCTGCTGATGCTTGCCGCGCTATACGGTGTGGCGATGGCATACCTGCCGCCGCAGCTGGTCGTGCTGCCGATGATCCCGATCATCGTGCTGCTGCTGCTGATCCTGTGGATGCTTCCCGACCGTGCGACCTTCCCCGAACGCGGGCTGGAGCAATCGTTCAGCTGGTTCGTCGCGCTTTATTACTTGTGGCCATCGTATATCGCCATCGCGTTGCCGGGCCTGCCGTGGTTCAGCGCCGGGCGGATCGCGCTGCTCGTCCTGATGGTCATCGCGCTATACAGCCTTGCGACCTCAAGCGTGTTCCGGCGACAGATGTTCGTCACGGCACAGGCGTCGAAAACGGTGTGGACGCTGTTTCTGGTCCAGCTCGGCGCGCAGGCGGTGCCGCTGCTGTTGTCGTCGACGCCGTTTGCCGTGCTGACGCACTTTGCCAACAACCAGATGTACTGGACGGCGCTGTTCTTTATCGGCTGTTTCCTGTTCGTGACGCCGGGCCGCGCCACGCGCTTCGCCGCGCTGTTCGTCGGGCTGGCGATCTTCCTGTCGTTGTTCGGCGTCCTTGAACATTATCAGGAACGGCTGATCTGGGCGGGGCATATCCCGTCGTTCCTGAAGGTCGACAACGACCGGCTGCTCGATATCGTGATGAGCGGACAGGCGCGTGATTTCTTCGGCGGTTACCGGGTGCACAGCACCTTTACCGTCTCCTTGCTGTTTGCCGAATTCCTGTCGCTTGCGCTGCCGTTCCTGCTGCACTGGCTGGTGACGGGGAAGTCGCGCTGGCTGCGGTTCGGCATGATGCTCGGCTGGGTGCCGATTGCGCTCTGTATCCTGTATACCGACTCGCGCCTCGGCAAGATCGGCTTCATCGTGGCGCATGTCGGCTATGCGCTGATCTGGGGCCTGCGCCGCCGCAGCCGCAATCCCGGTTTCCTGTCGACCGCCGTTGTCGCCGGTTTCCCGGTCGTGGCAGCGATGGGCCTGACGCTGATGTTTGCCAGCCACCGGGTCCATGTCGCGATCATGGGTTCGGAGGGCTATACCGCAAGCAACGACGCGCGCTACGAGCAGGTGGCGATGGGCATCCCCAAGATCCTCGCCAACCCACTCGGCTATGGTGCAGGCTCGGCGGGGTATATCCTTGGCTATACCAGCCCCGGCGGGCAGCTGACGATCGATAGCCAATATCTCAAAACGACGCTCGAGTTCGGCGTGATCGGCGCACTGGCGATCTACGCGATGTTCCTGTGGGCGGCGTGGCTTGGCCTGCGGCTCTATTTCCGCGCCAATGAACGCGAGATCGAGCTTGCCGGCCCGGCGGGGCTGATGCTGCTCAGCTATGTCGTCATCAAGGGCGTGCTCGCCGAAGACTATAATTATACGCTCGCCTATCTCGGTGTGGCGATGGTGCTCGCGCTGCTGGCGCGTTCTGCCGCTGCTGCCACGACCGTGCCGCAGCCTGCGGCAGTGCCATTTGCCGTCCGCCGGAGATTAAGCGATGCGCGCACTGGCTAGAAAGCTGCAATCCTATTTCCCGGTGCTTCAGGATGCCCGGTTTGAGTGGGAACGCTGGTTACGGCGGCGGCTGCATTCGGTCCATGATCGCGATTGGCGCGCTTTTGGTAAACTTCGACTCGGTGACGGCGTCGTGCTCGACATCGGCGCCAACCGTGGCCAATCGATCGATTCGTTTCGCGTCATGTGGCCGGATGTGCGTATCGTTTCGTTCGAGCCCAATGCCCGGCTCGCGGCGCGGCTGCAGGCGGAATTTGCAGGCGATCCGCACGTCCGCATCGAAGCTGTCGGCCTATCTGATCGCGCCGGGTCGATGACACTGTACCTGCCACGCTACCGCAAGCTGATCTTCGACGGGCTGGCTTCGCTCGACCGCGACGAGGCGATGAACTGGCTCAACGCCGACCGCATCAGCGGCTATGACCCGTCGCTACTCCACTGTCTCGAAATGACGGTGGACGTGCGGACGCTCGACTCGTTCGAACTCGAACCAGCGATCATCAAGCTCGACATCCAGGGGGCCGAGGAAATCGTGCTGCGGGGCGGCATGCACACCATTGCACTGACGCATCCGGCGATTTTGCTCGAAGGCGCGACGCCGGCAATCGCCGACCTGTTGGAACCATTGGGCTATGCGCCGCACGTTTTCGATGGCAACAAGCTGCTTTCCGGCCGTCTCGACAGCAATAACGTCTTTTTCCTGACAGCGGCGCATCGGGGTGAAACGCTGCAATGACGTTGCTGCAATTCTGGCGGATCATGGTCGCGTGGCGGCTGACGATCTTGGGCATGATGGCGACCTGCGTCATCGTTGCGCTCGTGTCGGCAAACAAGCTGCCCGAGCGGTATACGGCACGGGCGCGCGTGCTGCTCGATCTGTTCAACGCCGATCCCAATCAGTTTATCTCGGTCAATAACAATACCGTCGGGCCGTATATCGGCACGCAGATCCGGCTCATCAGCGAATATGACGTGACCGGACAAGTCGTCGACAAGCTCGGCTGGCTCAACGATCCCAGCGTGACGACCGCGTGGGAAACCGAGACCGGTGGCACCGGCGACCTGCGGCGCTGGGCGGCCGCGCGCATCGCCGACAACACCTTTGCCGAAACCGTCGGCGGCAGCGGGATCCTCGAAATCGGCTATAGCGCGACCGATCCGCAATATGCCGCGCGCATCGCCGGATTGCTGCGCGAAGCGTATATTTCGCAAAGCCTCGCCAACCGCGCAGCGATGGCCGACCGTTCGGCGAAATGGTCCGAAGGCCGCGAGGTCAAGGCGACCGAGGCGCTGCGCGCCGCCGAGACGGTCCGCACCGATTTCGCGCGCGCCAATGGCATCGTCCTCGACCAGCGTGGCGAATCGCTCGAGCTTGTCGAGCTGCAGCAAATCCAGGCGTTGCTGACGTCGCGGCACGGCGCGGCGGGCAACAAGATGGCCGAAGGCGTGCGCGCAGCGGCGGGAGCGCCGGGCGTCGTTCGCCTGAAATCGCAGCTCGCCGACATGGAGCAGGGGCTGGGTGTCGCGAGCGACCGGCTCGGCGAGAAAAACCCCGAGTTCAAGGCGATGCAGCAGCAGCGCGACCGCTTGCAGGCCAATGTCGGGCGCGAAAGCGCGATGGCGCGCGCGGGCGGCTCGCAATTTGTCCAGTTGTCGGCCGCCGAAGTTGCAGCGCTCGAGGCAAAATACCGCGACAAGCAGAAATACATCCTCGACCATAAGGCCGCGTTCGACCAATTCCAGACGCTGCAACGGCAGGTCGATCTGCGTCGCCGCCTGCAGCGCGCCGCTGCCGAAAGCACGCTGGCGCTCAAGCAGATGGCGTCGGTTTCCGAAAGCGGGCTGGTGGTCTTCGGCGACGTGCTGATCGATACCAAGCCGTCGTTTCCCGATATCCCGCGTATCGGCGCGTTGGCAGCGGCCTTCGGGCTGATCCTGGGGGTGACGTGCGCGCTGTTCGGCGAGATGACCGAACGCCGGGTGCGCGGGCCCGAAGACCTTGAGTTTTCGTCGCAGGTGCCGATCATCGGCAGCGTCGGCGGGAGTGTGCCGATGCCGCGCCGCCGCCGTCGCTGGTGGCCGCAGTGGCGCGCCGCGCCCGGCCTGCAACCCGCCGAATAAGCGTCGGCGCGTAATTTAGAGGGGGATGCTCTGACTACCGATCTTGCCATCGCGCGCGCCGCGACGCTGCACCCGATTACGACGATTGCCGAACGCGCCGGCATTCCCGCCGCCGCGCTCGAACCTTATGGCCATCATATCGCCAAGCTGTCGGCAGGATTTCTGGCCGACCTCGGCACGCGCCCGGCGGGCAAGCTGATCCTGGTGACGGCGATCTCGCCGACGCCGGCGGGCGAGGGTAAGACGACCACGACGATCGGGCTGGGCGACGCGCTCAACAGCATCGGGCGGCGCGCGGTGATCGCGCTGCGTGAACCTTCGCTTGGCCCGGTGTTCGGGCGCAAGGGCGGTGCGACGGGCGGCGGCCAGGCGCAGGTGCTGCCGATGGAGGCGATCAACCTGCACTTCACCGGCGATTTCCACGCGATCACGGCGGCGCACAACCTGTGCGCGGCACTGATCGACAACGCGCTGTACTGGGGCAGTGCCGATCTCGATGCGCGCGGCGTGACATGGCGGCGCGTCACCGACACGAACGACCGCGCGCTGCGGCGCATCGCCGTCGGGCTCGGTGACGGTGCTAACGGCCCGGCGCGCGAAACCGGGTTCGACATCACCGTCGCGTCAGAAGTGATGGCGGCGCTGTGCCTCGCGGACGACGTCCATGATCTCGAGGCGCGGCTGGGGCGGATGCGCATCGGGCGGACACGCGGCAAGGTGCCGGTCACGGCGGGTGATATCGATGCGGCGGCGGCGATGACCGTGCTGCTCAAGGACGCGATCCGCCCCAACCTGGTGCAGTCGATCGCCGGGACGCCCGCGCTGATCCACGGTGGTCCGTTCGCCAATATCGCGCACGGTTGCAATTCGGTGATCGCGACGCGCGCCGCGCTGCGGCTCGGCGAATTCGCGGTGACCGAGGCGGGTTTCGGTGCCGATCTGGGCGCGGAAAAATTCTTCGATATCAAATGCCGCAGCGCCGGACTCGCACCGGCAGCGGTGGTCGTTGTTGCGACGGTGCGCGCGCTCAAGATGCACGGTGGCATCGCGCTCGGCGACCTTCGCGAGGAGCATGTCGCCGCGCTCGATGCCGGGTTCGCCAACCTTGCGCGCCATGTCGAGAACGTCCGCCGCTTCGGCGCGCCGGTTACCGTCGCGATCAACGCCTTTACCACCGACACGCCCGCCGAGCATGCGCAGGTCATCGCGCGCTGCCGCGATATCGGCGTCGAGGCGTTCCTGTGCCGCCATTGGGCCGAAGGCGCGGCGGGCGCTGCCGATTTGGCGCGGCACGTTGCGGCAATCGCCGATGCCAACACCGATCCGCACGCGGCGTTCCGGCTGCTCTATCCCGATGCGATGCCGCTCGCCGACAAGATCCGTACCGTCGCGCAGGCCATTTACCGGGCCGACGATGTGGTGTTCGCTCCAGGCGTTGCCGCTGAACTGGCGCGCTTTACCGACGCAGGTTTCGGCGCGCTGCCGGTGTGCATGGCGAAAACGCCCTATTCGTTTTCGGCCGATGAGAAACTGCTGGGGGCACCGACGGGTTTTACGCTGCCGATCACCAGCGTGCGGCTTTCGGCGGGTGCCGGGTTCGTCGTCGCGCTGTGCGGGGGCATCAACACCATGCCCGGGCTACCGCGCGTCCCCGCATCGCAGCATATCCGGCTGGGGATCGACGGCGAGATCGAGGGGCTGAGCTAGGTCGTGGAGTTGCGGGGCTGGGGTCAGCTGCGCTTAGTTGCGGAAAAATTCTTGGGCGCTAGAGGATGTAACGATGAAGCGACATCGCCTCCTGCCAGCCGGAATGAGCTTGGCGGGTCTCTTGGGTGCCTACATAATTGCCTTGCTGGCTGTTGAGGTCCGTGAGTGGTCCCATAGTTTTTGGGTAACATTTGGAGTCGTTGCGACTGTATTGGCTGGATATTATACCCTCGTACACCCTCGGCTAAGGAAGTTTGAAGGATACGAATACGCCTCACTCAATATTGGCATCCTAGGTTTCATCGCGTTATTTGGACTATTTTTGATGGCGATGGATTATTGAGGCGGTATATGCCTGAAACTACGCATTGATTTGAGCATCGAGGACGCTTTCACTATTCACCCAACACTTAACTCACCCCACCTATACATCTACAACCTAATCATCATGCCATTTGACGCAGTGCACGCCGTGCAGCGTCAACGCCATCCGCAGGTCGAGCGCGCGCGTTGCAATCGCAAAGTCGACCGCGCGTGACAGGTCGTGGTTGTCATCGACGACATAGCGCCACAGCAGTTCATAGACCGGTGGCGTCGGTGGCAGGCCGGTGGCGACCAGCAGGTCGCGGATGCGGTCGAACCGCACCAGTTCGGGGTGATAGACTTCACCCTCGGGCACAGCGTCCGCGACAAATCTGAAACTATGCTTCATGCGCCAAACTCCGCCACACCAAGGGTATAACGGCGGCGGCGGCCCAAGATTGACGCCGCGTCGCCGGGCGCTACAAGCCGGGCACGCCTGAAGGGGAACCAGACGCCATGAAAAGCCGCGCCGCCGTCGCTTTTGCCGCCAATCAGCCGCTGGAGATTGTCGAAGTCGATGTCGATGGCCCGCGCGCGGGCGAGGTGCTCGTGGAGATTATGGCAACCGGCATCTGCCATACCGACGCCTACACGCTCGAGGGCAAGGATTCGGAGGGCATCTTCCCATCGATCCTCGGCCATGAAGGTGCGGGCATCGTCCGCGAAATCGGTGCCGGCGTCACCTCGGTCGCGGTCGGCGATCATGTCATCCCGCTGTACACGCCCGAATGCCGCCAGTGTAAATCATGCCTCAGCCGCAAGACCAATTTGTGCACGCACATCCGCGCGACGCAGGGCAAGGGGCTGATGCCCGATGGCACCTCGCGGTTCAGCTACCGTGGTCAACCGATATATCATTACATGGGGTGTTCGACATTTTCGAACTTCACCGTGATGCCCGAGATTGCAGTGGCGAAAATCCGTACCGACGCGCCGTTCGACACCAGCTGCTACATCGGCTGCGGCGTCACCACCGGCGTCGGCGCCGCGATCTGGACGGCCAAGATCGAAGTCGGCGCGACCGTCGTGGTGTTCGGGCTGGGCGGCATCGGGCTCAATGTGCTGCAGGGCGCGCGGCTGGCGGGGGCCGACATCATCATCGGCGTCGATCTTAACCCGGCGCGCGAAACGATGGCGCGGCAGTTCGGCATGACACATTTCGTCAACCCGCGCGACCTTGCCCCCGAAGCATTGGTGCCGAAGCTGGTCGAGCTGACCAACGGCGGCGCGGATTACAGCTTCGATTGCACCGGCAACGTCAACGTCATGCGCCAGGCGCTCGAATGCTGCCATCGCGGCTGGGGGCAGAGCATTATCATCGGCGTCGCCGAAGCGGGGCAGGAAATCGCCACGCGGCCGTTTCAGCTGGTCACCGGGCGCGTCTGGAAGGGTTCGGCATTCGGCGGCGCGCGCGGGCGCACCGACGTGCCGCGCGTGGTCGACTGGTACATGGACGGCAAGATCGAGATCGACCCACTGATTACGCACCGCATGCCGCTCGAACGGATCAACGACGCGTTCGACCTGATGCACCGCGGCGAAAGCATCCGCTCCGTGGTGGTGTTTTGACGCTCGAAACGCTCAGCACCGCGTCGAGCTTCGGCGGTCATCAGGCGACCTATCGCCACCAGTCGACCGCGACCGGCACACCGATGACCTTTGCCGTCTACACGCCGCCGCAGGCGGTGACGCGCCCGGTGCCGGTGCTGTGGTTCCTGTCGGGGCTGACATGCACCTCGGCCAATTTCAGCGAAAAGGCCGGCGCGCAGCGTGTTGCCGCCGAACTCGGGCTGATGCTGGTGATGCCCGACACCTCGCCGCGCGGGGAAACCGTGCCCGACGACAGCGCCTATGACTTCGGGCAGGGCGCAGGCTTTTACGTCGATGCAACCGAGACGCCATGGGCCGCAAACTTCCGCATGGAGACCTATGTCGGCGACGAATTGCCTGCGCTGATCGCCGAACATTTCCCCGCCGACATGGCGCGGCAGGGGATCAGCGGGCATTCGATGGGCGGTCACGGCGCGCTGACGCAGGCGCTGCTCCATCCGGGGCGGTTCCGCAGCGTGTCGGCGTTCGCGCCGATCGTTGCACCGGGGCAGGTGCCGTGGGGGCATAAGGCATTGCGCGGTTACCTCGGCGACGATCCGGCCGCGTGGCGCGGCTATGATGCATGCGCGCTGATCGATGACGGGCGCCGTGTTCCGGCCTTGCTGGTCGATCAGGGCGCTGCAGACAGTTTCCTTGCCGAACAATTGCGCCCGGAACTGCTCGAGGTAGCGTGTGCACGTGCGGAAATCCCGCTGACGCTGCGCATCCATCCGGGATATGATCACAGCTACTGGTTCATCGCGACCTTCATCGAAGAGCATCTCCGCTGGCACGCCGCGCGACTGTAGTAACCGAGCCGCAGTTGCCCATCGATATTGTGTGACTGCGTTAATCGCTTGCTCAGCGATCCGGCCTTATACATCATCTAGTCAAACACTGCCCTTGGGGGTACCATGACTAGCATTGCTGCACCAACCGACGCGACGACTCTGCCCGCCACGCAATGGACGGCCGCTGCGGCGCATACATGGTATGACGCGCTGCCATGGCAGGTCGGGTGCAATTTCACCCCTGCCTATGCGATCAACCAGCTCGAGATGTGGCAGGCGGCGACGTTCGACCTCGCCACCATCCGCGCCGAACTGACGCTGGCTGCTTCGCTCGGCATGAATGCGGCGCGGGTCTATCTGCACGATCTGTTGTGGGAGCAGGACGCCGACGGGCTGATCGAACGGATCGATGCCTATCTGGGCGTTGCCGATGCGCTCGGCATTCGCACGATGTTCGTGCTATTCGATTCGTGTTGGGATCCGCACCCCGAAATCGGTGCGCAGCGTGGCCCGGCAATCGGCGTGCACAATTCGGGCTGGGTCCAGTCGCCGGGAATGAAGGTGCTCGCCGCGGGCGATCAGCACGACCGTCTGGAGGCGTATGTGCGCGGCATCGTCGCGCGGTTCGGCGGCGATGCGCGCGTGCTCGCATGGGATATCTGGAACGAGCCCGACAACGGCCCCGAGGTGGCGCTGTGCGATCCAGCCCAGCTCAAGGCGAAGTCCGATCTCGTGGTGCCGCTGCTGACGCAGGCGTTCGCCTGGGCCCGGGCGGAGGCACCGATGCAGCCGCTGACCAGCGGGATCTGGCTAGGCGACTGGTCGGCGCCCGACCTGTTCAGCCCGATCCAGCGCCTGCAGACGGGCGCATCCGACGTCATCTCGTTCCACAATTATGGCACCGCCGCCGACTTCGCGCAGCGCGTCAAATGGCTGAAGGCGTTCGGACGGCCGCTGCTGTGCACCGAGTTCATGGCACGCCCGACCGGCAGCACGTTCGAAGCGATCCTGCCGACCGCCAAGGACGAGCGTGTCGCCACCTTTTGCTGGGGGCTTGTGCAGGGCAAGACGCAGACGCATCTGCCGTGGGATTCGTGGGCGACGCCCTATCTCGATGGCCCGACCGGTCCGTGGTTCCACGACATTTTCGACGCCGACGGTCAGCCGCACCTCGCGCACGAGGTCGCCTTCATCCGGCAGATAACCGAGCCTGTAGCCGGCTGAGTTCGTCGGCGAGCGGCGCATAGACCGTGCGCGGCGCATCGGGGCTGAACGCTTCGAACAGGCCGTTGGGGCAATGCCGGTCATCGTCCCAGCCGAGGTGGCTGAGGATTGGATACAGGCAAAGCCCTTCGACATCGAGGCCGCCGGCACGGGCAGCAAAGACCTCGGTCGCGACATAGTTCAACCAGTCGGGGCGGTCGTTGCCCTCGGTGCCGGTCTCGGCGATGAAGATTGGCCGTTCGACGCGGTCCGCAACGCGGTCGAGCAACACGCGCAGCGGCGTGTAGCGGGGATGATCGCGCATCAGCGGTTCCTGCATGTCGACCCACTGGTTGCGATCGTAAAAGTTGAGCCCGACGATATCGAGATACTGCGGCGCGCCGCCAAGCTCGGGGCGCTGCTTGCCCGACAGCCAGTCGACGGCCTCGAACTGCGAATCGGTGTACCCCTGCGCCGACGCGACGTCTGCCAGCTTTGATGACTTCGGGTGAACCTCGATCAGCGGCTCGGCGACAGCGAAGCGCGCGCGCGGCTCGACAGCGCGGATGGCCTCGATCGCGGCAATGGTGGCGCGGACGAGTTGCTCCTTCATCTGCGGCCCGCGGCCGCGCGCGAACGGGTTCATCGCCCCCACATCGCCGGCAACCCATGCGAAGAAGCTGATTTCATTGACCGGGACGTAATAGGGAACGGTGTCGGTCTCATCGCGGATCAGCCGCGCGACCGCGGCAGCAAATTCGGCAAAACGGTCAACGAACGCCGGTTTCCAGACATCGACGCCGCTCGGGAAGCCGTAGTGGAACAGGTCCCAGATCACCTGCGTCCCGGTATCGCGCGCGGCACGAACCATCGGTAACAGGCTCGACCAGTCATACTGGCCGCGGCGGCGTTCGATCAGGTGCCAGCGCACGCCGTCGCGTACGGTCCGCATGCCGTGACTGGCCAGTCGGCGATAATCCTCGGCGGCGTGAATGTCGTGTCCGGTCGACGCCAACACGTCGAGCCGCTTGCGGTCGCGGCGCCGGTGCGTCGAACACTCGAACCCGCCAAGCCAGAAGGACTGAAAGTTGGCGGGGGTCATGACATCCAGTCTGGCAAGCGCTTCACCCCGGCCTGCGCCGGGGTGACAGGATACGGAAACTACTCGGCCGCCATCTGCAAGGCATCGGTTGCGAGTGGCATCGCTTCCTGAATACGGCGGAAGGTAGCGAGCGCCTGACCGGTGACCTGATCCATATTATAATAGCGATACGTTGCCAGCCGTCCGACAAACCATACATCGGGCGTCGCCAGCGCAAGTGCCTCGTAGCGCTTGTAAAGCTCGGCATTCTCGGGGCGGGGGATCGGGTAATAGGGGTCGCCCGTCGCGCTTGGAAACTCGTAAGTGATCGCGGTCTTGGGATGCACCTGTCCGGTCATATGCTTATACTCGCTGACGCGCGTATAGGCCTCGGTCTGTGGATAGTTGACCGTACCGGTGGGCAAGAACTGCTCGGTGTCGTGCGTCTCGTGCTGAAACTGTAGCGAACGGTACGGGAGCTTGCCAAAGCGGAAGTCGAAATATTCGTCGATCGGACCGCTCCAGATCAGATTGCGATAGGCAATCTTGTCTTTGATGTCGGCGAAGTCGGTCTGTGTCATCACCTTGATGTTGGGGTGCGACAACATCTTTTCGAACATGCGCGTATAGCCGTGCTTGGGCATATACTGATAGGTATCGGTGAAATAGCGGTCGTCGCGGTTGGTCCGGGTCGGAACACGCGCCGTGACCGATTTGTCGAGCTCGCTCGGGTCCATGCCCCACTGCTTGCGCGTATAGCCCTGGAAGAACTTTTCATACAGCTCGCGCCCGACCACCGACACGACCACATCTTCGCTGGTGCGGATGGGATCGACCTGCTCTGCACGCGCAGCGAACCACGCTGGCAGCTCCTCACTCGTCAAGTTGAGATTGTACAGCTTGTTAACGGTGTCGAGGTTGATCGGAATCGGCACGAGCTGGTTGTCGACCATCCCGAGTACGCGGTGTTCGTACGGCCGCCACTCGGTGAACTGCGACAGATGATCGAAAATCGCCTCGCTGTTGGTATGAAAGATGTGCGGGCCATACTGGTGCACCAACAGTCCGTCGTCATTGTGCCGATCGTATGCGTTGCCGCCGATGTGCGGCCGCCGGTCGATTACCAGCACCGTCTCGCCGCGCTGTGTCGCGATGCGCTCGGCAAGGGTGGCACCGGCAAAGCCGGCACCGACGATCAGCCAATCAAACA
>Ga0209724_1002261_pt1 | contig 16585 bp, 17 predicted proteins | sample grotaG_FD_184143 | JGI IMG/M metagenome (GOLD analysis project Ga0209724, IMG submission 184143) | Glacier valley bacterial and archeal communities from Borup Fiord, Nunavut, Canada, to study Microbial Dark Matter (Phase II) -... | ecosystem: Environmental > Aquatic > Freshwater > Ice > Glacier ...
GAAGATCGCCTTCGCCCCAAGGCTCTCGATCTGTTCCTTGGTTGCGGCGCGCACGTCGGTGGCGCTGACCAAGGCACCCAGCCGCCGCGCGGTGGCGATGGCCTGCAGGCCGGCGACGCCGACGCCCATCACGAAAACGCGCGCTGCGCTGATCGTGCCGGCGGCGGTCATCATCATCGGGAAGGCGCGGCCATAGCTTTCGGCGGCGTCGATCACCGATTTGTAGCCACTCAGGTTCGACTGCGACGACAGCACGTCCATCGACTGGGCGCGGGTGATGCGCGGCATGAATTCCATGGCCAGGGCAGTCAACCCGGCAGCCGCATAGCCGTCGGTACGCGCGCGCTCGGCGTAGGGCGACAGGATCGCAGCGAGCGTCGCGTGCGGCGCGACACCGCCGAGCGTTCCCGCATCAGGCCCCTGCACACCGAGCACGAGGTCGGCACCGGCCACCGTCGACGCGCGGTCGCCAACGGTTGCGCCCGCATCGGTGAACTGGCCGTCGGCAACATTCGCCCCGGCCCCAGCGCCTGCCTCGACCGCGACTGTGGCGCCGAGCGCGATTAGCTTTTTTACCGTCTCCGGCGTCGCCGCTACGCGGCGTTCCGCCTCGGCCGTCTCGCGCAGAACCGCGATCCGCATCACTTCATCCCCCAAAAAACTTAAGTCAGCGTACGAGGAAAACGGCCAGCGCGATCAGCAGCGCGGCAATCGCCACCACCGACCATTTCATTGTCCCGATGAAGCTCGAATAAAAGCGCTTGTGGTCGGGAATGAGCGGATCACCGTTATGAATATCGTTGGCCATGGGCTTTCCTGTCGAGACTGCGCGGCGCCTTCATAGCAAAGCAGCCCAATGCCACAAGCCCGGCGCGACGCGCGACCAACGCTCCGGTCCCGTAAAAGTCACAATCTTTTTGTCCGCACCGCTCGTTTCGTCATCGTTGCGAAGGAATGTTCCGCTCGCCACGTTTATACTGTTCCAATATGGATAATTACGTGAGCCCGACCTGCGCAAGTGCAGCCGACTGCCGCGCCGTCATCGCCGCCTCGTCGAAGCCCTCGATCATCTCGTGGAAAAGCCGCGACCAGTTCAGTTCGGCCTGCAGATGGATGAACACACCCCCAAGCCCAATGGCGGCGCGGTCCATGAACACAAATTCCTTCGGCACGGTGACAGTACCGAGTTCCTTCAGCCGCGAATGGACCTTTTGCGCCGTCTCGCGCCCATATTCGGCAGGCTTGCCGGTCGCGTCGATCAAGCGGACTCGGTCGTCGAGCAACGGACCGTACAGGAACGTCGCCCAGATCAGCAGTGTCTCGATGATCTCGCGGCTCAGGTTCTTGAACCCCCAGCGCTCGAAGGCATCGACCGCCAGCGCCTCGTCGCCGCTCTCGATCGCGCGGTAGAGGTCGACGACACCGCCAATGAAGCGCGGCGGGAACACCCGCACACAGCCGAAGTCGAGCAGATTGATCCCAAGGTCGTCGCGCACGGTATAGTTGCCGAGATGCGGATCGCCGTGGATGACGCCCCATTTGTGCAGCGGCACATACCAGGCGCGAAACAGGTTTTCGGCGATCGTATTGCGCACCTCGAGCGATGCACCCTTGTGATCGAGCAACGGACGCCCGTCGAGCCAGCTCATCGTCAGCAGGCGGCCGGTCGAAAGTTCGGGCAGCACCTCGGGCAGATGCACGTTCGGCTGACCGTCGAGGAGAATGCGGTAGAGCGCGACGTGCTTCGCTTCGCGCGCATAATCGAGCTCCTCCCGGAGCCGATCGGCGAGTTCGTCACGGATTTCGCCCGGGTCGATCGAGCGGTCGAAAGTCCGATAGACTTTGAACATCAGGTCGAGCTGACCGAGGTCGGCCTCGACCGCGCTTGCCATGTCCGGATACTGCAGCTTCGCCGCCAGCCGCCGACCGTCGAGCGTCGTGGCACGGTGCACCTGACCAAGCGATGCCGCGGCAACTGCTTCATGCTCGAAGCTGCCGTATTTTGCTTCCCAATCGGGGCCGAGCTCGGCCTTCATCCGGCGACGGACGAACGGCCAGCCCATCGCCGGGGCGTTCGCCTGCAACTGCGAAAGCTCGGCGGCAAATTCCTTGGGCACCGCATCGGGGATCGTCGACAGGATCTGCGCCAGCTTCATCACTGGGCCTTTGAGGCCGCCGAGCGCCTGCCGCATCTGGACGGCGGCGGTCTGGCTGTCGATGCCGCCGCCGAACACGCGCGCCGCGCCAAGTTGTGCCGCAAGGCCGATGCCGGTGCTGCCGACCTTGGCGTAGCGTGCCAGTCGGCCCCCGAGAGTGTTGTCGTCTGCTGCCATAGCTGCCGAAATAGGGCGCAGCAGCAGTCCGCGCCAGCGTGGCTAGGTGACGCTGGCCAATGCTTCCCACACGCGCACCGCCTGCACGGTGGCGGCGACATCGTGGACGCGGACGATCTGGACGCCTTGCGCCAACCCGTGCAGCGCCAGCGCAAGACTGCCCGGCAGCCGGTCACCGACCTCGGCGCCTGTCAACCGGCCGATCATCTTCTTGCGGCTAACGCCCAGCAGGATCGGGCAGCCCAGCCCGTGGAACAGTCCAAGCCCGTGCAGCAGCTCGAGATTGTGGGCCAGTGTCTTGCCGAAGCCGATGCCCGGATCGACGATGATCCGGGCGCGGTCGATGCCTGCAGCGGTGCAGGCATCGATACGCGCCTCGAGCCAATCGTAGACGTCGAGCAGCACGTCGTCATATTCGGGCGCGTCCTGCATCGATTGGGGCGTGCCTTGCGCATGCATCAGTACCACCGGGCAACTGCGCGCCGCCAACAACGCCAGCGCGTCGGCATCATGCGTCAGCGCCGATACGTCGTTGACCAACAGCGCGCCGCTATCGAGCGCGTGTGCCATCACCGCGGCCTTGCGCGTGTCGATCGACCAGGGGACGCCGTGCAACGCTGCCGCCACCGGCGCAATCCGGCGCAGTTCCTCGTCGAGCGGCACGTCGGGCGCGCCCGGGCGGCTCGACTCGCCGCCGACGTCGATGATCGCGGCACCGGCCGTACACATGGCTCGCGCCGCGGTCGCCGCCGCTTCTGCATCGCGGTGCTGGCCGCCGTCGCTGAAACTGTCGGGCGTAACATTGAGGATGCCCATGACCGAAGTCCGGTCGAAGCTGAGCCCGGCGATTGCCGGTCGCGGCGCGACTAGCCGCGCCGCGACCCGTTCGGCCTGCCGCCGCAGCGTAACATCGACCGAGCTGGTGACGCGGTCGAGCGGGTAACGCTCGCGGCGCATGATCTTCGCACCGTCGCGCACGATCAGTTCGACCGCGTCGAAGCGGACCAGCCCGCCTGCCAGCGCGCTGCCTTCGCCAAAAGCGCATGGCAGGAGGTAGGCCTTCACGCGCTGCCACTCGCATCGCGGTACGCCTGCCGCTTGGTATCGATCGAAACAAGCGCGCCCGCTTCCTCGAGATGCCAGAAGCTCCAACCATTGCAGCTCGGCGCCCCCTGCGCCGCCGCGCCGATCTGATGGATCGACCCCGATAACGCCGCCATGCTCACCGATCCGTCGGCGCGCACGCGGGCGCGGTGGCGGCGCTGCGCGCAGACAAGTTCGGTACCAGCGCGGATCAACCCGGTTTCGACCAGCGCGCCGAACGCCACCCGTGGCTGCGCGCGCTTGCTGACCGTCACCGCCATGTCACCGCCCGACAGCGGCAGCAGCCCGGCGATCCGCGCCTCGGCAACCGCAACATATTTCGGTTCGCGTTCGATCCCGATCCAGTGCCGCCCGAGCAGCTTCGCCACTGCGCCCGTCGTCCCGGTACCGAAAAACGGATCGAGCACGATGTCGCCGGGTTCACTGCACGCCAGCAGGACGCGGTACAGCAACGCCTCGGGCTTTTGCGTCGGATGCGCCTTGACGTTGTCGATCTTGATCCGCTCGTTACCGGTGCAGATCGGCAGTACCCAGTCCGACCGCATCTGCAGATCTTCGTTCAACGCCTTCATCGCCTGATAGTTGAACCGGTAGCGCGCATCTTCGGACTTGGCGCACCAGATCAGCGTCTCGTGCGCGTTGGTGAAGCGCGTCCCCTTGAAGTTGGGCATCGGATTGGCCTTGCGCCAGACGATATCGTTCAACACCCAGAACCCCATGTCTTGCAACGTTGCGCCGACCCGGAAGATGTTGTGATAACTGCCGATTGTCCAGATCGTGCCGTCGTCCTTGAGCACGCGGTGCGCCGCTGCCAGCCACGCACGCGTAAACGCATCATAGTCGGCAAAGCTGTCGAACTTGTCCCACGCATCGTCGACCGCGTCGACGCGGCCGCCTTCGGGGCGATAGAGTTGCTGCGCGAGTTGCAGGTTATATGGCGGATCGGCAAAGATCAGGTCGACCGATTTTTCGGGAATCGCCGACATCGCGGCGATGCAGTCGCCGGTAATGATGTGATCGAGTTGCACGTAACGACGCCCCGGTTGCCTGCCCGGTGCGCACCCTGAGTCCGCCGAGTCGTGCGTGTCAACTGTGGCCGAAAAGACTCATGCGCCCAGCGCCAGCCGCGCGGCGACCGGCGCGAAGCTGCGCCGGTGGTGCAGCGTTACGCCCAGCTGCGCCAATCCGCGCGCGTGGCATGGGGTGCCGTAGCCTTTGTTGGTGTGCCAGCCATAGCCTTCATGCGCGTGTGCCAGCGCGATCATCAGGCGGTCGCGGGTGACTTTGGCGATGATGCTGGCGGCTGCGATCGAAACGCACAGCGCGTCGCCCGACACGATCGCCTGCGCGGATCGCTGCCAACGCGGCAGTCGGTTGCCGTCGACCAGCACATGCGCGCAATCCTTCGGCAGTGCGGCAACCGCCCGCTCCATCGCCAGCATCGTCGCCCAGTGAATGTTGAGGGCGTCGATCTCGTCGACGCTGGCGATCCCCACGCCGATTTCGGCGCAGTCGATCAGTGCCGCCCACAGCACGTCGCGGCGCTCGGGCGTCAACTGCTTCGAATCGTTGAGGCCGTCGGGGATGCAATCTGCATCGAGCACCACGGCTGCCGCCACGACTGGCCCCGCCCACGGCCCGCGCCCGGCTTCATCGACACCCGCAACACGCCCCGAAAATGCCGCCTCGCGGCTATAGCAGGGCATGGTTGAACCCCAGCGGACCGTGCCCAGCGCCCAGCCCCGGCGCGGCGCGGACGGCGTCCTGCACGAAGCCGCGCGCGCGCACCGTCGCCTCGACGAGGCTGAGCCCCTGCGCGAGCCCCGTCGCGAGCGCCGACGCGAGCGTGCACCCGGTCCCGTGCGTATGGCGCGTGTCGATGCGCGGACTGGCGTTGCGCTGCTGCAGGCTCGGCGTCACCAGCCAATCGGCGATCTCGTCGCCCGCCAAATGCGCGCCCTTCGCCAGAACCGCGCGCGCGCCAAGCCCAAGCAATTCCTGCGCGGCCAACACCACATCGGCTTCGTCCTCAATCTCGGTCTGCGTCAATGCCGCGAGTTCGGGCGTGTTCGGCGTGACCACTGCCGCGATCGGTACCAGCCGCCGCAGCATCGCCTCGACCGCGTCGTCCTCGAGGAGCGATGCACCGCCCTTGGCGATCATCACGGGATCGAGCACGACCTGTATCCGCGCCTGTTCGAGCACGTCGGCGACGGCGACAATGATCGCGGCACTACCGAGCATCCCCAGCTTGATGACATCGGCGCCAATATCGTCAAGCACCGCGCGCATTTGTGCGGCCACGAGTTCGGGCGCGAGCAGTTCGACGGCGCTCACGCCAAGGGTGTTCTGCACGGTGATCGCGGTGACGGCGGTCGCCGCATAGCCGCCTAGCATCGTTACGGTCTTGATGTCCGCCTGGATACCCGCGCCGCCGCCCGAATCGGAACCGGCGACGATTAAAACGCGTGCGATCATCCCGCCGCCGCCACCGCGTCGCAGATGCTGTCGACGACCTCGGTGACGAGCGCGAGGTCCTCGCCTTCCGCCATGACGCGGATCAACGGCTCAGTACCCGATTTGCGGATCAGCAGCCGCCCGGTGCCGTTGAGCCGGGCCTCGCCCTCGGCGATGCGCTGCTGAACGCCGAGCGTCTCGAGCGGGGTGCCGCCCGCGAAACGTACATTCTTCAGCAGTTGCGGCAGCGGGTCGAACAGATGGAGCAATTCCGACGCCGGCTTGCCACTCGCCACCAGCGCGGCGAGCACCTGCAGCGCCGCCATCAGCCCGTCCCCGGTCGTCGCATAGTCCGACATGATGATATGTCCCGACTGCTCGCCGCCGATATTGCACCCGGCGCTGCGCATCAGTTCAAGGACATAGCGGTCGCCGACCGCGCTGCGCTTCAGCCCGATGCCGTGGCCGTGGAGATAGCGTTCAAGCCCAAGGTTCGACATCACCGTCGCCACCAGCGCGCCACCCTTCAGCTTGCCTGAAGCCAGCGCCCGCCCCGCGATCAGCGCCATCAACTGATCACCATCGATGACGCGGCCGTTCTCGTCGCAGACGATCAACCGATCGGCGTCGCCGTCGAGCGCGATGCCGATCGCCGCGCCGCTGGCGACGACGGTCTCCTGCAGGACCGCGGGATGCGTCGAGCCGATGCGGTCGTTGATGTTGAAACCGTCGGGCGTGACGCCGATCGGGATGACGTCGGCACCCAGTTCCCAAAGCGCCATCGGCGCGACCTTATAGGCTGCGCCATTGGCGCAATCGATCACGACTTTCAGTCCGTCGAGCCGCAGATTGTCGGGAAACGTCGACTTGGCAAAGTGGATATAGCGACCCTGCGCATCGTCGATACGCCGCGCGCGGCCGATCGCTTCGGGCTTGACCAGCACCGGCTCGACCTCGAGCAGCGCCTCGATCTCGGTCTCGAGCGCATCGGACAATTTATAGCCATCGGGGCCGAACAGCTTGATGCCATTATCATAATAGGGGTTGTGGCTGGCCGAAACCATGACTCCCAAATCGGCCCGCATCGACCTCGTCAGCATCGCGACCGCTGGGGTCGGCATCGGCCCTACCTGCACGACGTCCATGCCGACCGACGTAAATCCCGCCGTCAGCGCCGATTCGATCATATAGCCCGACAGGCGCGTATCCTTGCCGATCAGGACGCGGTGCTTGTGGTTGCCACGCAGAAACTTCGCCCCTGCCGCCATGCCGACGCGCATGGCGACGGCAGCAGTCATCGGCGGCTTGTTGGTGAGGCCGCGAATGCCGTCAGTGCCGAAATATTTTCGCGTCATGGCTTCGGCTGTGCTCCATTTTGCCCCAGTCTAGCGTTCGACACCTGAAAACGACAAGGATTTGGCGATGAAAACACGCAAACTTGGCGACGGCCTGCAGGTTTCGGCGCTCGGGCTGGGCTGCATGGGCATGGCGGGCGTTCGCGGGATGGCGGCGATGTACGGCGCGGTCGATATCGACGAGGCTGTCGCGACGATCCACCGCGCGATCGAAATCGGCGTCACGCTGTTCGATACCGCCGAAGTCTATGGACCCTATCTCAACGAGGAACTGGTCGGCCGCGCGATCAAAGGCAAGCGCGACGGACTGGTGATCGCAACCAAATTCGGGTTCCGCCTGAACGGCGAAGGTGGGACCGATAGCAGTCCAGCCAATGTCCGCGCCGTATGCGACGCCAGCCTGCAACGTCTCGGCATCGACACGATCGACCTGTTTTACCAGCACCGCGTCGATCCGGCAGTGCCGATCGAGGACACCGTCGGCGCGATGGCCGAACTGGTGAAGGCGGGAAAAATCCGTCATCTCGGCCTCAGCGAAGCGGGTCCGGCAACGCTACGGCGAGCCGCGAAGGAGCATCCGATCGCGGCGCTGCAATCGGAATATTCGCTGTGGGAGCGCGAGGTCGAAACCGACATCCTGCCGGTATGCCGCGAACTCGGCATCGGCTTCGTACCCTACTCTCCCCTCGGCCGCGGATTTTTGACCGGCAGCGTCAGCCGCGCCGAAGACTATCCGGACGGCGATTATCGCAAGCGCGACCCGCGCTATCAGGGCGCGAATTTCGACGCCAACATGGCGCTCGTCGATGTGGTCAAGGCGGTCGCCGACAGCCACCCGATCAGCGCCGCGCAGGTCGCGCTGGCTTGGCTACTGGCACAGGGCGACGACATTGTGCCGATCCCGGGGTGCAAGCGGCTTTCGACGCTCGAGGACAGCATGTCTGCCGCCGATGTCGTCCTGACGCCGGATGATCTCACCCGCCTCGATGCCGCAGCGCCGGTCGGCGGTACGGCAGGGTTGCGCTACGGCAACCCGGCGATGATGGCGATGGTGCGTCGCTGACGCACCGCCAACGGCTAGTGCAGACGGCGCTCGAGTTCGCTGATCGACGCGCTGGTCAGCCGCGCGGCCTCGTCGGGCGCACGCCGGGCGAGTTCAGCGCGCGCGGCATCGACCGCCAGCGTCACGGCATGGCTGCGGATTTCGGCTTCGGCAGCGCGCCCCGCGACATCGATGCGCGTTTCGGCAAGCGCCTTGCGGCGTTCGACCGTTGCAACCAACCCGACCTTGGCCTGCGCAACAAGCTGCTCGGCTTCCGAGCGCGCGCGATCCAGAATGGCGGCGGCATCGGTTGCGGCAGCGGCAGCTTTGCGCTGCGTCTCGGCAAGCAGCGCCTCGGCCTCGGCGCGGATCGCTGCAGCCTCGGTCAACTGGCGCTTGACGCCGGAGATATAGGCGTCGAGCCCGGCGCCGATCCGGTGCGGCAGCTTGCCGACGAATACCGCCAGCACGAGGAAGATCGCGACCGAAATATAGACCCATGTTTCGGCACCCATGCCGAGCAGTTCGGCTTCGGCATGATAGGCGTCGGGAGCCTTGGCGATGGTCTGCGCTTCGCTCGCCATCATGCCGCTCCTACGGGTGACGGCGTGCCGAGGAGCCGCGCCACAATGTCATCGCCGAGCGACTTGGCAAGTGAATCGACTTCGGCCAGCGCCGTGTCGCGCCGTGCAGCGATCGCCGCCTCGGCGGCCTGCATGTGCGCGGCGAGTTCGGCATCGAGCGCGGCGAGCCGCCCTTCGATCTCGCTCGCCGTTGCGTCATGCGACGTCGTAATCGCTGCCTGCGCCTGCGCGCGCGCCGCGGCGATGTCGCGCTCATAAGCAGCAGTCATCGAATCGGACTGGGCTTTGGCGGTAGCCGCAGCCGTAATGTCGCCATCGACCCGCGCGGTCCGGCCATCGACGACCTTGCCCACCTTGGGCAAGGTCAGCCGGACGACGCCGAAATACAGGATGGCGAAAATGATCGCCAACCATGCCAGCTGCGGCGCAAAATTATGCGGGTCGAATTGAGGCATCAGGCCAAGACCTTATGGCTGATCGTGCGGTTCAGCTGAACGCCAGTGCGAGCGCGACGACGGCCGCGATCAGGCCGAGCGCTTCGGTCACGGCGAAGCCGAAGATCAACCGGCCGGCGAGCTTGTCGGCAGCACCAGGATTGCGCAGTGCGCCCTGCAGGAACATGCCGAAGATGAGGCCGACGCCGATAGCAGCAAAACCTGCGCCCATCGCGGCGATACCAGCGCCGATAACCTTTGCAGAAGCGAGATCCATGAGATTGCCTTTCCGTGAATAACGAAGGAGTTAGTGGAGATTGATGGCGTCGTTGAGATAAATCGACGCCAGCAGCGCGAACACATAGGCCTGGACCACCGCGATCAGCAGTTCGAGCGCGGTGAGCGCGACATTGACCGTCAGCGGCACGAGGCCGAACACATAAGGCAGCGCATGGAAGCTGCCGAGGGCGACGATAAATCCGCCGAACACCTTGAGCAGCACATGGCCGGCGGTCATGTTGGCGAACAACCGGATCGCCAGCGTAAACGGCCGCGACAGGAACGATACCACCTCGATCGGCACAACGATCAGCATCAGGACGAGTGGGGTATCCTTGGGCACGAACAGCGAAAAGAAATGCAGACCGTGGCGCGCAAAGCCGACCACCAGCACTAGGACGAAGACAATCATCGCGAGGCCGAGCGTCACGCCGATGTGGCTTGTCGGCGTAAAGGCCCCGACAAACGGGATCAGGCCAAGCAGGTTACACGCGAGCACGAAAATGAACACCGAGAAGATTAACGGCACATAGCGCCGCCCCTCGGGCCCGGCGTTTTCCTGCAGCATCTTGCCGATAAATTCGTACAGATACTCAACCGCCGCCTGCCAGCGCCCGGGAATCAACTGCGGTTTGGCGGTCCCGACGAACAGGAAGATTGCAACGAATCCGAGCGCGATCGCCATCCACAGGCTCGAATTGGTCCATGACACGTCATAGCCGCCCAGCGACAGCGGGACGCTGCGGACGATTTCGAACTGCTCCATCGGTCCGGCCATGCGACTACCTTGATCCGTCCTTGTCGTGCGGCGAGCCATCGAACTGGCCCGACCGCTTGATGACGTTGCGCGTTCCCGCAGCGAAGCCGAGACCGAGCAACACGATCATCGCCCACGGCGCGGAGCCGAGCCAACGATCGAGAAACCAGCCGATCAGCCCGCCGGCCAGAACTGCGCCGATGAACTCCATGCCGATCGCATAGCCGCTGCTTTCCTCGCGCTTGGCAGCGCGCGGTGAAGCATCGGACTGCGCCTTGGCAATGCGCCGTGCCAGATCGTCATCGTTCAAAGGATCGTGGGACAACCGACGCGACCCCTGTCCAGGTGATGAAATCGGCACAGCCTTTGCCCGGGCCATGCGACCCGCGGCAGTCACCCGCCGCAAGCCCCGCCCCTCTAGTGTCGGGGGGGTGAGGTGTCAACCGCGAGGGTCGCCACCGATCGTCGGTCGGAAAGAACGGCGGCCGGGAAATGCGGTTATTGGATGCCGCGGGCGAAATCGTCGAGGAACTCGCGGCCAGTGTCGGTCGCGGTGACGAAGACGTAGCGGCGATCGCGCTTGCCGCTGACGCGCCGGACGTATTTCAGGCGGCAGAGCTTGTCGAGCGTGCGCGACACCACAGGCTTGGTCACGCCGAGCCGGGCGGCAAGCCCGCTGGCGGTCTGTTGCGACGGATCGAGTGACACGCAAAGCAACAATGCCATTTGTCGATTGGTGAGATCCGGATTGCCGCCTTTGACCCAGTTGACCAGCGCTTCGCGCCAATGCGCCAACGCCTCTTCACGCGGTAATACAGTTGCCATGGAACGTCCCTGTTACTGTGCTCGGTAAATAGTTACCGGAGTGTTAACATAAATCGTACCGTGCGCAAAGGTTCCAGACATGAAAATGGCGGCACCGAAAATTCGGTGCCGCCATATCAGCCTGGTTAGGCCGCGACGCTGCCGAGATAACGGCGGCGGCGAACCGATACGCCGACCATCGACATGCCCATGATGAGCATCGCCCATGTTGCCGGCTCGGGCACAGCCGAACCTGCGATGTCGTCGAGTTCGAACGCCTGCGACGTCGAGGTGAACGTCACCTTGGTCGCCAAGGCGCCGCCGAAGTCGAAATTGACGCGACGGTTGTTGAGCGCGCTGCCCGTGCTGCCATCGGCAGGCGCCGGAGGCACCGCTGAACCGGTGAACGAACCGAGGCTCACCCCACCCGCGTCGAAGAATTCAACGGTGTTATACGTGTCGATCGAGCCCCAGTAAAAGCTGAGCGACTTGTAAGCGAGGCCCAGATTGAGCGTCGCGCTGCCCGAAGCACCGGCACCCGGCACGACGAGGTAGTGTGTCGTATCGCCAAGCGGCGCTGCATACAGCCCCGATGCCGAACCCGTGGCGATCGTGTAGTTGCCGGTCAGACCCGCCGGTGCGCCGCTTTCGAAATTATACGTCACGACCTGACCGGCAAGCGGACCGGCGTCAGGACCGTTGGTCGAGCTGATCGTCGTTGCTGCCTGTGCCGAACCGGCAATGGCAAGCGCGGCGACGAGCATCGGAAAATTACGCATTCAAGCCTCCATCGTGATGCCAACCGCATCTGGAGACTGCTGTGCAAAGCGCGTGCCAATATATTAACGAAATGTAAACGCGACATGGTTACACTCTGATATCTATTGGTTTGTAAATTCTACCGACAATGGTTGTGTTAACGAAATCTTAATTTTATGGGCATGATCAGACCGATAGCGGCAATGCTGTCGGCTGCTGGGCCTATTCGGCGGCGAGTAGCAGTTCGGCGCGGGCGAGGTCGACCGATACGAGTTGCGAGACGCCTTGTTCGGCCATGGTCACGCCGAACAGCCGGTGCATTCGGCTCATCGTCACGGCGTTGTGCGTAACGATCAGGAACCGCGTTCGCGTCGTTGCTGCCATGCGGTCGAGCAGATCGCAGAACCGCTCGACATTGGCATCGTCCAACGGCGCATCGACTTCATCGAGCACGCAGATCGGTGCCGGATTGGTCAGGAACAATGCAAAGATCAGCGCGACCGCCGTCAACGCCTGCTCACCGCCTGACAATAGCGTCAATGATTGCAGCTTCTTGCCCGGCGGTTGCGCCATGATCTCGAGCCCGGCTTCCAGTGGATCGTCCGATTCGACCAGTTCGAGATGCGCCGCGCCACCTGCGAACAATGTCGCGAACAGCTCGCGGAAATGCGCGTCGACCCGCGCGAATGCCGCGAGCAAACGCACGCGCCCCTCGCGGTTGAGCGCACCGATGCTGCCGCGCAGCCGGGCGATGGCGGTATCGAGCTCGGCGCGTTCGGCGGTCGAAGCCGTGACGATGGCCTCCAGTTCGGCAAGTTCGGTATCGGCGCGCAGATTGACCGGCCCCAACCGGTCGCGCTCGGCTGTCAAACTCTCGAAGCCATGGGCAAGATCGTGCGCATCGCCAGCATCGGTGAACTCGTGCGCGGCGGGCAGGCGTGGCGGCGACATGGCAAAGCGCTCGCCGCATCGCGCCTCCACCTCGAGCCGCCGCGCATCTTCGTGATCTGCTGTCGTCGCCGCCCGCGCACGGTCCTCTCGCGCCGAGCCGAGGGCATCGGCGATGCGGCGGGCGTCGGCGTCGAGTGCGCGCAGTGCCACCTCGGCGGCTGCGAGCGTGTCCGCAGCGCCCCGGCGCACGGCATCGGCGTCATGGACCTCGGTCGCGAGTTCGGCCTGCCGCAGGGCGATCCGCGGCGGTCGTTCGGCGAGCGTCAGCGCCTCCGCGACAAGTGCGGTAACGCGCGCATCGAGTTCATCGCCATGCGCTACGCTCGCCGCCTGCCGCTTGAGCCAACTGGCACGATCGGCCGCAATGGCAGCCGCGCGCGCCGAGCCGGCATCGAGCTCACGCGATAGCGTCGCATGCGCCGCGCGGGCCACCGCCAACGCCTCACGACCGCTTTCGACGGTCCCGCGCACCGTGGTTACCGCCGCAGTGAGCGCAGCGAGATCGGTAACAGATTCCGCCGCCGCGCGCGCTGCATCGGCTTCGCGCGCATGCGCTGCGGCATCGTCGGCGAGCCGCGCGATGGCGGCGGTCATTGCATCCGCGCGGCTGGTCAGCGCGGCAAGCTCAGCGACCGCTGCCGCATGGGAGCGGCGGGCGTTATCCTGCGCACGCTCGGCCGCAGCGCGGTCGGCGCGGGCCGCGCGGTCGGCTTCGGTAGCAGCCCGGACCACGGTTTCGCCTTCCGATAGCCGAATGGTCGCCGCCGCGAGCAAAGCCTCTGCGGGGGGCAGTGCGGTTGCGATTGCGGCAAGCCGATTGCGCTGCCGCAGGCGTTCGGCGGTCGCCTCGCCCTGCCCGCCGAAGGCGCGAAACCCGTCCCAGCGGTACAGCTTGCCCGTCATCGTCACGACGCGCTGGCCCGGACCGAGTTGCCGGGCCAGCGCGTCGGCATCGGCATCGGCAGCAATAGCGATCGAGCGCAACCGGCGTGCGAGCTCGGGCGGCGCGGCGACATGGTCCGCGAGCGGCGTGCCGCCCGGCAACGGCGGATCGTCGGTGGCGCTCGCTCCCGCCCAAAAGCGCCCGACAGCGCCGCCAATTCCGGCGGCGAGATCATCGCCGAGCGCTGCCGCCAACGCTGCCTCGAAGCCGGGCGTCACTGTCATTTGCTCGATAATCCCGGCGCGCGCAGCCCCGCCGCCGGCAAGCAGCCGTGCCAAGGCGTCGCGTTCGGCCGTCAACGCCGCAAGCGCGCCGCGCGCTTCGAGCAATGCGGTATTGGCGGCGTCGCGCACCCGCATGCCGTCGGCACGCGCGGTATCGGCCGCAGCGATGGCAGCGCTGGCAGCAGCGGCCGCCGTCGTCGATGTGGCGAGCGCCGATGTTGCCGCTTCGGCCTGCGCACGCAACGCCGCGGGATCACCGAGGGCATCGCGTTCGCGCGTCAGCCGCGTCGCTTCGGCGCTGGCCCGCGATGCCCGCGCCTCGGCAGTCTCGATTGCAACATTGGCCGCCCGCATTTGCGCCGCCGCGCGCGCATGCGCCTCGATGGCGTTCGACAGCGCCGCCTCGCCCGAAGCTGCCGAGGCTTCAGCTGCTGCGACGCGCGCAGCCGCGCCGGGCAAGGCCGACCGCGCCGCAGCCGCCTGCGCATCGAGCGCGACGGCCTCGGCATCCAGTCGCGCCAGTGCGGTCACGGCATCGTCGCCAAGCGCTGCCTCCCGCGCCCGGTCGCGGCGGACGGTATCGATCCCTTGCGCCACCTCGCGCTGCCGTCGCTCGACTTGCCCCAGTTCGACGGTCAGGTCGTTTTGCGTCTGCCGCAGTCGCTGCAGCGCCGCTGCGGCGCTTGCCTCCGCCTCGCGCAAACCCGGCAGCGCCGTTGCGGCATCCGCCTGCGCAGCACCGACCCGGGCCGCCGCGCGCGTCGCCTCGGTCACCTCGGCATCGGCTGCCGCCGCCAGCGCACGCGCGGCGACGGCTGCAGCGCTCGCCGCTGTCCAGTGCGCGAACAACAACTGCGCCTCGGTGCCGCGGATCCGGTCGGAGAGCGCGCGGTAGCGTTCAGCCGATTTCGCGGCACGGCGCAACGCATTGGCCTGCGCCTCCATGCCCTTCATCACATCGTCGAGGCGCAACAGATTGGCCTCGGTCGCGCGCAGGCGCAGTTCGGCCTCGCGCCGCCGGACATGCAACCCAGAAATCCCCGCCGCTTCCTCGAGCAGAACCCGGCGGTCGGCGGGCTTGGCGGCGATGATCGCGCCGATCCGCCCCTGACTGACCAGCGCCGGAGAATGCGCGCCGGTCGCGGCATCGGCAAACAGCAGCTGCACGTCGCGCTGGCGGACGTCGCGGCCGTTGACGCGGTAGGCCGAGCCCGCACCGCGTTCGATACGGCGCACGACCTCGATCGTGTCGTCGTCGTTCATCCCGGCGGGTGCGCTGCGGTCGCTGTTGTCGAGCGTCAGCATGACATCGGCAAAATCGCGCGCCGGACGGCGTTCGGTGCCTGCGAAGATCACATCTTCCATGCCGCCGCCGCGCAATGACTTTGCCGACCCCTCGCCCATCAGCCAGCGGATCGCTTCGAGCAGGTTCGATTTACCGCAGCCGTTGGGGCCGACAACCCCGGTCAGCCCGGCCTCGATCCGAAGCTCCGCAGGCTCGACAAACGATTTGAAGCCGCTCAGCCGGAGCCGCTTGAACTCCATCAGGCCCCCCCGGGCTGCACGCTATTGCAGCGCGGTTTCGAGCTTGGGCTGCAACTTCGCCCAGTTGAAGACATCGGTCTGCGTCGTGCCATTGATCGCAAATGTCGGCGTGCCGGTCAGCTGGTATTTGGTGACGGCTTCGTCGCGGATCGCCGACAGCTTGTCGACGCCGGCCTTGTCGCTCAGGCACTGATCGAATTTGGCACGCGGGATGCCACGCGCGCGCACAAAAGCGTCGAGGCCGCCGGTCAGCGCGAGCGCCTTGATCTGCTGTTCGGCTGGCAGCGCCTGCAGACGCTTTTGGTCATCGGGGGTCAACTTGGTGAACGGCTGCACCCAGCTCGGCTGATTTTCATAAAATGCGCCGATCAGGTTGAACGCGACGTTGGCAGGCTGGCAGCGCACGAGGAGCGACGGCGCAAAGTCGATGCCGTTCAGGATGAACGGGCGGTATTCATAGCTCAGCTTGCCGCTTTTGACATATGTGCCGGTGACCGTTGGCATGCCCTGCTCGTGGAATTCGCGGCAATGCGGGCAGGTCAGCGAGGCAAATTCAAGCAGCTTTACCTTGGCGTCGGGGTTCCCCATGCGAAAACCACCCTCGGGCGTGGCGACGATGACCTGGGTCCAGTCCTGGGTCGGCGCGGCAACGGCGGAAGTCGCTGTCGTTGTCGTCGTATCGGGAGCAGTCGCCGCCGGCCTGTTGCAGCCTCCCAGCACGAGCAGCGCCGCAAGTCCGGCCAGTCCCAAGAAACGCATTCATCTACCCTTCGTCGCCATGATCGGCATCACACTATCCGTTTGGCGGGCGCTTGCGCAATGCCGCGACGATCAGCGGCTCGACCTGTTCCCACGTGTTCGCGTCGGCGGCGACGGCACCATCGATCAGGAACGACGGCGTGCTATGGATGCCAAGTGTGCCGACAGTGCTCGCCATCGCCGACAGCTTGTCACGAGCGGCCTTGTTCGCCAGACACTGCGTGACGTGATCGACGGACATGCCATGCGCGGCCA